>Ga0307377_10007599_pt1 | contig 11152 bp, 9 predicted proteins | sample TR3MG_FD_202535 | JGI IMG/M metagenome (GOLD analysis project Ga0307377, IMG submission 202535) | Soil microbial communities from Risofladan, Vaasa, Finland - TR-3 | ecosystem: Environmental > Terrestrial > Soil > Coastal area > Acid sulfate soil | place: Finland: Risofladan, Vaasa | collected... | reverse complement strand
TCAGCGTCAATATATTCTTTGATTACCGACCTGTCTCCTGTAGACCATGTAATAGTCCTTCTCACATCTGCTTCAGTAAAAGTACTTCCGTGCGTCCTGGTAATAACGTCTCCTGTCTGAGTTGCTCTCATTACTCTACCATTGCCAATTTCAGCCGCTCTCGGCCCTGTAACCAGGTCATAGTCGTATCTTCCTGCCGCGTATCTCACAATAGTAGGCTCAATGTATTCTGTTATTTCGTCCCTGTCCCCATTTTCCCATTCAACTACACTTCCAACATCAGCAACTTCAAATTCTCCAACTTCAGCAATTATTAGTCCATCTTGTTTTCTTGCATAAAAAGCTCCGCAAATTCTTAAATCATTCACCCACACAAATCTATTCGGATTGTTAAAATCAGCTCTTGAAGTAACATTCGCCTCTCCAAGTTTTGCATAAGTCCCTTCAGTTTCTAATGTTCTATACACTGGAAAATGGGTTAAATGCCACTGGTATTCCTGCGGTGAAGTATTTGGAACTTTGGGAACCCATAACGGCCCAACTATAATAGGATTGCTTTCTGAAATCATCCCTGTGTGCCACACCTTGTCCAATCCTGCTTGATTGGTTACGATATCCTCTGTATTTGTGCCAGTCTCAGATTCTATACGGATAGGGTCTAGTCTATTTCTAATAACTTGTTGACCAGCAAGTCGGGCAGCAGAATACAAATATCTGAAGGCTGTGTCGTCATCTCCTCCAATTTGTTCCTGGGGAGCTATTGGTATGTCCGGTACGGGAATATTTAATTTATACGCCCAATTTTGTTCTAAATCTAACTTAAAAATCCCATTTGAATTAAACACCAACTCCGAATAATCATCAAATTCAGCCTTACCACCTATATTATTAAAAGGTAAATCCCTGGAAATCGTAACTACTTCTGTCCAGGAATCCATATCTATGTTAGAATAATAAAACTGTCTGTAAAACTGTTGAATCCAAATCTTTCTCTGATGATGGAATCCAAAGAAATCATTTCTTCCTCTTAAATAACACCCCGTAACAATATCGTCAAAGTCGTTTTTGTAGGCAACCTTAACTTGGGTAGGACTTATATACTCAATAATTTCGTCATGTTGATTAGGATCCCCCGGCCAAACAAAGAAATTTGTTACATCATCTTCTGTAAAAACGTCTGTTGTGGTTGTAATAGTGTTTATGCTTTTTGTAGCTGAGTATCCGGTTCTATCCGGCATGGCAGGTATTTGAGTAAGGGTATGAAGTTCGCTACCTGTACGTCCTATAAACTCAGTGGGGTATACTACTACGTTCTCAGCATCAGCAAGGGCCCCGTCTGGGATTTCAGCATTATCCTTCAGCACACCAAAAGAAAAGTCATTAGTGGGCTTTGGGGCTGGCTTGTGCCTATCCCGCGAATTATCGCTTGGTTGTAGTAGTTTTCTTGATGCACTCATTTAGAATCCTCTATCTTCAGCATCAGAGTCCACGCCCTGTTCCCCCTTGTTCATTTCAATAGCATATAACTGTTTTAGTTTCATAACTTCTGGAAGCGCTTTTAAATAATCTCCGTCTTTATAGGCTTGCGCCAACTTAACTGTTGCAGGAAATAAGAACATATAATCATACGGCGGTTTTATGGAAAGCGGAATGCTCTCACTCAAAAGAGCTGTGGCTTTACCATAACAATACCAATAATAAATATCTTCTGTGTCCCCTGGGTTTTTCGTAAATATCACATAGGGATTGGTAATGTCCCCCGCGTCGTAAGACCTTATGTAAGGAATTCTTATATAATCAATACCCGAAATGTAGATATGCTCTAATTGCTTCACCCCTGAATACTGACGGCCTATTCCATAGTCAGAATTTCTCCCGGGCCATTCATTCAATAATCCACCACCATTATTAGCCAATGTTAAAATACCTGCAATTCTCCAGGTGTCGTCAGGAGCATCGTATTTAAAAACACCGTCCTGAGTTTCTAATGGTAAAAGATTACCAGTGGCCTCATCAAATACTATATTTTGTTCATTTGGGGTGTCTGCTAAAACAGATTGAGCAGTGCGAAGGAAAAACAATAGGCCATTTAAACCATATCTGTTAAATCCATCACACTGCGTTTCCAGCATACCCAACATTTCTTCGGTATTCATATTAACCCATTTCTACGAATTCACTCGTTTCTTTAACAACCGGCGTTTCCAGCTTTGCAATTTCAGCCTCAATCTTTTTGATTGTTTCAGGATTTTTTGCAACCTTAAGATTTCTTTTTTTCTGCTTCAATTCTTTTGATTCTTCTTTTTCTGGTTTTTTGGGCAACCTACTTTCCAGCGCTGCAATTTCATCCGTTAATCTCTCAATAGTAGGAGCCTGTCTTGCCTTTGAAAGTCGTTCGCGTTTCTCTCTTAAGGTTTTTGCCAAGTCTTCGTCTATCTCAAACTTTCCGTTTTCTTTCATAAAATCAATTAAAGCTTCATTCAACTGTTTGCGATAGCCATCGAGTTCGTTATTCGTACATCCCTGCATTTTTATGTTAAGCTCTTTTATCTTCTCACTTATTTTAAGAGCCCTTTGTGACACCCCAATGGCATCTTCGGTTATTTTATTTGCCATTTCCCGAATTTCTTTTCTTATCACCGGGTTTTCAATTGTCCAATAAGCACCCATTGACCCACCAAAAAACATTGAAGCCAAGAACTTTCTGTTGTGATCATCATCAAGCATTTCGTAAATTTCCATCCCACCATAATTTTTACTTGAATAAAACCGACAAGAACCACCCTTTACATCAAATTTGTATTCTATATTTCCATCTTTTCCCACACCCTCAGTTACAGAAAGTATGTTAATCCCTGCCATGTTACGCGCCACTTTATCCTTTAATATTAATACAATAAAGTCATAATCTGAATGAAGCCTTGCGTATTGTATAGCCTCCTCATAAGCTTTGTTGTCGTCTGAAATCTGTCTAGCACTCATTACTTTCCCTTCATTTGGGTTACAAAGAAGGGGGATTTCTCCCCCCCTCAATTATTTATACATACTGTGGCAAACCAAGAATCAACTGCGCAGAACTGTACTGCTCGTGAGTTCCTAATGCTGGATTTTCCTGGTTGTATATTGGCATTGCAATGCCCTCAAGTTTGTATGTACCACGACCATCAACCATACCATAGTCATCATCCTGATTGATAAAACGAAGTGGGTCAGCCTGCCAGTCAATGACTGCTGCCTTACCGAGAATTGTTGCTGTGTCACGAGTTTCGGCGCGGTCACGTTCGCGGTCATCGTCAGTTCCGGGTAACATATAACCAGCGGTCATACCCCAAGGCTCTGAAGAACCAGAGACTATATATGTGGGCTGAAGAAGGTCTTCAACAAGCAAGAACTTCTTGAAAATACCCATAACTCCGGGCCAACTCATTGCTTCTTCTGACAAAGAGGCCTTACCCAAAAACAGACTACCGAGATTCCTGGCTGACCATGTTGGGTCACCAAAATATCCTGCCTGAATTTCTGACATCGTAAGAACCCATCCCTTACCTCCGGGAACCGGTAAAGATAATGGCTCAATGCGGTTTTTAATACACAATATCTGAGCATTTGTCAGATTAGGCATATTGAGAGTCTGAGTTACCAGAGGAGCCAGACTTCCACCACCGGAAGTCTGGATACGATTTACAATATCAGTCGTATACGCAGCTCGATTGGTGTTATAAGGAACCTGCATAACTCTTCGGTCATGTCCAGCAACAAAGATGTTGGGTGACCAGTTTCTCTGTGCATTGGCAAGCGTTCTACCATGGACAAGAGATTCACCAAACTGTTCATGCAACGCCTGTCGAATACTTAGACCATGATGCTGTTTATTCCACTTTGCAAGCTGATCAACAAACTTCTGATACAGCGAGTATGGCTTTGCATCTCTGGCTTCGTTTCCATAACCGGGAGTTGTCACAACTTTACGAACAATATTGTGATAAACCTTTAGAGTCTTTGTTTCAACTCGATTTTCTCTGCCAATAGCGGTATTGGGGTCATAAATACCCATCCCGCCAAGCTCCATCATCATTGTAACTGTTACATTGTTCGATTCTGCCAGTGCTGCAGAATTAAGCTTCATCCGGATTGCATCTGGAACCATTTGCGAACCGGTTGAAAACTTCTTACTCGACTTCTCATAAATATCGTCCAGCGCTTCCTTCATGCGCAGTTCTTTGTCAAAACCAGCTATTCTCGACGGTGCTGGTAATGCGTTCGGTGTTAATAGTCCTATAGTCATAATATTTTCACTTTTTAATTAGTATCCGCATCCATCGTGCAGTCCTAAAATTGGTCAAGAGTCATAGGCTCCCAACCGGCCATTTTGCGTAACTTGTTATACTCATCAAGCATCATTGTGTCGCCACTGCGATACTTTTGTAAAGCTTCGTATTCGTCAAAACTGTCTAACTGTTGCGCAAGAACGTCAGCAGTTAAACCCTCCGAAGACGCATTGGAAGAATCAAGATACTTGTCGTCGCGCCTTTGGGCTGCGGTTAAAACATCGGCACCGCCTTTCCCGTAAGCATCTAACTCCTTTTTCTTGTAATATCCTTCATGCACTCTTTTATTTGCAATTGCATCAGCGATAGTCGAAAATGTGTCTGGCACCTCACACTGTAGAACCGGATCCCATTTCATTGCTTGAGTCCGCGTACCGTCAGGAGCCGTCCTAAACCCTTCTTTGTAATCCAAAACCTCACAAAGCTCCATGTACGTTTCAATATCTTTGTCAGGAGTAGTAGGTATTTGGGCCAACTCACACTTTTTCATTAAATCAGGACTTCTATTCAATAGCGCATCAATTGCATGTCGCGCTTCGCTAAGAGTCGGAACTTTTCCATAATAGGCCTTACCAACATCATTTATCCAGTTCAAATACCTGGCATCCACTTTTTCTACTGGTTCGGTCAATTTGTATTCCGCATAATCTTTGTTCGTTCCTAGCGTATCAATTTCAGTCCGTATCGATGATACATATTCAGTCTGCTTTTGTAGTCGGACATCCTCTTCTTTGCTTTGGAAAAACGTCTTGCTTTGAGCTTCTAACTCAGCGGTTTTTTGCTGTGCATTTAAAGCGATTTGACTAACCCTGGTCATCTCTTCCGTTATTAAATCGTCAAATTCTTTTCGTAATGACGGAAGCTCTTCATCAAATGGGTTATCAAAACTACTCATTTGTGCCTGTAACTCAGTTATGCGATTAACCTTACTGGCTCCGATGGGTTTTACATCTGGTTTAACACCGGCATCCTTTTGGGCAACCTGCAAATTTTGAGTTGCGACACCTGCTTTTCCAAGCGAATCTTTCAACGCCTGTATATCAGCAGCATGTTTTTCGTCCAAACTTTTGATATATTCTGCTTGCCTGTCAATAAGGGCCTGTTTTTCAAGAGTCCCTTTTATTAACTTCTCAGGCGTATCATAATTAAGAGGTAAATCCTCCTTTTTAATGTTAAAAATTACTGGCTCCGTACTTGACTCTACCGGTGGTATAATTTCCGGTTCAGTCGGTGTTTCAGCCGGGACTTCTGCAACAACTTCTTCATCAGTGGTTTTTTCTGATTCCAAAGCTTCGGTTAGCGGTGCACTAAGAATCTTTTCTAATTGTTCAAGACCTGTAGTGTCATTCGGTAACTCGTTTATTGCAGCTCGTCTAGCATCTTCACTTTCATACGAAAGGCTTTCATCAGCCATACTTTACTCCTTGCGTTTGTTCTCTGTAGTTTGTGTAAGCGTCAAAAGTTGCTGGATTTCCAGTGGTGTCCAACTTAATTAGCTTCTACTTCGGAACTATTTAAAAATTTATCCTAACTTTCTTCCTGTAATTCTTTGTACAATCTCACTCTCAGTTAAACCTTCATAGTTGCCCGGTTTTTGTTTCTTTAACTTTTTACGTTTCTTTTTCTTGTAATCAGATGTCGCAGTAAAAGCTTCTTCGTCAAAAGTCTCTTCATCTTCAAAACTTGTTTCCACAGTAAGGTCTTTGGGTGGTTCTTCAAGTGTTGGTTTTTCTGAAACAGCTTCCAACTCAGCGATTTTACTCTTGAGCTTTTCCAATTCTTTGTTAGAAGCTTTAAAATCCTCAACAGCAACCTTTCCGGCTTTATCTGTAGCATCAAGGGCTTTCTTTAATCCAGCCTCAGAAACCTTACATTCCTTCAGTTCCTTACAGAAAGTCTCAGAGTCTTTAACTGCTTTTTCTTTTTCAGCCAAGAGCTTTTTATACTCTTCAGTCATTTTTGCTTTAGTTAATTTCTCAAATTCCATACATACTCCTTGTATTTATTGGGAAAATGCGTTGTCTGCTGGTTGTCCCACAGGCACCTCTTCGCCACCTTGAGGCACTTCCTGGACTTGTTGCTCCGGGCTAGTACTTTGCTGTGGTGGAGGAGGTTGAGCCCCTGGTATACCCATTTGCCCCATTGCTGCTTGAGACTGCTGGTTTTGAACACCCGCTTGAGTTATCATAGTTTGATTTTCTGCTAATCTTGCCACAAGTGTAGTTTCTGCAACCGCTCTTTCTAATGCCATGTCTTTTTCTAGTCGCGCCTGGTCTTCCTCTGAGTGGTCTACAGATTTCGCCATCATTTGTAACATGTCTTGGTAAAACAAAGGATTTGTTTCTGGATTAATTTGTGCAATAAATTCTGTTGCCATAGTCCTGTCACGATGTTTTTTCGTTGGTGAATTCACACTTTCTGAAATAACAACTTTGCATCTTGGTATATAAGACACGGCGTTTTCAAAGGTGCCTTCATCAACTTGTTTGTTTAGAAAAATTTCTTCCTTACCGTTTTTCTTTGTTATTTTTCTTTCAACATCTCCATAGGTACGCTGAAATTGGAAGAAATACGCTTCGCCAATGTTATTTAAAAGTTGCTTAACTTGTTTGTCTAAAATCAAAGTCCCTATTTTGTTCATCTGCACCTTACGTTCATACAAAATCCCTGAATCCTGAGTTGCACTTTCAGCACTCCAAGCATTTGATACACCACTAACCAGCGGTAAAAGTGGGTCGAACATAAGGTTTATTTGAGCAAGAATAGACTGTGGAAATTGAGTGGGGCCAATATCTTCTAATACCTTTGTGACAGAATCTAAATCAGCAAAAGACATGCTTCCAGGTTTATTAAAGTTCTTTTCAAACCTTGCTTTTTGTACGGGGTCTGTAAATAAGTTTTCATTAACTATTTTAGATCCACCATTTGATTTTGCAATCAACTCTGTTTCAAGGCTAATTCTCTCATTTACTGTGGTTTGTATGTCAGCCATAGCCTCCACAATGCCTTTATCCCTACCATTATATCTGGATGCAGAAAAGTGAAAGACAGAAAGACCTTTAACCTGGACACGACTTTTTCTATCATAAAGTATTAATGCATCACTCAAAGTAGGACATATTACAGTTTTGTGTTGAATGATGTCGTCATAAGGAGTTTCTTTTACAGTATCCCAATCTATTTCATTAACCTCTGCAAACTGTTCTAACATGGCCTGGTCTTCAGAGATTGGAAAGGGAACCCATTGCATATAACCAGCTTTTCTACCTATTAAACGAGATTTTTTAACCGGTTCAGTCCAAAGCTCTTCAATGACTTCAAATTCATCCCCAACTGTTTGATTATATCTTTGTCTTTGTTCTGGCGCGTCTGATGGTATTGCGGTACGACCTTTTTTGTATTGTTCGAGAGCAACCATTACAGCATCGCTTTTGTCTTCGTATTTGTGGGCCATACCTTCAGGAGTCATATAAATAGATTCCCACCCCTGTTTTAAATCCCGGTCATCATTAGTCTTCCAATATGCGTCAGGGATAAACATACCGGGCGGTATGAATTTTAATCCTATGTTACCCAATGGATGAAACTTGGTAGTCTCAATCATTTTAATCCAGCCGCCATGAATAAGGCCAGATTTTATTAGTTCAATTAAATTAAATTCCCAATTGGTAACTTCTTTGTCAGAATAGTAAGTGTCTTTTATTGCTTCGGTGAGAGTTGTTTTAAAGCCTTCAATTGGTGACCATTCTACATCAGGCATATCAGTAATAATTGCCCCTGACATGGTGTTTACTTTTGGAGCTATAATATTAAATTGATACGCCCATCGTTTCTGTTCATCAAGAACTGCCAACTTTGCCTCGGGCCATTGGTGACGGGGGAGGCCGAAATACATTCTGTTTGCAATAATCCCTCTGTCTATATCCGGCTGAAGGGCTTTGCGTGATATTTCCCTATCATTATATATTTGCAAGACCCTTTCGGCATCAGAGCCTTTTGTTTTTCTAAAATTACCTTTTAAGATTTCTGGCGTTGGCATGTTTCATCCTTAATCACCACAGCGGCACGGCTGATATCGCCAGTACCAATCTGTTTTGGCATTTTAAAACTTTTAGGCATTACCTGTTGAACCATAGCTGCATTTGAAAAATCAAGCTTAATACCTGGAATGCTTATTTTTATCTCAGTCCACCTGTGGCATTCACCACAAATCATATAAAAACGGTCACCTTCAAAAGCGAAGAGAATGTTCCCTACGCCTTTGGGCTGATGTTTTTGTTCATTTCTGCAACGAATGACTTTGTGCATAGGGCAAAAAAAAAGCTGCGCCCCGCACACTTTTACATGTACAGTTCACAGCTTTCGGAAGTTTTGGAATTATTATTTAGTTTATTTTATTTAATCATATACACTATATAATAGCTTAAAAAACTTGATTTGTCAATAGCTATGTTGTTAAACCTGTTTCCATCCTTTCGGATTCTTCCACTTAGGAATTATCATTACAATATCTTTTGCGCTCTTATCCTTCTTTGGCCTGGCCCAACCTGGATACCAGGCATCTAAACAATGACCTGCCAACTTTGGCACGTTTATGTTAATACCCTTAAACTTCATTGTTGTAAATTCAGACAAAAACCGTGCAGGCATACCTTTGGCAACAGCTTGAATACTTGGGTCAAAATTCAGTATTTCACCGGTAAACTTGCGGGGATTAACCCACTTTCCACCTTTGGAATGCCAAGCAATGTTGTAATGTTCAAAGAACTTCCATACGCATGATTTAACACCCTTTTCAGCCGATATCTTTTTGTGTCCACAGGATGTCCACAAAAGTCTTCCGTTGTCCTTCCTGCGTTGTGGTGCGCGTTCTCTGCCCGTCCACAGTCCTGATGGATAAACTTTATTGCCAACCTTTCGACTTCTACCCAACTCATAAAGAAAAACATCTTCCTGGTCTTTGGTTATATGAGGCCCCATTATACAGTGATCCATATCTGTGTCGCCTGATATAAAACCTCCTTCCCTAACAATTCCCAACAAAGTCCCAAAGCCGGGAAAGAAAGATTCTCTAAAGCCCGCCTCTTCAGCACATTCGTGTAGTAGTCCCATTAATTCAATGGCGTTTTTAACTCTTTTGGGAACGAAAAACCTATCATTAGTTTCTTCAGGCTCTTTGTGTTTGAAGTCTAAAAACCAGCCTGGTTGAATTGTATCCAGAAAACTTCCCATTTTATACGGCACTGGAAAACTGTAGGGTTTATCTATTTGTGCGTTGTATCTCCAAGTACCTTTATTTGACATAGTTTCTTCTTTTTTTAACAAGTACGTGTGCCGATCACCTTTGCATTTAATATAATCAGTAAACATTTCCGGGTATAATTTTACGTGTACTATATTGCCCCAAATTACCACTTTAAACTTATCACCCTTTCCACCATCAATGGAATAATTAAACCTCTCGCACTGAGTTTTTAAATCTTTTGCTTCAGCTCCAACCAGACCTATATGTATTTCACCACAAACTCTTCGGTTGCAGATAAATTCCTGAAGAGTCTTTTTATCGAGAAACCAGGTACCTTTAACAAATCTGTCAAAGAACACTATCATTGAATTAAAAAGGCGCTCAGTTTTTTCAGTCATTTATCAGTCCTTTTAAATATTTTATTGCAGGGATAAGGGACATGTTAGTATTGTAATATTCAACAACAAGTTTTTGCCATAAAGGGTCATTTGTTCTTTCTATGCAATCCCAAAAATGTTTTTTTTCTGTAATAAAACCTCTGTAACAATAAATGTTAATATTTACACTATCTAAACAAACCACTGGCAATCCACAGGCCATCATCTCCGGTATCACTCTTGGTGCTGAATCCTTCGACTTATATGGCACTATTCCAACATTACACTGGCTTATCATTTCTGGCATTTTTAAGCGAGGGACTTTTTTCACAGTAACATTCTTTGGTGGTTTTATGGAAGATTGTCCCAAATGAAGCACCTTTAAATTCTTTGGTACTGTATCATATACCCATTTAACCCGCTTGAAATCTTCCTGATATTTAGAATGACAATCAGCTACAAAACATACATCATATTTCTTTTTGCATTCTACAGGCTTGAAATGTCTGGCCGCTGGTTTTATCCATAGAGCTACTTTAGATTTAGGGAATTTCTTTTCTCCTTTTTTTTTCTGCTCCTGAGTGTCTACCAGGATAAGGTCATAATGGTGTTTTTTGGGGAGGAATCTTTCTCCTGCTCCGTAGTATATTTTGTAAGCGTTTTTACATTTTTTAACAATGGGATCGTAGTAGTCAAATCCACCACGCGCGAAGAGGTGAGTTGGGCCTTTTGTCCCTTCAACTATGTCTTTTACTGGCGAAACAGCTACGCCACTATCTGCATATGGAATCCAATCGAAAGGGTGTTTCTTATCTAAAAACCAAATATATCCCCTGTCATTGCCTATCAACTCCGCAAACAACTGACACCACATATCAGTATCGTTCTTCAGGTTTTCAGCATTGTTCTTGTCGTATTCTCCGCGAAGGAAGAGCCAGTTTTTCATTTTCTTTCCTTTTTACTATTTCTCCTCTAAAACTAGGGTGTATTTTCAGACTGAACTTCAGAAAATATCTTTGGTTGAGTGTGAAAAACCCAAGCTATCAGACGTTGTATTATTTTATGGAGACGAAAACTTATCGGAATTACAAGAGCCTGATACTTAATAGCTTGTTTTATTCGTCTTTCAACTTCTGTATTCAATGCATTTATTTTGACAACACCATCTTTAGGGAAACCTTTGCATATACCATTTGAATAAA
>Ga0307377_10007598_pt1 | contig 11154 bp, 10 predicted proteins | sample TR3MG_FD_202535 | JGI IMG/M metagenome (GOLD analysis project Ga0307377, IMG submission 202535) | Soil microbial communities from Risofladan, Vaasa, Finland - TR-3 | ecosystem: Environmental > Terrestrial > Soil > Coastal area > Acid sulfate soil | place: Finland: Risofladan, Vaasa | collected... | reverse complement strand
TATCTATCACGAAATCTCCGTCTGTAAGTTTCAGGTCATATGACATTAGAACCCTCCATTCAGTAAAACGACTGCGATAAATAATACCAGGACAAGCATAGTAAGCCAAAATAATTTCATATATTTATAGAAACACAATACATAAAGTATTTACGCTTTGATTCGTAATGCATGTTAATATATTTTCAGATAAAGAGTAATCAGTTCCCGGTATTAAAAGACATGGATTTGCCGGGACTCCTGATACAGTAACAAATGCCAAGATAAATGCTACCCCTGCCGGGGATTTGCCCAAATCTATTGTTCCCCCAGCACCTACTCCTGTCACTCTTGCACCCAGATTTCCGATTCCATTGACTATTCCATTAACTATGTTGGGAAGACCATTATCATTTGCATATTGTGGGTTAGAGTATTCGGGGTTAGAGGTTCCCATATACTTTTTAATACTCTCATTTCCATTTGTTTCACATGAATTCCTAATAGCAGTAATTATCTTTGTTTTATCCATTACGTTGCCTTTACCTTTGTAGTCTGAATCGCCGTTGGCTGTATTGTGTTCTGGAACGGCGGAACAGCAGGTCCAGTTGGTCCTACTGGTGAAACATGCGTATGTGTAGTCATTGATGCCAATAAAGCAGTAATTGCGGTTATAAGTTTCTGCGCTACAACAAGTGATAATGCCTGGTCGTCACCCAGTTTTACATCCGGTGATTTCATTGATATGCTTCCAGTTACCTCATTTGTTAAATTGCCTTCGATATTTTCTGTTTTATTACCATCTATGTTGGACTGCATATTCTTACTTATTGTCTCTGTGAGATTTTCCATTGTTGCATTCAAATTTTGTATCCCTGTAATGGTCATATTGCTGTTCTCATCGAAGTTTATGTCCACTATACTGCCTTTGGTGAAGCCATCCGATGCTACCAGACCATCGTTCAGTTTTATCCGGAGTTTGCCATCCTTCTGCATATATATAAGGATACCCATCTGTATCTTATTGACCGCTGTTATTTCTTCGCCAGTAAATTCAAGCGCCGGCTTATTACAGGCTGGGTTCGGGCATATCTCAATGGGAATCTTATCTTGGTCATTGTTATACCTAAAACTCGATGCCCATTCTTCCAGGGTATATACATTACCACAGACTTTACACTTCGCCTTCTCAATCATATTCCTTAAAATAATTTCACCTTTGCCTATATTTGCAAGGCTTGGGTCTGTGTCCTTGACTGCCTTCAATCCTGAAATTTTCTTATAGTCACTCCACCGGGAGTCGGGGGTCATGAAGTTTGGAGGAAGATATGCTATGACAATAGGGAATTCATATGGTCTCATTGCACATACCACAATAGTATTCTTCCTGGGCATCGTCATTACACCCCATCCTTCTTCACAGAACGGCATGTTCAAAGGAATCTTAGTCCTTCCTCCGGTTCTATCAACCCAATTAACAAACACGGTGGCATTATCAACATCTACAAAAGTTACACGCCCAATTCTTATGCTCTGCAGTAACGCTGTAGTGTCCTTATCTCCTACGTTGCTAAAAAAATTACCAAGCATAAATCTATCCTCTTACAAATGCTTCCCCATCACCCAATGTCTTAGCATTTGAAACGTATTTTGTTTTGCTGAACTGTATACCTTCCAGAGAACCCGAAACCTGAGATTTAGTAGCCGTTTGCCCACCAGTCGGAGCCTTCTTCCCATTGACCACAACTTTTCTCGCATTCTCTACGTCGTCTTCTTCCTGCTTGAAGTATATTTTCTTTACTTTTTCATATATTTCCTTATCATCTTCTGGAGTAAATCCATACCCAACGCCATACCTCTTCCCCCATTTTCTACCATGGGTTAAAGATAACGTTGTGGTAAATGATGCTCCCTGCATATACTTATGGGTTATGCCGTTTATGTAATACACATTGATGTTATCAATCACATCCTTGGCTATTTTTCGATTTTTTTCAGATGTAACCACGTCTGTGATTTTAGGTGATACTTGATTAGAAAAATCATCGAGATTCCCAACGAGAGCAACCACGTTACACACACTATACTCCGGTGTTCCTGGAATCGTTATTTCAGCAGATTTGATTTCATAGTTTCTTCTATTAAGCCAAGCCCGGGCATACAAGTATCTGCCGGCACGCACTGCTTCATTAGCACTTCCTACCTGAGACCCTTTCTCTGTCCCAGATAAAAACGGCAATGTCTTTGACCTAAACCTTACCCCATACCGCTGAATTAATGCATCGTTTGCACTGGCAAAAGATGAAAGATTCTTAACGACATTCTCAGGAATTCCGAATGTGGACTGAGAGACAATCTCGACATTAGTAACTATATTTGCATCTGATACAGAATTGCTTTCTGATATGATTTCCTTATCTTCTATAAAATACTGAAGATTTGCCGGGTTCCAGTTATATAGCGGAGGGTGATAATTTATAACTCCATAATTGTCAGCATAAAACTCAAACTCCATAACCTCGGCTATCTCCTTACATATATCCCACCGGTATTTGTATTCACTTTCCCATAACTTGAATGCACTCTTGAATGTAGCAACGTATGGTAAAAAATACTTGTTGATTAAATCCGAATAAGCATTTAATGGTATCTTGTCAAATTCCCATGGTCTATTAACAGCCTTAATCCTTTTAACTGAATTCTTCTGAGTCAGATTGTTTTTTTCAGTCACCTCTTTAGTCGTCACCCTGGCGTATTGCTCTAATTGCTGGTCATACGCCATATCATCCAACACTTCTACCTGCGATGCTCCCCACCATACTCCCGGTCTCCCTTGAATCATATCACGAATGTGCTCTTCTCCTGTTCTCTGTTCTTCACCGGCAACCTGAAGTTTGTTTTGAAATGCCGTTACGTCCAGACCTTCCATCCGGAACCTTGGGTCTAATGCAGGGTCAATATTTGCTCTGGATTGCCTTAATGGTTTCCCAACATCTTCTACGGTAATAGTTATTATAATCCCGGGGTTTTGTCCACCTGAATAATTTATATTAGTTCCTTTTACAAACCCTGTGAACCCAGGCGCATAATCCTGGGGGAAATTTGTGGTTAAAGCAGGCTTAGTAGAATTATTTATGTATCTTTTGGAGAACCATACCTGAATCATATCCATGGGCTGGAGTTCACATTGACGCTTATCTATTCCGATAGGCTCATTGTCTTTGTTAATTATAGTCTTGAAAATATTTAACTGCCTGGAGGATAGATATGTTCCTTTGGTATCAGCAACCGAAGAGGCTATATCTATCCGATTCTTATCAAGGTCAATCATCTCCGTGTCTAAGACAGCATACAGCAAATTCTCTGTGAATCCATTCTCTTCTAAAGGAAGTTTCAGTGTTATTGTTGCATTCCCAATCCCTGTTCTTAATATAGTAGTTGTAACCGACTGAACACCTATGAGAATCTCAAGGAAGTGTGGTTCATATATAGGCTTGATTGTTCCTATAGACCTATTGAGATTAATTATATCCCAGTTGTTTTGAAATACCTGCCTTTCTGCTTCATACAAGGCTTCGTCTTCGAAAGAATCTTTTGATTTGATAGCATTCAATTCATCGATTATTTTCTTGAGGTTTTCGTTCTGTTGTGTCTTGTCGGTTTTCTCTTTATTTATTGCATCTAAACTATTATTCTCTTTGTATTTTGCGTATAATGTCGGTCTGAAATCTTTAGGAAGGTAGTATCCGAATGCTTTCTCCAGAGCAGTGCTGATATTAGATGTAACCTCCTCCGGAGTAATCGTTACTTCCGGATTCTGGGTTATAAGTCTTTTGACAAAAACTCTACAGTCTGGTTTATGCTCTCTAACGCTAACCATTAGTATAATTTAACTCCCCATCCCTTGCCGAACCTTACCTGTTCTTGCAGGTCATCCTTGGTATAATACGGCTTATCAGCGAACTTATCCGCTATCCTGAGAACCGAAGTAAGAATAGGGATGCTTACCAATTCTATAACAGTGAACGTAAAATTGTATGTGATAATATATGGTCTGGATTGAACTACGGTATATGACAGATTGTTGAAGTATCCCCTCAATGCCTGACCTTCATATAGCATGGTGAGTATAGGCGCAGATTTGAAGGGTTTTCTGCGATTGTAGCGTCCTTGATAGCAATAGTCCTTAAACATGTTGAAAGCCCTTATAGGGACGTTGCTGAGCCCGAAATAGCCTGTTTCTGCTTGCACTTGGATAGTTTCCAGGTCATGACCCCAGAACTGGACTACAAAGCCACCCCGGGTGACCTGTTTGCTCAGCAGGATTTGCTTGCTCACTGTGATACTCTGAGGGTTCACAAACAGCGATATGACAGGATTCTTTATCATTGTAAGCAGGAAATCTGTGGACTCGAATATTTCATTTATCTTAGTATACACATCAATGTCCGTAGGATTCAATAGGTTCTTCAGGGCTGAAACTTTATTGGTAATGCCCTGTCCTTTGAAATCTATAGAAGGAACCAAGTCCGTGAAAGACATCTTGCTTTTAGTATCATTTTTAATATCTGCCATAGTCTATCTCCTAATGCTCAACAAGAGATTGTTCCCACTTGGATTGTATTTCTCTGATAGTTTCATCCTTGAGTCTAACAAATGCTTCATCCAACTGAGCCCTCATGTTTCCCCTATCACCTACGGATACATGAAGCCCTCCCAGGGAAATACTCATATCCCCACCACCTTCTCCGGGACGCCTGACCTGTTCGCCGGCTTCCAGTTGATACATTGCTGTCTCTGATATATATCCGCCAGTTTGCCTTTCCAGGGAACTTCCTTGTGGTAATCCGGCTTCTGTCGCCCTTTTTCTACCAAGCCTTGTTTCATTGGCTCGTGATTCCCAACTTCCGGTTTTTCCTGTTACTTCATTCCACATAGCACTCCAAAAACTTTTCTTTCCTATTTCCTTAACTCCACCTATAACCTCAGCAGGACCACCAAATACATTATCCATTATATCTCTTATTCTTTCGGTAGCACCTACCATTCTTTCTTGATAAGTTTGCGTCAGGTTATAAGTTTTTTCTGCATGAGAGAGCAAATCATCTATGCTCTTTTTATCTTCAGTTCCTTTCTTCATAAGTTCTTTAAGTGCCTTCGGGTCACCTAATAGGGCTGCCGATTTCATCAGAGGTATCTGTGCGCCTGTTAATTGCTGTAACAATTGTTGCGCCATATACGCTTCTGTCCCTTTTCCGGCACCTTCAGGTATTGTTTTTTTTATAATTTCAGATAAACCCAGCGCCATTGCATCAGGGTTCTTCTGTGAAGTTTCCTGGAGTTTATACATAGCATCCATTACACCCATACCGTTTATTCCGAGTTCTTTTGCTTGTTCGGGTGCATACTGTTGCATCATCATAGCAACGGCACCTTGTTGTGCCGGAGACCACATAGCAGAAGTTGTAATTTTGGCAAGATTATCCAGAGATATATAACTTTTCTTCAATACTTCACCAAAGGTATTCAACATCAAGATTGAACTTTCCTGTGAACCACCGAATCTCCTGGTCATCTCAATCATTGATGTTAATTCAGTTATGTATCTCTGCATACCAAGCGCACTCTTTTGACCTTGAACAGCGACATTCGCAAGACTATTCCCTAATGCTTTTCCAGTCAAATCAAACGTAGTAGATAATGTTCCTATGAGTTTACTACTAACTCCGGCTTCAACACCAAAACCACGCATCATCATTCCAGTAAAATTAGCGGATTCTGTCATGGTTTCTTTTATTTTATTCAAACTATCAGCAGCACCTGTTGCTCCGACACCTACACCCAGAGATGCAAGTGGTCCAAGTGCTTTAGCCATATCTTCACGTAACATCCCCCATTTGGTGGATATACCTGTAAATGCTTTATCGAAGGATTCTATTTCCTTTGTTTGCTGTGAATAACTTACCCCAAGCCTTCCCAGGGTATATATAACTTCTCTCTTGGCTTTTATACTGTTATCATATGCCTGAGCAAGAGCAATGGTTGCTGTAGCAATTATAGCGAAAACACCCAATGCAGTTGATATTTTTGCCTGAGCCTTCCCCAAAGTCATGCTAAGGTCTTTTATGTCTTCGGTTGTATCCTGTAATTCCTTCCCCTCTCTTGTTCTCTCCTGAACACTCTTTTTTATAAAATTTTGAAGTTGTTCTTCCTTAGCCATTTCATCGTCTGTTATTACTCCACCATCTCTTAATATCTTCAGTTCTTCTTTAGCCATGTTTATAGACTTAGTCCTTTCTCCAAGACTTTGTCTATGTTCAGCCGCTTCTTCCTTAAGGAGATTCATTTCCTTTGTTCTTACATCGAAAGAGCCTGACATTGCCTGTATCAAATTAGGCATAGTCTTTGTCGATAACACACTCAATGTAGAGATTAATCCCTCTGTTCCCTGGGTAGCACTCCTCATCCCATACGAAACTGCTGTCAATCCTGAAGATAACATCTTTAGAGACACAGATGTTTTTTCGATAGTAGCGTTGAATGTATTAAAAGATTCTCCGCCACGGTAAGTGGCTTCTATCATGGAAGTCATTGAATTTGTTGCCTGAGTGATACCACGAACTACATCTTTCATAGTCTCATTCATTGAAGACGATTCGGCTGACATAACACCAATCGCCTCAGCAACGGATTGCATTTGAGTGCCTTCTATTGCAGGATTAGTATCTACTCCTGGTTCAACCATCTTTCTTATCCTTTTTTATAACCTCTGCTCCGAACCCTTTATATTTTCCACCTGACTGAAGAATCTTGTCAAATTCCGTTGACATTACCTTTCGTATCTGGTGTCCGCCGGCATTGAACTTTATATCAGGATTATCTTTCGTGGGCTCCTGCCCAACATATCCATTCTTAATAAGAGACTCGGGCTCCGATTCCCCTTTTTCCTTAGGAGGACCAACGAATATTCTGACAGCCAAATCCACCAGATTCCTTATCTTATCGTTGGTCTCTTTCTCATCTTCAATGATATTCAGCATTGCTAATTTCCATTCTATAGGAGACATGCTCTTTAGCAATGGGTCATTTGGTGTTTTTCCGAGAGCCCTCATAACCTTCCATTTCAGGCGGAGGTATGAGGGGATGTAAAATTTTTTTCCATTTCCTCCAGCGCTTGATTTGATTTCGATTCAAACTGTTCATACTTCATATATATATAATCAATGACATTTCTCTGCCACTTTTTTATGACATCTCTTGCCTTTTCGAGAGGAGTAGACTCCTTGCGTTTATCCTCGGGAATTAGTTCGAGCCATGTATGACCATCAACCGAATCGATAGCCCTGGCAAGTTTCTCTACTTTCAGAAGATGAAGGCGAGTTAAATCATCAAAGGCAGGTGTAGTCTGAAGAGCACTTACGAATTCCTCGCCATCCAGGGTGTGCCATTTAATCTTCTTACCGAAGATAACGGTCTCTTCTGATAACTTGTTAAAAAAAATCAGTTCCTCAAGTGGGTTTCCCATGATACTTTACGCTCCTTTGAATTTGTTTTTGTAATACAGCCTTATGATACTACTTCAATGCTATCTTGTGTTATCTTCCTGCCCTGTGCATACGATGCAAACTGGGCATTGATGTCTGCTGTTTCTGCTACGAGAAGGTCGCCACTGGCTGTGATAGGTCTGGTATACCTTACTATCCAGCAGTTATGGTATGTCGTTATCATTACCGACTCTTCAGTTCCATTAGGAACCGGGAATGTTTCATCCAGTTCAATGGTGAATCCTATCGGCAGATGTGAAAGCGTAAATATCAGCGACATGTCAGAAGCAGAAGCCGCATCCTTTCCCTGTGCCTGAGCGAGCCAATGTTTCCATGCGCTCTTTGTTTCCGCTAAACTCAAGCCAGGTGCTGCTTCTATTGAATCCTCGTTGTTCTTCAGCGCTGTCCCGATAACATTTATCAGGTTACCGCCATAGACCGCTATCTTCGTGCATGCAAGAGTTACAGCCGCCGGCTGTGCTGGAACCATGTCGATTGGACCAACAGAACCAACTTCATACTGTGGGTTCGAAGGTCTCGCCTGCGTCTCTGTTATATTTCGGATATATCCTACGACCCACTCACCAATTTTTATCTTGATGTTGGTAGATATAACAGCGTTATTTACTGGCTTTGCTCCGGTAATATCTGGCATCTTTTCATCCCTCCTTACTTGTTAAAAGTTTTTTGTTAAGCCGCCAATCCTAAATCTACCGAGAAACGAATCTTTATATCCCGAACCTTGGTTATGGGAAGATAACTGAATGCAATCTCCCATTCTCTTAAACTGCCCGGTTTCCGGTTTGCCGATATAGCACCGATTGCAGCAATGAGCCCGGTGCCTACCTGACCAGACAGATAATCGTTTGTGAACTTCTTTAACTGACTGCTGATGGTGTTGTCTCCTCTCGCACCAACATACCTGTCATATATCGCATTCCTCAGCGTAGAAACGAGGACATCACGTGCTTCAACAGTATTTATATCTATCTCGATTTCATCAGAATTATCAGTCGTTATGTCGTCTACTACCTTGATAACCCCGGCTGTTTCCTCTGTGACACACACACTTCCATCAACAAGATTGTCTATGTCGATGTCACCCCACCTGGTTGCATATCCCGAGAACGCACCGGTTATAGGTTTGTTCATCATCGGGTCAGAAGCACGTGACTGTGAACTTCTATATGACGCCAGCATGACTGCCTCAAAGGTTCCATCGAGTTCAACATCCGAAGAATCGATGACTCTCAAAGGATTATACTGACCTGCCAGGATAACCCGGCTCGTGCCGAGTGCGGTAGCAAGCGCAACAAAATCGCTTACGCCGAGCCCAGAACCCACATAATCTTTCAGTCCGGTATAGAGTTGACGTTCTTTGCCGAACTCTTCGCTGGACATCTTATTGACATGGGTAAGAGCGGTTCCTCTTGCCGTATTAAAATCCCCTATAGTGCCCAGTGAACCAAGCAGAGGAACTATGTAATAAGGATTTACTGTCTCTATCGGCTGTTCCAGTTTATCATATGCTCCGGAGAAACCGGTTGTATCGTTGGTCTCTACCTGGCATATAATTACCTGCCTTACTCCGACGTTGAACGCAATCTGCGCTGCAGCCGTCAGATATGATGTTACATCCAAATCGCCGGTTGTAAGGTTGATTGGACCAACCCTATTGATTACTTCATCGAAACTATCCGTCAGAAACGGTGCATAGTCAGCCGTTACCTTAGCGTATTCATATGTTACGTAATATGTTGCGCCGGTTACAGGCTGGTCATTTGCTGGAGACCAGTCAATCTTCCCGGCTGTCAATATGTAGTCGGTTGTCATGACATAGTCTTCCGTTCCTTTGAAATTTCCTACCTTAAGGATTGCTGTCGCAGTGTGGGCTAATGGGTCCTGTCCATCCGCCGTTCCCTTTACTATTGCTTGCTGAATGACTAACTTATCAGAGCCATGCCCGATAAGAGCCATTACCCTTGCTCCTGCATCTACTGGACTTGCTGCTGGGGTTCTCACGAATTCTGATGTTACCGATGGTCTTGGCATCTTTCCTTCCTCCTTGTTTTACTATAATGTTGCTGGAACCATTGCGGTTCCTTCCACTTTAATTCCTTCGACTGTATCAAGATAATATACCAACTGCCTGAATTCTGTTGCGCAATTCACTGACATTTTGGCAAGATATATCTTGTCCGCTCCATAATCCTGCTGAGTTACACCGGAAAATGAAACATCCAAGATAACCACTCCTTTATATAATAACTCTCGTTTCTTAGTGAACCAGAGAAAAGACCACAATTTATCTGTGATTATTTCCCTGTCAGGTTGCGAGAGGGTCACCGTGTATATCTCCGGTCTTATATCAAAGAACCCACCGTATTGCGCCGCAGTAGGCGTTCTGCTGATAAACTTAAAATTCTCTCTCGAATACGTCGAGTTAGGACCAACTGCCGTGCCGGTTATTACAACATATCTCTTATATACGCCCGGGGATACTTCTTCTTCTATTACAGGAACATTCCATTGAGCAGGAGTAGTTGCCGGGTCACCGCCAAACGTGACTTCAACATTCATTCCCACCGGGAGAACCATGCTAACCCAAAACTTTCTGTATATATCAGTTGCTACGCTTTGGTCTTCTTCGGCTGAAACGCCAAAGTAAGGAACAGGTGCGGCATCTCCTATTCCCATTCTCCTGCTTGTTCCCGGGGTAGATGTAACAATTATACTCGGATATTCCCTGATAGTATAATTCCATCCATCCAACACCTTGGGAGTATTTATCCTATCTGACCCTTCAGTTTTCCATAATTCCTTGTCTTTCTGAAAGGCATCACGAATCTCATTGATGAGTATATTCGTGACGGCATATGATAGTAAGAATCTCGATGGCATTAATAATACCCTGCCTCTTGATTAAATTTCCTGTCATCTTCATTACCAGGAGCAATACCATATTCGCCATAGAGTTGTTTTACCATCTCCTTGGTTATGCCATTCCGGAAATCTATCATATCCCCATTGTCAAAGACCGAGCCGACATTATATATCGGATGCGTCGGTTCAAACAAATCGATTTCAAAACTCTGTAATATGACGGCGCCCTGCGGAGCAACCGGCGAATAGTTCTTTATTTGGTATCTCTGTGTATAAGTCTGGACATAATCATAGGTCACGTAGTATGGATTCCCCATTCCCGGAGCATTACCACCTGTAAGCCATACAATCTTGTCGCCGGCGATAGTCGCTATGAATGATGCCAGTGGATATACGGTCTGGTTCTCTATCCCGGTCTGGTTGATTGTAAACACATAATATCCTACATCTGAGCCTGTGCCATCGGCAAGGGTCACATCCTTGTATCCCTGCCATGCCAGGTCATTCTTTACCTTCACATTCATGCCTGCGCTAAGCCCGGCGTTCTGTATAGGGTCATAAGAGCCTGTGCCGGTCAATATGGGCGGTTTCTTGCCTATCAGGCGTAACGTCCTGAAGTTTGCTACCGGAGCGTTCCCTGACTCTTCTACAATCATTTCTCCACCGTTTAAGATGTAGTCCGTGCCTTCCGTGTAATCAGCCTCGGTTGCGCCTGCAGTATCGGCTACCTTCCAGATAACCATGTCAT
>Ga0307377_10007596_pt1 | contig 11155 bp, 10 predicted proteins | sample TR3MG_FD_202535 | JGI IMG/M metagenome (GOLD analysis project Ga0307377, IMG submission 202535) | Soil microbial communities from Risofladan, Vaasa, Finland - TR-3 | ecosystem: Environmental > Terrestrial > Soil > Coastal area > Acid sulfate soil | place: Finland: Risofladan, Vaasa | collected... | reverse complement strand
GCGCTGAGCTCGCGAACGCGGGGCGCAATGCTGCCCACGGCCCTCGTGAGCCTCGGCGTCGCGCTGGTGGTGATCGCGCTGCTCGTCGTGCGGTATTTCGGAATCAAGCGGCGGCTCACCACGGACCCGGCCACCGAGGTCGCCCGGTTGAGTCGAAAGCCCGGCCGTCATCAGCGCGAGTTCTTCGCCGGCGCAGAGTTGGGTCGCGGTAGGCCGCGAGCTGGGGAATTCAGTGAAGATTTCGACCACGACGCGCCCGACCCCTACGCCGCGCTGCGCGACGTCGATGTGCTCGGACAGAAATCCGAGGCCAGCCAGGACGGCGTGAACCGGACCTCCGATTCGCGCCGCGGCGAGGTTGACTAACCGCGCCTGGGGTCAATCAGTACGACTTGGCCACGATGCAGATCAGACCCTCTTCAGTGTCAGTGACGGGCATGGAGCCGTCGGCACGCATCAGACAGCGCACCGTGATGGCCTCCGCCTTGAGCGCCTGTTCGCCCGCACCTTCGACCAGACTCCAGGCCAGTCTCGCGAAGCCATCCTGAGCCGCCTCAATCGCCTCAGCGATGCTGTTGACGTCGCGGGTCCGATCATTGCGACGGCTCAGCGCGTCGGCGTACATATCAGCCTGCATTTGCTCCAGCGCCGCGGCGGCCCGCTCCGCGAGGGCGTCGACTTCGACCGGCAGTTTTTCGCCATTGTCGCGTCGAACGAGGGTCGCGAGCCCCTGGGCGAGGTCACGAGGACCGACTTCGACGCGCAGCGGGATGCCCTTGATCTCCCAGTCGGTGAGCCGACGGCCGAAACTCCCGCGGCCCCGGTCGATCTGCACGCGCACGCCCGACGACTTCAGTGACGCGGCGATCCGCTCACACGCCTCATTGACCTCGGGCTCGTCGCGCACTGCGATGACGATCACCTGAATGGGGGCCAGGCGCGGCGGCACGACGAGACCATCGTCGTCACCGTGCGCCATGATGAGACCACCGACCAGCCGGGTCGATGCGCCCCAGGACGTGGTGTAGCAAAGGGCGGCCTGACCGTCTTCGTTCTGGTAGAAGATATCGAACGCCCGGGCAAAATTCTGTCCGAGTTCGTGACTGGTGGCCATCTGCAGGGCCTTGCCGTCACGCATCATGCCTTCGCAGGTCATCGTGTTGATGGCCCCGGCGAAACGCTCGCTCGGCGGCTTGATGCCCAGGTAGGTCGGCATCGCGAGCACCTTCTCCAGGAAGTCGTTGTAGACGTCGGTGTGGATCTGGATCGCGTAGGCGGCGGCGTCGTCGTAGGTGGCATGGGCGGTGTGCCCCTCCTGCCAGAGAAACTCCGACGAGCGAAGGAACAGTCGCGGGCGAAGTTCCCAACGAACCACGTTCGCCCACTGGTTGAGCAGCAGCGGTAGGTCCCGATAACTCTGGATCCACTTGGCCATGAACTCGCCGATCACCGTCTCCGACGTCGGACGCACCACGATTGGCTCGGCCAGTTCCTCTCCCCCGGCGTGGGTCACCACCGCCAGTTCGGGGCTGAAACCCTCCACGTGCTCCGCCTCCTTCGAGAGGTAGCTCTGGGGGATGAACAATGGAAAGTAAGCATTCTGGGCCCCGGTGAGCTTGATGCGCTCATCGATGGCGGCCTGCATGCGCTCCCAAATGGCGTAGCCGTAGGGACGGATCACCATGGTCCCGCGCACGGGTCCGTTGTCGGCCATCTCCGCCTTAGCGACGACGTCCTGGTACCAGCGGGGGAAATCCTCGGCTTGGGGGGTGAGAACGCTTTGCGATGCCACGGTGCTCCTTCGATTCGTTGCGCCAGCCTAGCCAGCAAGAACCTACGCCCCGGTGCGCCGACGAATCCTGTCGATCCGCTCGTTGGACCGGTTGGCGTCCAGTCCCTTGTCGTCCAACAGGGCGGCGCGGTCGGCCGCCGCCTCGGCCTCGGCCGACTTGTCCCGGGCGGCCAGCCGTGCGGCCACACCTTCGGAGGCGATCTTTCGGGCCTCTTCGACGAGTGCTTCGACCATCTCGTCCTCGGGCACAACTCGGATGATCTGACCCTGGATGAAGAGATGTCCACGCTTCTTGCCGGCGGCTATTCCGAGATCAGCGTGGCGAGCCTCGCCGGGTCCGTTCACGACACAGCCCATCACCGCGACTTGGATCGGAATGTTGAGCTCAGACAAGGCCGCCTGCGCTTCGTTGGCCACCTTGATGACATCGACCTCGGCTCGTCCGCAACTCGGGCAGGCGATGAGGTCGAGTCCCTTTCGTTCGCGCAGACCCAGCACCTCGAGCAGCTGGCGACCGGCGCGGGCCTCTTCGACTGGATCGGCGGTGAGCGAGTAACGCAGGGTGTCGCCGATGCCCTCGGCGAGCAACGTGGCGATGCCCGCGGTGCCCTTCACGAGCCCCATCGGCAAGGGACCGGCCTCGGTGACTCCGAGGTGGAGAGGGTGGTCGAAGGTCTCCGACGCCAAGCGGTAGGCGGCAATCATCGTCGCCACTGACGACGCCTTCACCGAGATCTTCACGTCGGAGAAGTCCACCTCTTCGAAGTAGGCCAGTTCGATCCGGGCCGACTCCACGAGGGCTTCGGGCGTCGCCCCGCCGAAGCGTTCATAGATATCGGGGTGCAGGCTGCCCGCGTTCACTCCGATACGAATGGGCACACCGCGGTCGCGGGCCTCGCTGGCCACGAGACGGATCTCTTCGGGTTTGCGCAGGTTGCCCGGGTTGAGACGCAGGCCGTGCACGCCGGCCTCGAGCGCGGCGAGCGCCATCTCGACGTGGAAGTGAATGTCGGCGACTATCGGCACTGGCGAGCGCGGGACGATCTGAGCCAGCCCCTCGGCGGCGGCGCGGTCGTTGCAGGTACAGCGCACGATGTCGGCGCCGGCGCCGGCCAGGGCGTAGATCTGTTCGAGGGTACCGTCAACGTTCGCGGTCTTGGTCGTCGTCATCGATTGGACCGAAATGGGTGCATTGCCCCCCACTTTGACCGACCCAACGGAAATCTGTCGGGTCTCGCGACGCGGGCTGAGATAACTGGCGGTTACATCCACCCCACCATTCTGCCGTGTGAGCCGACGGCCCCGAGCAACTACTGGAAGGGGTTGGCGATCGGGTGGACGATATCGAGGTAGAGCGTGCTGGCGAAGAGCACCAGCAGCACCGTCATGAAGGCGTAGACCACTGGTGCAAGGCGGTTGATGTCGGCGTGGTAGCGCTGTCCCCGTCGGCTGCGCAGGCGCTCATACGTCGCGACAGCCACGTAGCCGCCGTCGAGGGGCAGCATCGGGAGCATATTCAAGAGGCCCACGAAGATGTTGACCGCCATGAGGATGGCGAGCAGGGTGCCCGGACCGGACCGGGTGCTCTGGACCGCCGTGCGCACGACCCCCACGATGGACTCTGGGCGACTCAGTTGATTAGTCCGGTTGTTCGCGGCTGCGGGTGAGGCGACCTGGTGGAACAGGCTCGCGAACTGACCCGGAGAGAAGACGTGGACCATCGCGTGCGCCGCCACACCGATCATGGAGCCCACCTGAGTGAAGGACTGGGGAATTGCGCGCCACCACGTGGTGCGCACAGTCTGGAGATTCAATTCGATGCCGAGGTACCCATCGGGCGCAGTGCCCGTACTGAGTGGCACACCGCCGACCTTGATCGACCGGCCGTCGACCGGGCTCGCGTGCAAGGTGAGGTCTTGACCTTGTCGCTCGACGACCAGGGTGATCTGTTTGCCGGCGTCGGCGTGGACGAGCCTGACCAGTTGATCGGCCGACGTGATGACCCGGCCGTCGATGGAGACGATGCGGTCACCGAGATGCAGGCCCGCGAGCTGAGCGGCGTTCTTCGCGTGTCCGTCCCAGGTGGTGAAGGCACCGATGCCAACGTGGCTGGAGGATGGTACGCCCACCAACGTCAGTGAAGCGAAGGCCAGCGCCAAAGCCATCACGACGTGCATCAGTGATCCCGCCGAAGCGAAGATCACTTTGCGAGGGTAACTGGCCGACCGGTACGTCCTCGACTCGATAGCCGGATCGACCTTCGTGTCGGCCCACGACATCCCCGGGACTTTCACGTACCCTCCGGCGAGGATGGCGCGCACTCCGTATCGGGTCTCACCAATCTTGGTCGACCAGAGGACTGGACCGAACCCGACGAAGAAATCAGTGACTTGCATTCCCGCACGCTTGGCGGTGATGTAGTGACCGAACTCGTGGCCCATGACCATGACGATGATTGCGCCGACGACGACCGGCCACGCCCAGCCGACCCAGAGCGTCAGCAGTGCCACGACCCCGATGAGGCCCAACAGCAGCGTCACCAAGGACCGACGGGTTGAGAACTCGGTTTCCATAACTACTTTCCGAGGATACCGTGAGCCCGTCGCCGAGCTAACGCATCATTGGCAATGAGGTCCTCGACTGAATGCAAAGGGTCGGGCTCGTACCCGTCCATGACCCTGGCGACCAGGGGGACGATGTCGCACCACTCAATTCGATCAGCGAGGAAGGCCGCGACGGCCACCTCGTTGGCCCCACTCAACCAGGCCGGAGCCGCACCACCGAGTCGTGCCGCTTCGTACGCAAGGTCAATAGCGGGGAAGGCGACACGGTCCGGCTCCTCAAACGTCAATTCCAGGCCCTGGCGGAAGTCGATTTGACCCCAACCGTGATTTAGTCGCTCTGGCATGCCCAAGCAGTACGCGATTGGCAGTCGCATGTCGGGCTGTGACATCTGGGCAAGGACAGAACCGTCCACGTACTCGACCATCGAATGGACAATGGACTGAGGATGGACCACCACATCCACCCGATCGACCTCGACGCCGAAGAGGGCCGAGGCCTCGAGGACCTCCAGCCCCTTGTTCATGAGCGTGGAAGAGTCGATGGTGATCTTGGCCCCCATTGACCACGTGGGGTGATTCAGGGCATCCCGCTTGGTGGCCGTGCGCAACTGTTGAACCGACCAGCCACGAAACGGTCCGCCCGAGGCGGTCAACAGAAGTCGCGCGACGTCCGGGTACCCCGGACGTGCTGGCGAGCCCGCGAGACACTGGTGGATCGCACAGTGCTCCGAGTCGATCGGCAGTAGTGAGGAGCCCGGCGTCGAGCGCACCCGCGAGACCAGCGGCGCGGCGGCGATGAGCGACTCCTTGTTCGCCAACGCCAGACGCTTGCCCGACTCGAGCGCCGTCAACGTCACCGGCAGACCCGCGAAACCCAGCACCGCGTTGACGATGATGTCGGCACTGCGCGAGAGCTCGGACAGTCCCTCGAGACCGACCACGATCTCGACATCGGCGTCGACCAGTTCGGCCAGGGTGTCACGGTGTTCGGCGGTGATCACACCGATGCGGCGGACCCGAAACTCGTGGGCAATGGCCGCCAGTTCACTGAGGTGTTCCCCACCAGCGATGGCCACCAATTCGAAGGCGTCCATTTCGCGACGCAGAACATCGAGGGTCTGGGTGCCAATGGAACCTGTGGCCCCCAGAAGCGCCACACTGCGGCGCGTCAACGACATCGTCAGCCCAGTTTGAGAATATGGGTCAGGTAGAACACGGTTGGCAACGCGAAGAGCAGGCCGTCAACGCGATCGAGCATGCCCCCATGGCCGGGAAGCAATCGACCGAGATCCTTCACTCCGAGTGTTCGCTTGATCATGGACTCGAAGAGATCCCCGAGGGGAACCATCACCGACAGCGCAATCGCCATCTCGAGTGCCGAAGTCCTGGTCCACGGACTCATCAAGGGTAGCAACGCCACACCCACGATTATCGTGATCAACGCGCCACCGATAGTGCCCTCGCGGGTCTTGTTGGGCGACAGGGCCTTGTTGAGCGGGTGACGCCCAAGCCAACGGCCCACGAAGAGCGCGCCGGAGTCGTTGGCCACCGTCAGCAGGATCGTGCCGAACAAGTACGTCATGCCGTGCCCACTGGCGTAGGTCGAGGGTGCGATCATCAGCAGGGCGAAGGAGCCGAATACCCCGACCCACACGTACACGAAGATCGTGGCGCCGAGACCATCGAGGACGTCGACCGACTTGGTCGCTCTCAAGTACCAAATGAAGCCGAAGACGACCAGCAGCACGGTGACCGCCGCGAACGCCATCGTCCCCTTGTTGTAGACGGCGATTCCGAGGGTGAGCACCGCGACGATGCCGAGCACCGACGCAGGGTGGGCGCCCACTGAGCGGAAGCCCGCGTACGCTTCGGCGCTGGCGAGTCCGAGGGCGACCAGCACCATGGCGGCAACCGGCAACGGCCCCGCAACGAAAACTGCGGACACCGCCAGGGCCAGAAGCACGCCAGTCATCGTGGCTCGCGTGACGCTCCGCTCGGTGCCTCGACGAACCGCGCGACCAGCCAGCGGATTCTCGGAGGCCGTGCGTCGCGTCCGCTGGGCACGCATGGGTTCAGGTCGAACCGCCTCGACGAGCACTTCCTCCTCCGCGACGATTTCCTCGGGCAGCGTGAACTCCCACGGGCGCGCCGAATCTTCCTTCTCTTGACCGGCCAGGAACGACGCATCGAATTGGTCCTCGTGGGCGACCCAGTCGGCTTCGCCTTCGCGCCAAGCCGGTGCTGGGATGGCCGACCACGGGTCGTCGTTCACCGCAGCCTCGCGAGCCACAACGATGGGTACTTGACCAGTCGGTGCGTCAGTCCAGTGGGGCAACAGCGTATGCGGGTCGACGGTGATGGTTTCCTCGACGAACTCGGCGGCAATCTCGGCACCAGTGATGGTCACCCTCGAGTCGGTCGAACTGACGACCGGCACTTCGCCGGTCGGCTCGTCGAGAAAGGTGCCGTCGTCAGACTTCAAGAAGTTCGTGCTCCTTGTGCGACAGGAGAACGTCGACTTGAGCGACCTCGTCCTGAGTCATCTTGTCGAGAACTTTCTCCAGACGTTCGATCTCGTCTTTGGGGAGGCCGTGCTCCTTCTCGAGGTTCTCGAGCTCTTGGCGGGCGTGGCGACGCACACCGCGCAGGGCAACCTTCCCCTCCTCAGCCTTGCCACGCACGATCTTCACGAAGGCCTTCCGGCGCTCTTCGGTGAGGGAAGGAAAGTTCAATCGGATGATGACGCCATCGTTGGACGGGTTGAGACCGAGATCGGCGTTGCCGATCGCCTTTTCAATCGACGCCATCGCACCTTTGTCGAACGGCGAGACGATGAGCAGGCGTGGCTCGGGCACCGAGAAGTTGGCCAACTGCTTGAGCGGCGTGTCGGTCCCGTAGTAATCCACCAAGAGATTCTCGATCAGTGAGGACGAAGCCCGTCCGGTCCGCACCGTGGCAAACTCACTCTTCACGTGCTCGATGGCCCGGGCCATTCGCTCGCGCGTGTCATCCATCACCAGTTCAACGAGTTCGTTATCCATTACCTCACCAGCGTACCGACGGCTTCACCGTCGAGCGCGCGACCCAGATTGCCCCCTGCCATCAGGTCAAAGACCCGTAGTGGCAGCCGATTGTCCTTGCAGAACGTAATTGCCGTCATGTCCATGACGCGCAGATCCCTCGCGATGACCTCGTCAAAGGAGATCTCCTCGAATTTCGTGGCCGCTGGATTCTTGCGGGGGTCCTCCGAGTACACCCCGTCCACTCCACCGTGGGTACCCTTCAACACAATGTCCGCTTCAATCTCGGCGGCGCGTTGCGCAGCCGGAGTGTCGGTCGTGAAGTAGGGGTTCCCCATGCCCGCGGCGAAGATCACGACTCGGCCTTTTTCGAGGTGACGAACAGCGCGACGACGAATGTAGGGCTCCGCAACCTGATCCATACCGATGGCCGACATGACCCTGGTCGGACGTCCGTGCGTTTCGATGGCGTCCTGAAGAGCGAGGGCGTTGATCACCGTGCCGAGCATTCCCATGAGGTCACTATTGGCGCGGTTCATGCCAGCCATGGCGCCGGTCGCGCCACGCCAAATGTTGCCGCCACCCACCACCACGGCCAGTTCGAGTCCACCGCGCTCCATGGCGCTAGCAATCTCCCGGGCGAGGAAATCGACCGTGGATGCGTCAATGGTCTCGTCACTTGCGGCAGAAGCCAAGGCCTCACCCGATAGTTTCAAGACCACTCGTCGCACGGTGATGTCCTATCCTCCGATTACGACTTGAGCGTAGGCGCGAATCGATGCACCACCGAGGAACTGTGCAATCGTCTGCTTCTCGTCCTTGACGTAACTCTGTTCGACGAGCACTCGCTCTTTGAACCAGCCGTTGAGACGTCCCTCAATAATCTTGGGAAGCGCGGCTTCGGGCTTGCCCTCGTTGCGCGAAATCTCCTCGACGGTCTTACGCTCGGCGTCGACCTCAGACTGAGGCACGTCTTCACGCGACAGGAACGACGGCTTTGCAAAGGCGATGTGCACGCAGATCTCGTGCGCGGTCTCTTCGCTGCCGTTCTTCAAAACCACGATGACGGCGTTCACGCCGCGACCGGCCTGCTGGTGGATGTAGGTCTCGACGACCTCACCCTCGCCGGCTTCAAGTCGGTAGACGCGACCAATGGAGATATTCTCCTTGAGCGTTGTGAGCATCTTCTCGATCTGCTCTTGGAATTGAGCGGTGGCACCCTCACCCTCGGCGCAGACGCGTGCGGCCATCTCATCGACCAGCGCGACGAACTCGTCAGACTTGGCCACGAAGTCGGTCTCACAACGCATCTCGACGATCGCGGCGACGTTGCCGTCGCGAACGACCGCGACGGCACCTTCACCAGCTTCACGGTCCGCGCGCTGGGCGGCCTTGGCCAATCCCTGGACGCGAAGCCACTGAACGGAAGCTTCCATATCGCCATTGTTGGCCTCAAGGGCCTTTTTGGCATCCATCATGCCCACGCCCGTTGACTGGCGCAGCGCTTGTACGTCTTTCGCGGTGATAGCCACCTTATTCTCCTCTTTGAATCTCTACTAACGAATTAGGCGCTGGCCGAAGCGGAGTCCGGCTCGGCATACGGGGCAACCGACTCTGGGATGGAGGCAGCAGGCGTCTCATCAACGACCACGATTTCCTCAACCACCGGAGCCGCGGCAACGGGTGCCTCTTCGACGACCGGGGCGGCAACGGGTGCCTCTTCGACGACCGGGGCGGCAACGGGTGCCTCTTCGACGACCGGGGCGGCAACGGGTGCCTCTTCGACGACCGGGGCGACAACGGGTGCTGCTGCGACGGGCGCTGCAGGCTTTGGCGCAACCACCGGGCGGTTCTGGCGAATGTAACGGCCTTCAGTGACCGCGTCAGCAATCAGACGGCTCAGCAGCGCGCCTGAACGGATGGCGTCGTCGTTGCCAGGGATCACGTAGTCGATCACGTCCGGGTCGCAGTTCGTGTCCACCACCGCAACGACGGGCAGGCCCAACTTGCGAGCTTCGGTGACTGCGATGTGCTCCTTCTTCGTGTCGATAACGAAGATGGCGTCGGGCACGCGGTCTAGGTTCGCAATGCCGCTCAGGTTGCGGTCAAGCTTTTCGAGTTCACGGCTATGACGCAAGGCCTCGCGCTTTGGCATGTTGTTGAAGTCGCCCGCACGCTCCATGGCTCGCAGCTCGATCATGCGCTTCACGCGACCGGCGACGGTAGCGAAGTTGGTGAGCATGCCACCGAGCCAACGCTGATTGACAAATGGCATTCCACAGGCCTGCGCGTAGTCCGCGATCGGTCCCTGGGTCTGCTTCTTGGTGCCAACGAACAGGATTATGCCGCCGTCGGCGACGAGGTCCCGGACGTAGGCGTAACTCGACTCAATCCCTGCGAGGGTCTTGCGAAGGTCAATCAAGTAGATGCCATTGCGCTCACCCAGGATGAATCGGCGCATCTTGGGGTTCCACCGACGGGTCTGGTGACCGAAGTGCACGCCCGAGTCCAATAGTTCTTGCAGAGTGACAAGTGCCACGATATTTTCCTTCCGTTCGGTTACTCAACCCCCGCGGAGCACCGCGAGCGGCGACCGTACGAAACCACGGAGGATTTTCTTCAACTCCTCCACCTTGGAGGAGCCTGACCATGTTAGTCGCTCGAAAGTCTCTAACCCCTCGGGTGGGTCTCCCGGTGAATTTTCTGCAGTCGGGACTTCGAGACGTGGGTATAGATCTGGGTGGTCGTCAGGCTTTCGTGTCCCAGCAATTCCTGGACAACCCGCAGGTCCGCACCCCCTTCCAGCAGATGGGTGGCGTACGTGTGGCGAAGTGCATGAGGATGAACGTGACCCCTCGTCACTCGACTATCGAGGATTCGGCGCACGTCACGAGGTCCGAGACGTCGGCCACGTCGATTGAAGAAGAGCGCCCGAAGTGGAGATTCTTTGGTTATGACGTCGTCACGGGCGTCGTCAATCCAGAGCCGGACGGCCTCGAGTCCGCGCTGATGCAGGGGGACGATGCGCTCCTTGCTCCCCTTGCCCATCACCCGCAGGAGACCTTCGGTGAAATCCACACTGTCGAGGTCGAGACCACAGAGTTCACTCACCCGCAGACCCGCCCCGTAGAGTACCTCGCACACCGCGCGGTCCAGGGTCGCCCACTCATCCTCACCCCAATCGTCATCGAGTAGCGCCTCTAGCTGTTCGCGTACCACGATCTTGGGCAAGGTGGCGTTTGGTTTAGGGGCGCTCAGTCTGGCAGCGGGACTCTCGTCGAGGTGGCCCCGCTCGACCAACCAGGCAAAGTAGGCACGCAGGGAGGCTCGGCGGCGTCCGATAGAGGTCCTCGCGTCACCGCGAGTGGTCATAAAGGCGAGATAGTCGCGCAGGACCGCCAGATCCACGCCACGGGGATCCACTACGCCAGTGGTCGTTCCCCAATCGACAAAAGCCTCCAGGTCAGCGAGGTAAGCACGCTGGGTCGCCACCGCGCGATTCGAGGCGCGCAGGGTCTGGGCGTACCCATCGAGTCGCCACGATTCCGTGGCTCGGTCGGGCCTGTTCACGCGTGACACGACCCAAGGCTACCGATGGATACCGAATCGGCTCGGGACCTCACTAGTCTTGGCGGAGATTCTAAAGGAGACTCGGTGCCCCGCATTTTGATCGTTGAAGACGACGACCACATCCGCACCGCCCTTCGCCTCATGTTCGAAGGTGAGGGTTTCACCGTCGATGACGCCTCGACCGGTGAAGTCGGCGTGGCGCTGTTCTC
>Ga0307377_10007595_pt1 | contig 11156 bp, 10 predicted proteins | sample TR3MG_FD_202535 | JGI IMG/M metagenome (GOLD analysis project Ga0307377, IMG submission 202535) | Soil microbial communities from Risofladan, Vaasa, Finland - TR-3 | ecosystem: Environmental > Terrestrial > Soil > Coastal area > Acid sulfate soil | place: Finland: Risofladan, Vaasa | collected... | reverse complement strand
GTTAGAAAAGACAATACCGTCCCGATCCAAGGGAACCGGTATACCGTGCCACGAGGCACATATAAGGGTCCCAACACTTATGTGGGTGTAACCAAGATCGGGAATAAACACCTTATCATCTTAAACACAGCACTTTAGCCTCACCACAGTCAAACCATTGATAGCACTGGTATTTTCTCCGCTTTCAAAAGTGTATCAAATTCGGAGTTTTTCCAAGGCTTTTGTCTGGCCTCTCGCTCTGCTAAAATCAGAGGGGAAGAGAGGCTGAAATGAGAAAAAACTACTTTGCAAAATTAGTAAGATATATGAAAAACGTTTACCATCTTGATCGTGGTTTGAATAAACTATCTGACGGAAGAGTTAACCCAACTTACAGCACAGGTCAAGTCATAATGCCTGTGCTTTTTGGTTTTTCGCTTCGGATAAAAAGCTTTAATGAACTAAGTTTGATGATCAAGAATCATGAGTTTAGTAAACTGTTTCCCCGAGGAACAAAGCTGCCGCAGGTTGATGCAATCAGAGATACACTTAAAGTCATGAATATCGACGGACTAAAACAAATCAATCAACACATAGTAAAAACGGCAGTTAGTAATAAGGCTTTTGAAAACGGAACCATTGACGGATATATGGTGGCCGCAATAGATGGAACAAAATTCTTTGGAAGCAATAAGAAAAGCTGTTCAGAATGCTTGAAAAATGCCAAAGGTAAAACGACTCATTGTTTCCATAGTGGCGCTGTCATGTCTACGGTAGGGATGGGGCCTAAATTGGTTATTGGCTTTGAGATGTACAAGCCCGGACAAGATGCTGTTTCAAAGGATGAAGGTGAGCTGAACGTAGCGAAAAGGCTGATTTCAAGCGTCGTGAAGGATCATAAGAAGTTAATTGATGTTGTAGTTTATGATGCTCTTGCCTGTAATTCCATCTGGATTAACCACTGCAATAATTTGGGTATTGATGCAATTGTCCGAGCAAAAAACAATAACAATAATAGTTTGCGGTTCGCAAAAAAGAAGACAAATAAGTCGGTGGCAGTTGATGTTTGGGTAGATGAAAAGGGATTTGAGGAAGTTAAAGTTTACGAATCATCATTTACAATGGACAACGTGGAGCAACCGTTGCGTTTTGTAAAATTTGCTCTTAAACATAAGAACAAACTGCGCACACAGATTATGATCGTAACGACATGTATGGATATGGCACTTAAAACTTTGTTTAAAATGATCAAAGCACGTTGGGATATTGAGAATTCGATTTTTAATAACTTGAAAACTGAATGTGGCTTAGAACATTGCTTTGTGCATGGAGGTAAGGCAGTAGAATCTGTGCTTTATTTGATATTTATTGCATCCAATATAATGCAATTGTTTTTGCTAAGACGACTGAAAAAACAATTTGCTACACAACGAGAAATGGTAAGGCTTTTATTAAAAGGACTATATCTACTGAAGTATCAAGCCGAGTTGGTTTTTAGCAGCTCATAGAGATTAGACAACTTAATAAGAATGTTAATTATGGGGTAGGGGGAGGTGTATCCATTTTTACGGAGAATCAGGCAAATGGGAGGATAATTCACATAATAGTTGAAGTTATCAATATGAGACTTTGAATTTCATACAGAAGCTAAATTGCTGCTTATTGCCACTTGTTTGTAAATCCAATAGATGGAAAGATCACACCTTACTTTGCTTATGATGTGAAATCCAGAATTGTTTACAAGGATTTCAAGGCGTTACTGGAATCACAGGAATCTTGTAAATTGTTGCAAGATAATTACACAAGACGTGAAAAGGAACTGAGTTTAAATATGCCTACCCTACAGCACTCTAGCCAGTTAGAGGAATGGGGAGATGAAAGTTTCATGTATGATGAAGGCAGCTACCTGTATAAGATTTCTAGAATAATTAATAGCCTGCAGTATGTTGCCGGAAAAAGCATTGTTCGCATATGGAATGAGGAACTGCTAAATTACGATTTCGTTAATCGTATCAAGGAGGCAAACAGAATTGAGGACATGATTAACGATACACTTATTGTAGAAATTGACGGTGAGTAGTTTGTCGATATGTTCCCACAAACAGAAAAACGGAAAATGGGTGCTGAAGGAGATGTGATAATTTGAGTAAGATTTCTTCAGTTTTATCAGGAGTCGCAGGGGAATATTTTGTGGCTGCGTGAATATTTCGGTGTGACAGAGCCGCCGATGTGGCTCAATGACTTCCGGAACTGGCTCTCTAAAACCGTAATATTCAGTCAGAAGGGAAGGAGGAGATTTAAAACCATTGAAGCAAGGAAAGTAAATATATTTAAACTCTGAAAAAAGAATATACAAAAATAAATAACACGAATAAGTGAATTAATTCACAAATATTATGGGGTAAAAATATAAAAATTCCGATATTATTCAAGTCGAATCCTCATCGTCTAATCGGTCAACACGCCCATTGAAATACCTCAGAATTGTCTAATTAGTGAAATATGACCTTACCCATATATCCCATATATGAAGCCCTATGACCATGGGTCTCGTTAGATTGACTGAATCATACTAGGCTCATACTTATAACGCATTATAGAGGCTCCTTGAAGCTGAGATTTGGAGCAAACTATAACTGTCAGAAGTTAAAACAATACTTGAACAGTAGCACCAAACAAACTAGGTTGCACAATAACAATGCTATGAAGTTAAAAAATTCTTTGAAGAGCCATTTGAATAAGCTATTAGGTGGAATCGTATTAGGATACTAGTTCAAACGGCTTACAGAGGCTCCTAGAGGCTGGGTTTTATAGCCACAGTGCGTAAACAAATACTCTAACCGATTATCGTTCGTGCAGTAGCCAGACTATCCAGATGAAATGGTAGGTTACTTAATTATTAGCATGGGTTACAAGGTACAGCAATAATACTATGAAACGGTCAAAATAGCCCGATAGTTCGATTACTGGTCATAAGGGCAAATTTTCAGCTACCTCTCAGTGGTATTAAATACTCTACTTTACATAATATCTATTATGGGACCCAAAATTTCATATTTAACCATGTTTATGTTTCCGCCACTAATATTTCATTACGATTTAATTTTATATTTATTACTATGCCCTGTATGGCGGGAAACCGTATTTGGTACATCCGTGTTTAATAATATATCGTCAATTTCAATCTCTGCGAAATCCCCATCTGGGAATTCAATACATTTACCGCAATTGTCACATTGTTTGCTCGGATCTTGATCACATAGATCACATTCGCTGCATTCAGTGCATGGACGATCTTCTAATACGCATGGTTCTCCAAGATTTTTCAAGTTCTTCGAACCTCCAAAATTAGAATTAGAATGTTTATTGCCGGTATTTATGCACGTAATTGTAAACAACGTCATTATAACGAATCTTAGGGCAAGGGGCAAGTTTAAATAACGCAGGAGATTATTAGTGGCTACAATCTCCCCTCCTCTTACCAAGACTGCCATACCTCCAAAAACGGATAGGGATTGATCCATTGCCCGTTCGGTAGTTCAATTCCAAAATGAAGATGATCTGGTGTTGTTAAAGCATCTCCAGTATGGCCCATGGTACCCAAGTACTCCCCTGCTTGAACTCGCTTCCCTTTTACAAGCGATGTAGAAATAAATTGGAGGTGAGCGTAATAATAGTAATTCCCATCATCCCCGCGTATACCGACACGTTCTCCACCCAACCGGTTCCACCCTAATTGCTCAACTTTACCCCCACAGATACTGACAATGGAAGTTCCTTCTTTTCCAAAAAGGTCGGTCCCTTCATGCCTACGCTTTCCCCCTTCACGATCTGCTCCAAAACTATCTTCGAACCACGTCGTTCCAATAACAGGGAATCTATACTTGTCGGGCTGGTAAAAAGTATATTTATTGAGAATCTCACGATGTCTTTGAATAATTTTGCGCGTATTTTTCGGGAGTAATCCCCAGTTTATATTTGAAAACGAAACATAGTTCTTAAGCTGATCGATCAGCGCTTGGGCTTCTCTTTCCGGAAGTGTCGAGCGTATAGCTAATAATTCATCAAAGACAACAGTTGGAGATGTTCGATTTTCATGTATACACTGCTTCACCAATGCTGGTGACAGAGAAGTTAAATACGGATAGACATCCGAAAGAATAGTGGGCGGACGGTGAAGTTCCTGCCATGCTACCATAGCCATAAAAATGAGTAAACCCAGCTGAACCAATATTCGTTTCAGCTTCGATGGAATTTTCATATTCCCTCCCCCACTTTCTTCGCTTCTTTGTAATTTAACGAACATTTGTTTGCACTTTGTTTCGATGAATGGTAAAATATTAAAGAAAAGATGGGGGTGTGAGACTATGTACCCGGATTTATCACTGCGACAAACGAAAATTTTAGAATTTATAAAACTGGAAATACGTAAAAAAGGATATCCACCTGCCGTACGAGAAATTGGCGAAGCAGTAGGGTTGCTATCTAGCTCTACAGTGCATGGCCATCTGCAGACGTTAGAGGACAAGGGATATATTAGACGTGACCCCACAAAACCTCGTGCGATTGAGATTTTGGATAGTTCTAGTGACTTACTCGATGCTAAAAAGGTCGTTCACATACCAATTGTAGGCCGTGTTACCGCCGGGCAACCTATTTTGGCTGTGGAAAACCTTGAAGGCACCTTTCCCCTTCCTGTTGATCTTGTTCGCCAAGACAACGTTTTCATGCTTAAAGTTCAGGGAGAAAGTATGATAGGTGCAGGGATTTTAGATGGAGATTTTATTATCGTGCGTCAACAAAATGAGGCTCGAAACGGTGAAATTGTTGTTGCGTTAATTGGAGATGAAGCGACTGTCAAACGCTTTTTTAAAGAAAGAACTCTTATTCGACTTCAGCCCGAGAACTCAACCATGGAACCGATTTATTCTCAGGATGTCTCGATTTTAGGGAAAGTCATTGGTGTTTTTCGTACCCTCCAATAAATATTGAAATATAAAATTGCCCATAAATAATGATATGCACAAAAGTGTTGTGTTAACGCTATAATTAGTAATTCTATAGTGAACTCGCTTCGCTCGATGATTCAGTGAGGGTCCTAGCCTTCAGGCGCAAGTACAAAAAGGAGAGCAGATTGGATGTTACCATCAATGCTCCCCTTTTTTATGTCCCTGTAAATTAATCGCGTGAAATTTTACAGTTTTGTTTATCCTGAAAGCGTTCCAACCCTAACGAAATTAAACGGTCGATCAATTCAGAATAAGGAATTCCTGACGCCTCCCAAAGCTTAGGATACATTGAGATTTCTGTAAATCCCGGCAAGGTATTGATTTCATTAAGGAAGATTTTATTTTCAGAGGTTACAAAGAAATCAACCCGACTAAGCCCACTAGCTTCTACGGCACGGAAGGCTTCAATAGCCATTTCCTTTATACGCGAAATTATGGATTCATCGAGTGGTGCAGGAATTAACAAGCTAGAGCCAATATTAGAATACTTTGCTTCGTACGTGTAAAATTCATGTGCTGGTTTTACTTCTCCGGGAATTGAGGCTTTTGGAGTATCGTTCCCCAGAACGGCTACCTCAATTTCTTTTCCATTAATATTTTCTTCTACAACAATTTTACGGTCAAATATGGTTGCGACATTCAAGGCATCCAACAACTCTTCACGGTGGTGCGCTTTGGATATACCCACACTGGACCCTAGATTGGCCGGTTTTACAAAGCAGGGATAGCCTATCTTTGCTTCAATTTCATTAAGGCAGATTTCCCGTCCACTCAGTATGTCTGAACGCAGGAAGGTCACATAGCGTGCTTGGGGTAGATCCTTGTCATGGAAGACCGCTTTCATACGATCTTTGTCCATCCCTAGAGAGGATCCTAAAACCCCAGAACCTACATAAGGTACATTAGCCATCTCAAGTAATCCTTGGAGGGTTCCATCTTCTCCGTACGGGCCATGAAGCACTGGAAAGATAAGGTCAAATTGGCCCTGGTTTGGAAGAGAATAGCCGTCTAAGGCCATAAAATGCGGGTTTGTAGGATCAATGACCAGTGTAACTTGATGCGACTGGTCAGCCGGAGGAAACCCTTCTTTTAGCAGAGTTTCAGGAAGAACACCCCAAAACCATTGGCCTAGTTTATTAATCCCGATCGTTTCTACATGGTAACGAGTTCGATCAATCGCTTTGAATATAGACTGAGCTGAGTTTAAGGAAACCTCATGCTCTCCTGAACGCCCGCCAAACAAAAGAACCACCCTTAGTTTAAGATCTTCCACAAAGCACCATCCTCTCAATTAAGTAATTGGAATAAATGCCCTCTATATGTTCCCTGATCCTTTAAGGAGACGAAATTGTAACTGATAAAAGTATATGCATTAAAAAAGAAAAAAGATCCGCCTAACGGGCAAGAGCACCTATATGATCTAGTGGCCAATAGCGAAATAGAGTTCGGCCAGTTATATTTTGAACCGGTAAAAAGCCCCACACCCTTGAGTCAGCGCTATTATTACGATTATCCCCCATAACGAATACATCACCTGCAGGAATAACTTTCGGTCCGTAATCATTCTTTGATTTCTCTAATACATAAGGTTCATAAAGTAGTTCATTATTTACATAGGTTTTGTGATCACGTATTTCTATTGTATCTCCGGCCAAAGCAACAACCCGTTTAATAAAGTCCTCTGTCGCGTGAGCACTCGGTGGTGGGTGAAAGACTATGATATCCCCCGGGCTAATGTGGTCAAAGTATTTGAAGAAAAACTTATCCACAATGACTCGGTCTTCCAGTTGAATAGTCGGCAGCATTGAACCGGTAGGGATTTTGCGAGCTTCAATAACATAAGTGCGCAAGACCCATGAAAGCGCAAAGGCAATAAGTACAATTTCAACAAGTTCAAATATAAAACTCATTGTGCTTTTCGGTGACTCTGAATCTCCCATAATTCACCCCTTTCTACCCTTTCATATTAACACACTTTTGTATTTGTATAAAAGGACAACAGCCATTATTGAAAATCGATTAAAGATAGAAATAAAATTAGTTAATCTAATAATCCTTGCTGCCATAAATTTAGTGCTGCTAAAATGTTGCCCATCTGGACATAAGTGTTTGAAATGCCACCTTGCTGATATACAATATATGGTTCTCGGAGTGGACCATCCGCAGAAAATTCGCTGGTTGCACCTTGAATAAACGTACCTCCTGCCATGATGACTTCGTCTTCATACCCTGGCATTCCAGAAGGTATGGGCAAAACATGAGAATCTACCGGTGAGCCCTTCTGAAGGCCTTGACAGAAGGAAATCATCTTATCCCGTGATCCCAGCTTTACCGCTTGAATAAGATCTGTTCTAGGCGCTTCTGGTTCAGGATGTACCTCGAACCCTAAGGCGCTCCAAAATGCCGCAGAAAAAACTGCGCCTTTGATCGATTCAGAAACGGTTAAGGGACTAAAGAATAACCCCTGATAAAACAAGCGTTGCCATTCCAGGGTAGCGCCCATATACTCGCCAATACCCGGTGCGGTCAAGCGCTGGGCTGTGAGTTTAACCAAATCTGAACGACCAGCTACATATCCGCCAGTCGGAGCAAGACTGCCTCCCAGATTTTTGATCAGCGAACCTGCCATCAAGTCTACCCCGATATCACCTGGTTCTTGTTTTTCGACCAGTTCTCCGTAACAGTTATCTACGAAGATAAGAATTTTAGGATAGCTAGTTCTTATAAAAGCAACCAGTTCCTTCAGTTGAGATATCATCAATGAGTTCCTCCACGCATATCCGCGTGAGCGTTGAACCATCAACATACGGGTTTTGTCTGTTATGCTCTTACTTATAAGTTCATATTGTAGCTTTCCTTGGGAATCCAGAGGAATGGTGTCATAGGATATGCCGAAATCTTTCAGGCTCCCTTGTCCTTTTCCCCTTAATCCGATGACTTCTTCCAGCGTATCGTATGGGAGCCCGCTGACAGAAATAACCTGGTCTCCCGGGCGCAAAACGCCAAATAAGGCGGCAGCGATAGCATGAGTACCAGAAACAAATTGACCCCTCACAAGAGCTGCTTCCGTACCCAAAATGCGCGCAACCACGCGGTCGAGGACTTCACGGCCTGTATCACCTAGACCATAACCAGTTGTTCCCTGTAAATGATACGTGGAGACTCGTTCTGCTTGAAAGGCTTTCAAGACCTTTTCGTGGTTATGTGTTGAAATTTCTTGTATCTCGGGAAGCTGACGTCGGAGTGTTTCTTCTGCATCAGCTACTGCTTTACGAATTAACTCCGGCCAATTGAGATCTAAATACAAACAGTTTCCCCCTTACAATATAATTGAAATGATATAATTAACCAAACGGAAAATCAGGTTAATAATGAGCTGAGGTGATTCCAAACTGGCTCTAAGGAGTCCCCCCGTGTAAGGGATAACTCAACCGGATGAGGAAGGCTTTGAACTAGCTCGGAAAGATCGTCTTCAGCCGAGACTTTATCGACCTTATTTAACAAAGTAATCATAGGTTTTTCATCGCACCCCAGTTGTTTTAGCACCTCATTCACTGTCTCAGCGTGTTGGAGTGCTTGCGGATGGCTCGCATCAACTACATGTAATAAAATATCCGCATGTTGGACTTCTTCAAGCGTAGCTAAAAATGCCCGCAGCAGTTGGGTTGGCAATTTTCGAATAAACCCTACCGTATCGCTTAGAAGAATTTCCAAAGATGAGTTTACTCTGACACTACGAACAAGCGGATCTAAGGTTGCGAATAATTTATTTTCACCGATAGGAATATCGGACCGACTACCGGCCTGTTCCATTGCTACTTTCAAAAACGTTGTTTTCCCAGCGTTTGTATATCCGACTAGGGCGATTGTCGGTAGGCCACTTCTCGTTCTTTGACGACGCTGGACATCTCGATGCTGTAAGACCAGCTTCAATTCTTTTTCCAGCTGAGTAATGCGATCCCGCATGCGCCTACGGTCTAGTTCCAATTTTGTTTCACCAGGGCCGCGCGAGCCCACTCCTGCCCCTAACCTAGAGAGAGCTTGTCCTTGTCCAGATAAATAGGGTAATAAGTGTTTAAGTTGGGCCAATTCTACTTGAAGTTTACCTTCGCGGGACTGAGCACGTTGCGCAAAAATATCTAAGATCAATCCCGTACGATCTAATACTTTGAGCCCGGTTTCCGTCTCTAAGGTTCGTAACTGTGTCGGAGATAGTTCATCATCACAAATCACTACATTGGCCTCAGTTTCTTGTAAACGGTGAACTAATTCTTCAATTTTTCCACTCCCTAAATAGCTACGTGACTGTCCATAACGACGTAGTTGGACCAGTTGCCCAACTACATCTACGCCAGCTGATCGAGCCAGCTCTCGTAGTTCAGCCAAATCTTCATCCAACGTCGTGACGCCCACTTCTACAAGTGGGCGTTCCCCGCGGATCTCCACTTCAGGTGGGGTAAACTCCCCACCTGAAGTGGAGATGTTCAGCTTTAGCTGAACGAGTTTACTGTCGTCTTGGTTACTCTCTACTAGTGCTATAAGGAAAGCGCTCTCTTTACCTGATGCCGTTTCATTTTTGGTTGTACCCTTGGAAAAGCTAGACAAGGAGTTGTTATAATCAAATGATTGCCAGTTTTTAGAACTAAGATTTACGACAAAGGGATCGTTCTCCCCTGTCCGATAGGCAATCTGAATTCCAGTAAGTACGCCGTCGCGAACTCCAATTGAAGCCATACTTTCAAGTTCAAGGGATAACAGGGCGCTATGATCTAGTGGACTGAGTCTGGAATCCCCATTGGGATGTGTATGGATGCACCTCAAGTGTTTTCCAATTGATCTTCCTTTGATAGGGGGCAGTGTTACAGCGGCATGACGCCCTACTGCAGCCGCCAAGAGTGCACCTGGGCGGGAAAGGTAAACGGCGATTTCTCGATTCCAAAGTTGTGTCAGCCGAATCAGCTTTTCAAGGATTTCAGGATGGATTAGTTCAGAACGTTCAGTCTTATATTCAGAAAGATCTTTAAGCTCTTGTAACTGGCTTGCCCGAATCCCGGACAATTCTCCCGAAATATCCATATCCATATAAAACCTCATATTCTATGTTTTCCATTTATCTAGGATAACCCAAAAGATAAGATTAGAGATCTTCTAGGGTAATATCAACAGGTAAAATTTGTATTAGTTCTTCCCGACTAGAGCTAGGTTTTTGGAATAACCGAACTGCCTGTTTCCGAACTGTCTTTTCCACCAGGTTACGAACAAGCCGTGCATTTCCGGCATAAGGATGGGCACTCAGTAAATTTTGCAGGTGGATACGGAGCACCTCCGATCCCTCTGGAGTAAGCTCATATTGTCGAGACTTGAGCATTGAATTCCCGATGGCTAACAATTCATCGAGTGAATAATCCGGAAAATCAATATGTATTGGGAAGCGTGAGCGGAGTCCAGGATTGGAGTGCAAAAACCATTCCATTTCATGACGATAACCAGCTAAGATTAACACTAGATTGTCCTTATTATCCTCCATGGCCTTTACTAAAGCATCTATGGCTTCCTTACCGAAATCCTTCTCTCCTCCACGGGCTAACGAATAGGCTTCATCAATAAACAGAACTCCACCTAACGCCTTTTTTAGTTGTTCCCTTGTTTTTTGCGCGGTATGTCCAATATATTCACCGACAAGATCTGCTCGCTCACATTCGATCACGTGCCCTTTCTGAAGAACTCCCATCTCTTTCAACAGTCTCCCGACCAATCGAGCCACTGTTGTTTTACCGGTTCCGGGGTTCCCACGAAAAATCATATGCAGAACTAGTGGCTCGGCAATAAGTTTTTCCCGTGTGCGTCGCTTTTGGATTTCAACATAGGCTTGTAATTCACGAATCAAGCGTTTCACAGTCACTAACCCAATAAAAGCTTCCAATTCATCAAGGATCTCCGCGACTTTATCTTTGTCTTTCTCAAGGGAAGAAGGATTACTCTTACGCACTCGTCCTATTCCCATGAGCTCTGTCTCAGGTGTGATACTATGTGCAGTTTCGCGGGGTAAGGGAGATTGAATAACCGGAGGATGATGATTGTCCGGTCTAAACGTCACACGGATTGTCATAAGTACAGGCACCTCCCATCCTTACTACTATACTCAAGTAAAGATAAAAGGTGTCCTAG
>Ga0307377_10007591_pt1 | contig 11161 bp, 10 predicted proteins | sample TR3MG_FD_202535 | JGI IMG/M metagenome (GOLD analysis project Ga0307377, IMG submission 202535) | Soil microbial communities from Risofladan, Vaasa, Finland - TR-3 | ecosystem: Environmental > Terrestrial > Soil > Coastal area > Acid sulfate soil | place: Finland: Risofladan, Vaasa | collected... | reverse complement strand
ACTAAATACTCTCCTGAGATTGCTAGAATATTTGAAGACACAGCACTAATGATAAGTGGTGATGTAGCAACTGAAGAAGGTGCAGCTCAACTTGCTCATGGAACATCTGGTGCTAACCCATCAGGTGGCGATGACAGTAAAAACATGAGCCAACAAAATAAACTTCCAACTAATACTAATGAGGCGCCAGCATGAGTACTTTAGTAACTGCAGGTAAAAGTGCAAAAGTAATTATTAAATCAGCTTTAGAAGAAAGGTTGATGAAATTACCAAAGGGTGAATTACCTTCAGAGCAAATAGCTAGTAGCTTAAAAGGCCCTGTACAGAATCTTGAAATTGAGCAGTCAGGTGTAGCTGAGAAACTAAGAGTCTCTAAAACTTATGACCCAGAGCGACTGCTTGAAGATCTTAAGAACAGGCGTGATAAGTACGAGGTACGTGAGTTTCGTGGTACACCAGTTAAAAACGAAGCTATTAGCGACTATTACCCACCTCAAAATCTTCATGAAGAGTGGCGTAATCTTCGTAATTCTATAGGTGATGTCAATGATCCAGAAGACGCAGTAGGTCAAACTACAAATATTGAAAGCATAAATGAATTTATTAAATATCATGAGCAACAAATACAATTCACAAATATGCATGTACCAGAACCTAATCAGTGGGATATAGCTGAAATAGCTAACTCTAGGGAATCTATAGAAAAAGCTACTAAGCTTAAAGAAGCAATAATAGCTGATATGAGAGAACAGTACAATATTAGCACACTTAGCAGAGATGACTTTGATGATTTTACAGGTCTATTAGACGAAGCTGGTATGGATATTGGTACTACAGAATTTACTAAAGAAAATATAGACTCTATAATTTATCGGTTTGAAGAAGCGCAAATGAATGCTGAAATGTCTTTTCAGCGTGAAGGATATGAGGAGTTACTAGACAGAGCACACACATTAAAAGCAAAACTACAAAAACCAATACCATCTGACGGACGAGCAGCTTTCCCTGAACAAGCTGATCGTTGGGATACACTACTAGAAAGCAATAAGTATGATGAAGCAGACTTTACTTCAGAGAACATTGATACATTTATTGAAACGCAGAAGCATGAAATAGATGCTTTAATGGAAAGTGATTATCCTGCTGCCCAGGAATACACTATATTACAACTTGAAGATGAAATAGCTGAAGCTACAGCTATGAAAGCTGATTTAGATGCTTTAGTAACTGGTCAAACACGTTATGAATTTAGCCATAATATGGACACAGCTATTTTACCAGATACTGATAGAGCATCTTATGCTGTTAGGGTTTATGAGAATCCTACAGTAAATACTAAAGGACTTAACTATACAGAAATTGGACACATTCCAGAAGGTCAAAATGGTGTATTCCATACACGTACAGATTCACCAAAATCTTGGGTGCTTCGTATTATGGAAATACAGTCAGATATACAAAATTCACTAACTAAAAAGAGAAACGGAGCTGTTGCTAGGTGGAGAAGAGATTTTACGCCAGAAATGTATAATAGGGATATTTTAGGTAGCAATAGTACATGGGATGACGTAGGAGAAGTGCAAGCTGTTAGAGGTAGAGTAAATAAAGAGCTTGAAAAAACTATAAGTGAAGAATTAGGTACGAAAATAGAATTTAGTAGTACTAGTGTTATTAGTGATATTAGAAAAACATTAGTTGATAGATTGCGAGTAAATGAAACTAGTTATTCACCAGAGGCATATAACTTTATAGAAGTACTTAATTTTCCTGACAGCAGATTAGCTAGAGAAAATATTAACAGACAGTTTCTTGAAGGGTCTACTGAAGTAGTAGAAGAAATATCCGCTAAAACTGGTTTAACTAATCCTCAAGTACGTGACATCATAGACCAAGCTAAAGATATAGAATATAACTACCAACGTGCAATACGTAGAGTACAAGAAGCTGATAGTGATGCACACAGAAAATCACAGAGATTAAGAGTTTCACCAGAAGAGCGTAGAGCTCGTATTGTTACAGGCAACGGCGTTACTAAAGAAGAAGGAGAATTAAACTCTAATGCAGTAGTAGAGACTCTTCAAGAGATTAGTGATAAACATGGTACAGTTTTTGAACCATACAAAGGCGCTAAGAATGCTGATGATTTTTATAGTATAATTATAGATACTCTATTGCCTGACCATAAACAAGTTACAGCAGGACAGGTTAGACAAATAGCACCTAATGGAAATTATTCTGATCAAGAAGCAGTACGTGTAGCTGAAACAATAAATAATAGTATTAAAAGAGGAGAGTCTAGTGGCATAGATGTTCTACAACAATTATATCCTGATGCGCCTATTAGAGAAGCAATTGACGATGCTACTAAAATCTTTGATAAAAAGATTAAGGAAGGCATGGAAAAGCTAGAACCTCTTGAGCAATTTCCATACAATAAAGATTATAAGTTAGACGTACCTTGGATGAAACAAGGTATTCAAGAAGAAGTAGTACGTGCTATTAACAATGGCCAAAAAGAAGTTTGGCTTACTATTAATCCAGAAGGAATTGGCGCATTAAATCGTGGTCCTGGCGTGGCAAGAAACTACAGTAAAGGTGGCGACATGTATAATACCTTTAAAGCTGTAGCTAGAAGGTTTGATGCTGATGTTATAGAAGAAGATGGATACCTAAAGATGCTTATACCAGATGCTCCTAAGCCAAGTGGTAATAAGAAACTTGCTGTTGGTGTTGCAGCTTCTGCATTTACTGTTAATTTATATGCTGGCACTAATGAAGATGACTGGATAAACGCGCAAATAAAGAATGGTGCGCCTACTGAGCAGATAGCAGCTTATTTAGCTAAGAAATCTATACCAGAGACTGAAGAGTCACTTTGGGAAGAAAAGATGATAAAGGATGGTGCACCACAAGAACAGATTGATGCATTCAAGCAAAAGAAGTTTGCAAATAAGATTAATGGTATGGATCCATCTACATTTGCTAAGCATGAAGGACCACGAAGTGATGATCGTACTGGCCAAACTGTAGCACTATTATCACAATTACCAAAGTCAGAAATGTCGCAAAGAGGTCCTACATATAAAGAGCTGTCTCCTGAAACTATTAAAGAGCTAGCTATTGAACTGGAAGTTGATCCTAGCACTCCTAGTGGCATTGATGAGATATATCAAGAAGCATTCTGGAAAGAGAATCCAGAGAAGTATGCTGAGTACCAAGAAAAGGTTAATGAGGAGCTATTAAGCTTATCTGATATTAGAGGTGAAACAGCTGACTATATTAACTTAAAAGACAATTGGAAAATATTCTCTTTCATGGCTTCTGGCTTTGGTAATGCGTATGCAGCAGCATGGCGTAACCAAGAAGAGAAAAAGTTACATGATTTTGTTGTTGAGAAAGGTAATGAAGCTGGATTAACACTAGAGTTTGGTAAAGGCCAAAAGATAGGTGAGCAGACATTAGAAGCAGATGAATGGTACGTTAAGTTACCAGATCCTGGAACTGGTGAACTACTGTATTGGAAAGCAACACCAGGAGTATTGCAACAAATGGCTGGTGAGAAGTACCAAGATGTTGGAATGCTAATGGGTGGTATATACGGTGCTCAACAAGCTAATAAAATGACACGTTGGGTTAATGGTATACCTATTCCAGCTTTAAGATATGTAAGATGGGGTACTATAGGTGGTTGGACAATAGCAGGTGCTGTAACTGGTTCACTAATTGACCAAGCTGAAGTTAATATTAAACAGCATGAGGATTTTAATTGGAAAACAACTTTTGATAGAGCTGTTGGTGCTGCTGAACTCGCTATAGTCGGTGAAGTAGCTGGTCATCTTCTTGGTTATGTAGGTGGTTGGCCTGTAAAGTATTTATTAAAAGCTTATAATCATTTAATTGACGGTAATGTAACAGGTGCTTTTGATATACTTAGTAAAATGACCGGTCTTACTAAGGCAGAGATGAAAGAAATTGTTGCAAAATGGGAAATACAAAATGGAAAATCTGCGCCTATTTTAACACGTTCTTGGTATAGCCCAAGAAGGTATGTTAAAACTGAAGCCAAGAAAGAAATGGAACAAGCTATTGGTATTATACCAGTTACTAGATATGGTGGAGATGAAATAGTTAGAGGTATATCTACTAAGAATCCAGGAGCTGGTGCTGTTATTGGTAATGATATTCATCAACGTGCAATTATGATGGGTAAAGTAACAGAAGATTTATTAAATGTACATGGTAAGAAACAAACAGTAAATGATTTACTAGAAGCTATACCTAGATGGGTTGAAGAAACTGAAACTAATCTTATTCAAGTAAAACAAGCTGGTAATGACTTAACACCTGCTGGATATAGTGTAAACAATAAAGCTAACGTACTTCCACAGTTTGCTAATAAAGTTAAGACAGTTAAGTATGAACCTGGTTATGGGTTCAATATGAAAGAAGATTATATCAACCAGCTATATGATGGTTCAATACCTGCTGTTGATGGTATGCCTGTAGCTCATAAATTAGAAAGACTTAACTTAGAATCAACTGACCGTTCTTTTGGTGGTTTACTAGACTTTCGTGATAAAGTACAGCAGTTATTCGATGATCCTAGAAATCCTAAATATACTAGGGATAAGCTGAATAATATGCTAACAAGCATAGATCAAGAGATAGAAGCTGTATCCAAACGTATGGGTCCAGGAGGTGCAGAGTGGCTTGATAATTACTGGGCAGCTCTAATGGATGCTAAGGAGATGCGTGAGCTGCAAAAGACAGGCTTATATAGAACACTAACCAGAAAAGAAGGCAGTGAGTATTATGCTTCTGGATTAGACGAAGATAAAGTAGCTGATACTTTAGTTAAATTTGGTAGATCTTTAGATGGTTCATATCAATCATTTGTTAGACAGTTGCCATTAGAAATACAACCTAAAGTAGAAGCTTTAGTAATGAACAGGTTAGTTGAAAAATATACCTATAATAAAGGTCAAGGCTTTGAAGCAATTATGTTTCCTCAGTTAGCTGAAGAATTAAGACGCTTTGAATTTATTTGGCCAGAAGCAAAAGCTATTAGAGAAATAGCTGAGCAATTTGGTGAAGTGTATAAGAATGATGTGCGTCTGTCTGTTGCAGCAAGAGGCGCGATCACAGAAGATGCATTTACTAGTTACTTAACAACTAATCCTATTACTAGAGCACAATTTGCCATTGCAAGTACAATCTTCAATAAAGCTTCTACATTAGCTGGTACTTCAAGAGGTGATGCTTCTGCATTAGTTAGAATTGCTACTAAGTTACTTAAAGAACCATTAGACCCAACTAATGTTCAGTTGGCATTAGATGCTGCTAAAGGTGATGCAGCTCTTACTGGAGCAATTAAAAGATTATCCGCTCAAGCTGCAGCTGATAAGCATGCAGGTAAAGTAGATGTTAAAATAAAAGTGTATAGAAATAATGGTAAACTTACTGCTAAAGCTAGTGAAGGTGCTAAAGAAGTAGAAAGTATACCAGCTCATCGTGTAGCTGCTAATAATATTGCTAGTGCAATAGTTAAAGATGGTACTAACTTAGCTAATCTTAGTAAAACAGATAGAGCAAGACTAATCAATAAGGGCTATATTGCTATTGGTCTTGAGGATGGTACTATCATTAAACTTAACTAGGAAGTCATTGTAACCGTAGAAGATAAAAGATACTCCACCATTTGCTAGTATCTGCTTGACTCTATGCTCCTGAAGCTTAGACGCCTTCCCAACGGGCGTCTTTGCTTCTATTTCCCAATATCTGCCAGTGTCCTCACATGCTATTATATCTAGTATGCCAGCTTTGTTAGCTGATATTACCTTAGCTGTAATGAACCCTTGCTTCTCTAAGAATTTCAGTACCTTAGCTTGTATTGCTTGTTCTTTCATCGTCCTTAATCTCCGTCATAGGGTGAGTGTACGGTTCGTAATGCAAATAGTACTTAAGCGCCCATGCTGCACGTTTCTCTCTATTGTCCATAGGTCTCCATGGATAACAGTCAGTGCGAGTGTCTGGTGTTGCAATAAAGCTGGTCACTTGTCAATCCTTACACCATTAAATCTTGGTAGGAACAGTGACCATTCACCGGTACGCTGATCTTGAATGACACTATTGTACTTAACTTCAATAGTCCTGTGTAGATAGAAGTATGGTGTTGCTGCACGTTGATTGTCATTCATACCAGAACCAGCTTTAACTGTAACTGCCTTACCTTCTACTATACCTTCTAACTCAAGAGCGCCAATCATACCTTCATACTTACCTGTACCTTCAGTAGTGCCAGTACAGTACAAATCCGCAGTCTTAGTTTCTTTAATCTTTACCCATTTAGGTGAGCGCGTAAATGTATATAAGTGAGTACGTGGTTTAAGTATTAATCCTTCATAGCCATCATTATATAGCTGCTCACTTAGTTCAGTAACTTCTTTAGTATTACGTACTGGCATATTAGCAGCTGCTGGAAAACCAGTTTGAACACTAAACATAATTGTATTAATATAACGTTCGTCATACGGCTGTGTACATCTTTGAGTAACAAAGTCTCCTATATACATACTGTCAAATAAATTAACACTAAGTAATGATTCATTAATGCGTCCACCATGCATAGCAGAGTTAATCATACCAGAAACAATTGGACGAGTACCAACACGACCGCCTTGTATAGTTATTTCACTATCTGCCATTATGTTATCAATTTTACTCGCACGCACTTGTGCTTCTAATTTAGGCAGTGGTACTATGCTACCAGCGTAAGTACGGAACATTGGGTTACCGTTAGTTACAGTTAGAATCAACCTAACACCATCATACTTTAACTGAGCTATATATAGTTCTTTGCTCATTGCTACTTCAAGCTTATCTAATGGTACTTCTTTAGCTTTCATTGCTTTAAGCGGAATCTTAGGTACTTTCATAATGTGTTCCTTTCAAATACTGAATCGACGAAGTTTTGTTTGTTAATAGAAACTGTATTGTATACTTGCTCACTCACAGCTTTCTTAACTAATAAGAAATGTACTGTAATTGGTTTATCACGATGCATAGCAGCTTGTCTTGCTCTACGTTGTGAATGACGTGCGGTAGAGAAGTCTTGTGAGTAAATGATAATTGTCTCTTTGTGAGCTAAGTCAATACCTTCTGCATAAGAAGTGCCTTGAAGGATTGTGGCTTTCTTGAACATGTGTCTAAGCTTAGCTCCTTCTGCAATGTATTGATAATAGATCACAAGGTCTTCTGTATCGCCCCATTTGGCCAAGATATAATCAATCTTCTCATAATTACATAATGGAAGATAATTGTCCTCTATCTTAGCCACACCGCCTTCTAACATATGTAATGACGTCCGTAATTTCATTGGACTATCACATACCAGCGTCCAAGTGTCATCAAACTCCCATAGTTTATGCTCTATCAGCTCATTATAAATGTCTTTAGTACTACTATGTAATTCTATATAATGAAGCTGATCAATAGGTTCATGAGGGAAGTCAAGTTCTTTACGCGTCTTAGTAATGAATAAGTGTTTTACATCATTAATAATACGTTGCTCTTGAGTCTTGGTATACACAGCACGTTCACGTGAGTTAACCCACACAGTACTTGGTATACCATAGTCATTAAACCAATGGCGAAAGTTATTGTACCTACGCCATGGTGACCAGGAACTAAGTGCAAACTGATGATACAGCATCTGATAGCCTTGGGCATGCGGAGTAGCAGACAAGTAGATTATAGGTACTTGATGACTAACACACCCTTGTATGATCTTATGCATTGCAGGCTGATCAGGACAACCACTGATATAGTTATGTGACTCATCCAGTATCAGAAGATCATGTCTACCAAACTTACCGACTTGATGGTAGTTAGTAACCGTATACTTCTTATCATGTGGGAACTGCGCTAGAGTACTATTCCAGTCATCAACTGCTTTCTTCTTAGTTAAGACTAGTGCTGTACGTATGTCACACATCTCTGCTATCATAATAGACGCAAGAGTCTTTCCTGTGCGTTCTTCTGTAGCAAGATACACTATCATGTGCTCTTTAAGAATGTCATAGCCTTCATTGGCTAACTCTAACTGATGCTCGTATGGTTTCATGAACCTAACCAATATAACACTATTAGTACTAGTACAAGTGGTGGCCACATTACACATAGTGCAATTAAAGCTATAATGCCGATCACGTTCATTTTAGTTACCTACAAATTTACAGCTATTGTAATAAGCACAATACTTAGGTGAGCATAACCAGTACTTAGAATTACCTCTAAATAATATCTGAGGATCAACTTTGTCAGTTAAGTACACATCTAAAGTATCTAGCAAACTATTAACAAGTGACTTAGCTTTAGTTATGTTTATATCACAATCCATGACATGCCCTTCAGGCTTTGCCTTTAAGACTACATTTTGAATAGTACTCCAATTAACTTTCATACCATTCTCTTCAGCTAAGTACTTATAGATAGATTGCTGTGTAGATGAGTTAGCTACATTATGCTTTCTCTTACCAGTTTTAACATCAGATATAATACCTTTGTTTTCATCTACATAGTCCATTAGACCTGATATGCCTTCAACCATCTTGTGATCAATATCGACTGTAAATCTAGTTTCAACAGCTGTTGGAATATCAACCCAAGGTACGATGTCATCAACGTATACATCCATGCCTGTAATGATCTCTTTAGCACATGTGCCTTGAGTTTCACCACTGTCATATTGCATACCTTTCTGCTCTTCTTCCTTCCAAGCTTCCATTGCTGCATCAGCCATTGAACCTTTGCTTACAATCTTAGTCTTTACTTGAATACAATCATTCCACATGTTTTCAACACCAGCATGAATTGCAGTTCCAATTGCTGCTCTACTGTTAACATAGGATGATTCGCCATTAATAAAAGTACGAAACCACTTTTGAGGGCATTGCGCAAACTCATCTAAGCTTGATGGTCTTAGCACAATCTTGTCACTAGCCTCTGGTTGTACTTTGTTCTTTTCTACATTTGCCTCACTCATAGTAATCCTTAATTAAAACCATTAATGAATTTACGCATGCCATCTGCATTACCTATATATTGCATTCCTAGCATACAAATACTTGCAGAACTTTTTGTCTCTTCATGCTTACCTAAATCACTCATCATAGATGCTAACGCTTCATCAGTATTATTAGCATTTACATACTCTAAAGCTCTGTCTTTGCACCATTGCATATGCTCTTGTCTATTCATAAAATTCTACCTCTGTTCCAGCCTTCTTGAGAAGACCAATTGCAAATAGTTGTTCATCTTCCCAAGATCCACCTGGAGAGGGACAAACAACACGTTTAATTCTAGCATTAATGATAAGCTTAGCACAACTAAGGCACGGAGCTTTAGTTACATGCATAGTCCAGCCACGTAGTAATGAGTCGCTATTGACTATGCAGTTTGCTTCTGCATGTACCATTAGTTTGTTCTTCAATGCTTTGTTGTTTAAAGCATCCTCATCATCATCAATCCCAACAGGAAAGCCATTATAACCTGTGACTATGCTTCGCTTGTCAGGCGAAACACATACAGCTCCTACTTGCTTGTCAGGATCTTTAGACCATGTAGCTACTTCAAGTGCTAAACTGAAGTAACGTAGGTTCCATTTATTCATCTAAGATACTCTGCTCCACAAGAGTTGCATAACCAGCAATGTCATGCCATGTATCAGAATGATTATTGCCTCTATTAAGTATACGTGCTATTTTATGTATAATCATGCTAAGACCAATATACTGAATATCAGTTAAGCAACTACCTCGTAGTTCATCTTCTAATATGCGACGAAGTTTAATTTCTATATCGCAGTGTTTAATAAAAGGACCATGCTGTTTTTCACGTTCAGCAAGAGTATTTTGTATTCTGTCAGTTCTGTGTTTCTCAATCATGTAATTCAAATCCTATAGGTGCATATGGGTTGTAACCAATAATACTAATTGAATCTTTAGTGAAATTACTTAAAGTTCCTTCATTCAAGTACTGTGGACAAGTGTCATCAGTATACCTAATTATGTCTAAATAATCTGCTACGGCTTCTGTATGTGATTTATAAATATGAGTATCACCAAGCATGAATACTAACTTACCAGGTTGTAAACCTAATTGATCAGCCATTAGTATATTCCAAGCTGCTGCTAGAACTACATCTGATGGAAGACCAATCATAGTATCAACTGATCGTTGGTACCATATCATTTCCAGCGTGTCTCCATTAACATACCATTGGTATAAAAGATGACAACAAGGGAGAGTAAGGTTACTAATATTATCAGGGCGCCAACCAGATATAATGTGTCTGCGTCCGTTAGGATCTTCTGCGAGTGAAGTGAGTACAGTTTCCAGCTGATTAACACCGTTAAAATCAAGCCAGCTATTACCATAGTCAACATGAAGTAATCCATTTGCATCTCCAAACTTATCCCAGTAGTTACAACCTTCATCTTTGAAATCTTGCACAGACTTAGGACCTTTAAGAAATGCAGCTAACTCACCAAATATACCTTTTGGATACATCTTGCGACCTTGCAAGATAGGAAACTCACCATATGTTAATTCGTGAACTGTTAACATTCTACCGAACACAGCTTTCGTAGGGTGATTACGAGTTGGTCGCTCATCACCGTTAATCATTATATCTGCGACCAACTCAACATAATCTGTTTCATACTGACTAGGCACCTTCATGCTCCTTAGCTACGCAAGCATCATACTCAGTACGGTCAACAATGTCAACTAACCATGTATAACCATAACCACCGTCTAACTGAGGCTTATCATGTATTTCTACAATAGTAACTACATTCCAGCTACCACCAGTTAATACAACTGCTTTGTCACCAACTTCACAATCAAACTCTGTCATGAATGTGTATACTTGTGTACTACGTTGGTATTTAACTCCTACTGTTTTAAACATATCAATCTACCTTTAGTTCAAATGTGTGTGAACCTGCTTCAATATCGCCGAAGTGATAACCGCCGCGAACTTTAACAGGCATTGGAAGGTCTTTAATAGTTAGGTTCTTACTAACTTCATGCCATGCTTCTTTCATAGAATTTGCCATTATTTCAGCAGCTATAGAATGAATAGCTGGCTCAGGTGGAG
>Ga0307377_10007585_pt1 | contig 11166 bp, 14 predicted proteins | sample TR3MG_FD_202535 | JGI IMG/M metagenome (GOLD analysis project Ga0307377, IMG submission 202535) | Soil microbial communities from Risofladan, Vaasa, Finland - TR-3 | ecosystem: Environmental > Terrestrial > Soil > Coastal area > Acid sulfate soil | place: Finland: Risofladan, Vaasa | collected... | reverse complement strand
TCAGTGTTTAATGTTTAGCTGATCGCTGATCGCTGAATGCTTCCTTGCTATTTATCCCCCTCCCGTGCTGCCGTAGCTCATCTGCCAGAGTCCGTATCCTCCGGCCGCCCTGGCCTCCGCGCCGAACCGGAATTTCTTCCGCATGAATACGCTGTCGGATTCCTGGGTGGTCTGCTCCACGAAAACCGGTGCCTGGCGCTCTTGATAAATGAAGGGCTTGAGGGGTCGGTTCGTGACGTGCAGGAACCACGCGGTGGAGCTGGTGAGCCTGGGGTTGACGAGCAGCTTCGCGGTGCCCTTATACGGATTCGGCGATTCGTCGGTCAGCTTGTCGTTCTCCAGGAGCAGCTTGCCCGTGGCCTCCAGGGCCGGGGGCACCTCGATCAGGTCCGGGATCAGTGCCAGGGGCCTGCCCTCGTCATCGGTAAAGCTCATAATGGCCAGCCTGGCCGCTCCGTAACTGGCGGCTGCCGCTGCCGTCGTGGCAGCGGAAAGTGCCGCGGTACCCAGGTTGCTCGCGCTGGACCCTGCCACACTGTGATCGTCGTCGTAGAAATACTGCCCGTCGTAGCAATCACTCGCGAACGCATTGTTCTTCAGGTCCGCGTCGATCTCGTCGGGTAACTGCCTGGCGGAAAATCCCGCATCCCTGGCCTGGGGCTCGTACATGCCCACATTATCGTCCTGGATGTCGTTCCGGTCCACCTCGACCGTGGCCTCCCAGTCCTCATTCACGACCGTGTACTTGAACGCGGCCAGGGCCTTGAGCACCTTGTCCCCGAGCCATTTCCTCATCTTGGGGAACCGGCTCAGCCAGGCGTAATCGTTCTGGCCGGAACCGCTCGGCACGAGCATGGTGGTCTGTTGCCACAGGCTCGGGGCCTCGTCGAACGCCTTGTTGAAGGTGGTTTTCAGGTTGATGAAAACCGCTGTTAAATTGTCTCTGTTGACTATCATGGTTCAGTCCTCCTTTTATTAAACGTTGTCCGTTGACCGCCGTTCGACAGGCTCACGGTCTTGAGCTCCGCCGAAAGATTATCCGTTGTCCGTTGTCCGTTCACCGCCGCCCGCTGCCCGTCCGAAAACGCACAACGGTCAACGGTGAACATCTCTAGTGTTTACGCTGCCAGCAGCGCCCTTGTGTACTCTACCCAGACGCCGTAGATATAGACCGCGTCGCCGTCATTTGTGTCGCCCAGAGTGAGCACCACGGTCAGGGTGCCCGGCGCTGCAAGAACCCCGTTAGCGCCGCAGGTGAAAACCAGCTCCGATGCCGCCTGTGTAATTGTCACCGCTTCGGTGTTCTGGATGTCCGCATTCGCCGTATCCCCGGCTGCACACGGAAAAACCTCGCAGTCGAGCGTGAGCGCATCGTTGTTCGCGCTCTTGCCAGCCAGCACGTGGACCGTGATATCCTCGCCGTCGTCCAGATCAAGTGGAACCGGCACCGTGAATTGAAACGCTTCTATGGTTGCGTTGACCGGGATGTCGATCACCACTTCCTTGTCGGACAGCTGCTCATATCCTGACGCAGTGCTGTTCAGCTTGGCCAGCACGGTGCCGTCTTCCTGGGTAAGGGCCGTAAGGGGCACCAGGATCGATGCATGGGCCGTGAGCAGATGCTGGTAGATCTCCTGGAGGGCCGCCTCCACCTCTTCCTGGGCGGTGAAGGTGCCCGCGTCGTCGATGCTGATGGCCGAGGCCGCATGGGCAGCGCTGCCGTCGGCGATATGGGCAGCCGCGTCGGACTGGCGTATGGCCGGCTCGATGTCGATCCAGGCGTGGGTGCCGTCGATAAAACCGGCGATGATGCCCGCGAAAATGTCATACGTTGTGTTGCCCACCACGTCCACGGTCTGGTCGTCCACCAGGTAGACGCTGTCTCCCACGTTGGCGATGGTGATGGTGTTGTCCACGATGGCCTTGACCAGGCCCCGCCTGCGCAGGACCACGGACTTGTCGCCGTCGTCGCCGCCGGCATTATCTACGTGCTGGGTCGCCACGCCCATGAATAGAAGTCCCGTGGCGTCGTCGCCGGGTATGGCGTAGCCGTCGGCCCGGACGCACACGAAGCTGCCGCCGAAGATCTCGACCGCCCGGTACAGCTCGAAGGGCAGCTCCACCCCCTCGGTGTACTGCAGTTCTTTGTCTTGCGTTAATGCTGTCATGTCATAACCTCCATTGTCTATTTACTGTTGTCCGTTGTCCGTCGGTGAACGGTTAACGGTGAACGGTGAACCTCTTAGTTCAATCCCCCGTACTTCTTGATATCCTCCGGCGTATTGCCGAACATCTTGGCCACGTTGAGGACCGCCTCGTTCGCGATCACGTCGTCCGCCTTGACCTCCTTTCTGGCCAGGTCTTTCACCGGCACTACCACCGGGGCCTTGGCCACGAAGGTCTTGAACCCTTCCAGGTCCCGCTCCGCGTACTGTGCGGCCCAGTCTTTCTGATCCGGCGTGATCTTGCCCTCGGCCATAGCCTTGGCCGTGACCTCGTCCGCGTCCCGCTTGCAGAGATCCTTCTGTATCTTTTCGAATTCCTCCCTGGATACCGTTCCCTTGCCGGTTTGCTTGAGCGCGTGGATGGACGCCACCACGGTCGAGACGCCGTCCGTCTCCTTCAGATCCAGGGCCTCGATTACCTCCTTGGCCACGACCTCTTTCGGCTTTTCCGCGACCTGCTTTTCCAGGTCCTTGTTCTTGGTAAGCATAGCATCCATTGCCTCAATAACCTGGTCCTCTGTAGCCTCGGCCTTGAGTCCGAGTTTTGCTATAAGTTTTTTTAAAAATTCCATCTTGCTTTCCTCCTTTCGGTATTCACCGATGTTGAATTTTTTACGGAACCTATCCAATCGCCCGTTGATGATCGAGCGCTCCTCGAGGTTGTATTGGGCCTGGTTATCCTCCCGGCCCCAGTAGCCCGCAGCCGCCCGCGTCTGGGCCGCGTCCGGGCAGGGGTAGCGGTAATTCACCGGGTCCAGCCACTCGTCGTCGGGCACGCTTTCCCACTCGCCCGGCTTCGTCACGTGCCCGCCTTCCTTGATGCCGATCTTGTATTTTTTGGAGCGGTCCTCCCTGGCCTGCCGCTCCTCCTCCAGGCTCATCTTGGCCATGATCGGCCGCAGGTTGTTGATGCGCGGATAATTGGTCAGGGCCACGTTCTCGATCTTGACGATCTTCCGCCCCTTGTCGGAGACCCAGAACACCGGCGAGAAATAGCGGTACTCCCGGTTCTCCAGGTATTCCTTTGCCTGCCTGGTCCACTCCACGATCACCCAGAGCCCTTCGGTGCCGCGGTTGATGAGCCGCTTGACCCATCCCGCGGCCGGGGCCTCGACGCCCTGGAGGGTCTGATGTTCGTAATCGATGACCATGTCGTTTCCCCGGCGCTCGAAATCGGCGATAATGGCGTCCATCGATTCGCCGTCCACAAACGCATCGGCCTCGCCCTCGATCCCGATCTTCCCGTACGGAAAGAGCTGGAATTCTCCCGGGGCGCCCTCGATGCTCTTGAGTACATATAAAAGTTTCAATCCCATATCGCTTCCTCCATGCGATCGCGCAGCCGCGGGTCGTATTTTCCCGGGTCCGGCCGCCATTTCCGCACCGCAGGGTTGTACCGGAATCCCTCGTCCGGCTTCAGATCCGTGCCCCGCTTCTCCTCTGTGAGCCCCTCCTCCTCCATCTCCTCACGGGAGATGCTGTTCACGCGGCACCTTCACCTGTACCCGTTCAGCGGATACCACGTATTCCAGAACGGGTGCTCGTGGTGATAGATCTTGCCGTCATGGGCCAGGTGGCTCGGGCGCGTGTGCGTGTCGTTCACCGCGTCATATTCCCAGTACGGCCTTCTCGCCGCTACGCCCTTCATCTGCTTGTGCCTGCCTACGTTATAGGCGCCCTGCACGTTCGTCCTGAAGATGTTGTCCAGCCGGTAGGGCGTCATGCCTGCCCAGCCCCGCCGGGCCATGATCTCGTCGATCCCCTCGCGGAAGTCCCAGAACGTCCCGCCCTCCTCGATGGCCTTCAGGACCTCGCCGTGCAGGTCCTGCAGCAGGTCGGCAGAGCCGATGCGCGACACCGTAAAGGCCAGGCTGTTTGCATAGTCACCCACTTCCGCCGCCAGGGTCTCGAACTCCGGTCCGGGCATGGCCGTCTTCTTCCGGAAAAATTCCACCGCCTCTGCAAACGGCATCCCTTTCATGCCCACGCCCCCGCGATAAAATCGGCTATCGATTCGTCGAGATACCGCTCGTCCGAGTCCTCCAGGTACATGTACGGCGTCGCCGGGATCACTACGGATTTTTTGAGTATAAAAAGCGGCACGATATCCTCGCCCCTCTTCTGAAAGATGATCCCCTTTGCCACGAAGGTATCTTCAAAATCCGCGGCCCGCAGCGGCACGCGCTTATCCGCGGGCCCGCCGGGAAACGGGATGGTCAGGAACTTCTTTTTTTTCGGCCTGATCGTCCCGCCGTACTGGTGTATCGCCGCGTAATCCACCTCGCCCGGGCCCCCTCCCGCGGAGATCTCCGCCGTGCCGGCTGTCTCCTCGTGGGCCAGGCTGCCCTTGAGCCTGCCCGTCCTCTCCTTGAGCGCCGGGCCGGACAGGCGCTTCGATATCTTCCTGACCAGGCGCTCGCCGAAATCCGCCAGGGGCTGCGTGAGATCCCGCGCCCTGTCGCCCAGTTCATCCAGGGCCTTGATGACCGTCTCCTCGTCCGCGATGCGTAGCGTCAGATCCACCTTTACTCCTGCCTTATGGCCCCGATGAAACACGGAGGCCGGTGGGTGTCCCCGGAACCGCCTTGTTGAAATCGAAAGGGTCCGAGTATCCCGACCACCCCCATATATTGCCCGCCTTGGCCCTGACCGTGTACGATCCCTGGGGAAGCCCGGCCAGGTCGTATTTCATGGATCCGTCCGGCTCGGCCGTAAACGCGGCGCTCTCTGCGCCGTTGGTCTCCACTACGTATTCCGTTACTCCCGCCTGCGGATCGCAGACCAGGAACGGATTGCCGAAAGCGAGTGCCGGCAGCAAAAGCGCCATGAGGCAAAACCCCACGAATGCGTAAAATAATGGTCTCATGTCTCCCTCCTTTGACAATTTTCAATTTTCAATTGTCAATTTTCAATTTTTTCCTTCCCTTCGCCGCGTCCGCCGCGCCTGCCAGTGCCGCGGTGACCAGGGCGTCGCGTACCACCTTTTCCAGGTCCGCCGGATCCAGGTCCGCGTAGATATCGAATATCCTGTCCCGCAATTCCTCCAGGGACGAGCTGGATTCGATCAGCTTCCGGACCGGGCCGTCTATCCCTTTCCATGCCGCGGCCGCGAGACCCAGGGAATCGTCCGCGAGCTCCTCCAGTTCCTGCTGCTCCGCGTCAAAAACAGGCCCTGGGTCGTCTTTTGCCGCGAGCCGCGTATGATTAGACGTTTTTGCCCCGGTTCTCGCAGCCTGGGCCGGATTTAAACGCTTCATGGCCATCGGGGCGGAACTCACGGGCTGCAAAATCGTCTGGTCCTCCTCCGGCAGCGGGATCCCGAACCGCTCGCTCACGTGCTCGGCGGAAACCGGCTGGCCGAACTGGATCACATTTTTGTATACCTCGCTCAGGCTCTTGAGGTCCTCGCGCTCGTTCCAGATCGCGGCGTATCCGGGTACCGGCGTGTCCCACCCGAAGTTAAATCCCACCATCGGCCGTATAAGCTGGTACCTGACGGTCGCTCCCACGGTGCGCGTATCCGCCTTGGCCAGGTCGATGCGCACCTCGTTGTGGGTCCTGGCAGCCGCGTAGGAGCCCACGTCGCCCACGTCCGCGGTCAGGGTCTGGCCCAGCAGGGCCTTGGATATTTCCTTCCCGCAGTACACGGCCATCGTCTCGTACGGGTTGTTCCCCCCGGCCCCGTGCTTGACCGCCTCGACGAATTCGATCTCCGTATTCTTGGAGATGATCCCGGCCGCGTCCGAGCCCAGGGATTGTATGGCCGTGATCAGGGCGTCCTTGTCTTCCGGGCCCGCGCCGGGGTCATATTTCCCAAGCCTGAGGGGCATCCCGAACACCTCCAGGAACGCCATCCAGTCCTTGAGCGCGTAATTGCGGAAAAGGAACATCCACGCGCACACCCGGTAAATACCGGACCGCGCCGCGTGGCCCGCCTTGCCCCCGTAGCGGTGGAAGAGGATCTTCCACGCCGGGATCTCCTCGCCCATCATGTTGGCGTCCGAGAGCAGGCGGGGATATTTGCGCAGGTACCCGGCCGGATCGGTGAACAGAAACCGTTTCTGCTCGATGAATTCCAGGTCCCTCGGCATGGCCTGGCCGGACGACACGTCCCAGTGGATCTCCAGGGCCGAGAACCCCTTTCCGACGCTGTCCTGGAGCGAGACCAGGGTATCGTCCCAGTCCGTGAAATTGTCGAAGTACTCCTGCACGAACTCCGCCGTCTTCACGTCCCGGCTGTCCTCCGAGGCCGGCGAAACCCGGAACTCCACATCCAGTATGGCGTTTCTCCGCTTCTCCGCCTCCCCCAGGAGGTGAGCGTCCTTTTCCTCCATCTGGTCGAACAGCTCGGCCTGTCTCTGCACGTTCCCGGAGTCCGCCTCTTTGAGCAGGGTCGTCAGCCGCCGCGGGGTCAGGCCCGCGCTCACGTACTCCCGCCACGAATCCAGGACCGGCGCCGCCGCCAGGGGCCGCCGCTCCGGCACCTTCATCGTCTTGATTTCCCGTCCGAACTGGTCCAGTATCATATAGTGCTCCGCACTTTAGCCCTGAGCGAAGTCGAAGGGCTGACAGCTGACAGCTTCTTTCACCACGTCCCCTTGACGCCGCCGAACCGGCGCTTCGATATGGTTTTGTATTCCACAGGCCCGCCGCCCATGTTTATCGATTTATAATGTCCCAGTGCGAGCGCGATCGCCGCGTCTCCATGCCGCATGAATTTCGGGTTTTTCGTATCGCTGACCGTCAGCCTGGGCAGCTTGATGATGCCGTCGATCAGCTCGAGCGCGCGGAGGTCGTTTTTTATGTCCGCGTCGCGCGGCAGGTCGATGGTCTGGTCTTCGAAGCTGTCCTGGAACGGCAGCATATGTTCCCTGTACCAGGCATCGTTCAGGGTTATCTCCTCGATCAACGGCCGGCCGTACCTGTCCGCCGTGTATTCCGCAAACGTCAGCCCCGGCCCGGTCGCATCCATCGCACCGCCCCGGAATCTCGGGAAGTTGTCGATCATGTACCAGAGCACCTGCTCCTGTTGACGCGACGGCACATTGTGCATCTCCACCAGGAAGGGGCATTTCCGCACCAGGTTTTTCAAGATCTCCAGGGGGCCGATAACGGAAAAATTACCGTACCGCGCAAAGTCCTGCCCGAAAACGTGATCGAGCGTTTTATCCAGCCCTTTCATGAGAGGCGCGAGGTGGATCCGGATCCACTCCTCGCACCATGATTTTCTGTAGTCCTCCCCCTTGAGGGCGAAGTTATTGTCCAGGGCGAGGCGTACGATCGGCCTCACCTCTTTCATGCACGCCTCGATCAGGATGCCGGGGATGGCCACCCCAGATCCTTCCCTGGGGATAGCGTCCAGCTCCTCTTTCATGGCCGCCTTGTTGGCACCGTATGCCCCGCGCACCCGCTGGTACCATTCCTTTTTCCCTTCCGGCGTCGGGGTCCATCCCTTGACCATGCAGACCCGCTCGTACAGCCCGTTTTTAACGGCATCGTCGAATGTCACCCTGAATATCTTAAACGCGAACAGTCCCGCCCTCGTGTCGTGGATGAGCTGGTTGAACGGGTTCTTGTCGCCGTTGTGCGTGCTTATGATGCGGATGTCCCCGCCCCATATGATCAGGGCCAGGGTGGAATCGATCACGGCCTGCACGTTAAGGTGAAACGCCGCCTCGTCGATGTTGACCTTGCCCTGCAGTCCCCGGATGCTCGCCGGCCTGGATGATAAGGCCACTATCTGAAAACGCGATGCGAACCTGATCCGGTAACTGGTAATGTGCTTCGATGATCCGTCCGGCTGCTGGTCCTCGAACAGGAATACCTCGATACCCTGCCATCCGTCCGCCATAGCCGCCGCCATGATCCTGGCCATGTGGGCGCAGTAGCCTATATACTCGAGCCCTTTTTCCCTGGTGTCGCCGATGTAATAGATGTTATCCCCGCCCGCCTTCTTTTTACTCGACGCCGTGATCGTATCGTCCAGGGCCGTGGCAAAGGTGATGCCCGTGCGCCGTCCCTTTTCTGCGATATTGAGGGGATACGCGTGGATCTGCTTGATCCACCCGGCCTGGTGTTTCATCAGCACACCTTCAGCCAGGGGGTCGTATCCCTCCGGGATCTCCCGCACGCTGGGAGGCAATTCATCCCAGCTTAGTATGCGCTCGATATCCCCGGGCCGGTCGGTCATTACGCAACTCCCAATACCTTTTTGCGCCAGAATTCAGCCTGATCACTGCTCAGGCCCTGCTCGGAGGCGGCACTCTCAATGGCGTTTGCCGCGTCCTCGAGCGCCCGCTTCCTCGCCGCGGTCTCCATCTCCGTCTGCCACTTTTTCTGCCTCACCGCGGCCTGCGCCAGCTTGGCGACCATCTGGCCGATCCTGGGGAGGCTCTTGTCGTCCACGTCCAGCTCCACCAGCACCTCGAACGCTTTGGTCTGCACAAGTCGTATTATCGCGTCGTTCATGGCGCCCGCGTCATCCTCCGAGGCCTCCGCAATGGCCTTGGCCTGGTCCGTGGCCACCTTCAGGGCCCGCAGCCTGTCCTCGAATTTCCTGCCATACCGGTGCACGCTGGATTTCGAGATCTCGTATCCCTGTTCGCCCAGCCAATCCGCCAGCGCCTCGTACCCGGCAAACCCGCCCTGGATCAGTTTTTTCTCCAGGTCCCGGCGCACCTCATCGGGCAGCAGTTCCACGCTCGATCGCTGCATGATCAACCCCCTACCAGTACTTCGCCGGGCGGGCGATCCCGGGCAGGCACTCGACGGTATACTCCGCCACGTCGACCCCGTGATGGGTCAGGTCCGCGCTCCAGAAGGCGGTGTCCTTGCCGCTGATCACTATGAGCTTGCGGTCCTCCAGGTAATCCATCTCCCGTCTCAGCTCCCTGGGAGTGACAGGCATGTCCTCGCCGCCCACCGTGGCCATGATCACCTCTTCCGACACGGGATAGGGCCGCCCCACGTTCAGGGTCTGCAAAATCCTCCAGCGCACTACCTCTATGCGTTTTTTCTCCAGGTCCATCATAAGCCTCCCTGCCCTATGTGTTTATGCACAAACTCCCATATCGCGTCTATTTTCTGCTCGATCTTGCCGAAACTCATGATCCAGTCCTCGCGGCGGACGTACTCTTTCGGCAGCGCCTCCTTGAGGTCCGCCAGCTCCTTGCGCAGTTTATCGTGACGGTCACCCTGCCTGAGTATGCTGTTTTTTATGTCCTTTAAGTAAATCACCGCGAGCGTCAGCAGCGCCGAGAACACGCACCCCACGATTACCAGGGCAATCTGCGCGGTCATGATTTGCCTCCCTGAATTGCATTGATAGCTCCCTCGATCAAACCGGGCTTATGCTCTCCCGCCTTTGCCCTTTTTTCTTTTCCCCTGTCCCAGACGGCCACGCCCAGGATGGAAAGCCAGCCCACCCAGATCCACTGGGGCACGTCCGGCACCGCCTTGCCGAGCAGGGGAAGAAGGAAATAGATAAGAATCACTGCCAGAGGATAGGCAAAACCGTTAACCGGCCTCCAGGAGTACTGCGGCCACCGTTCGCTTTTCGATTCCGCCTGCATGGTGGCATTCACGGTTGCGAGTTTGGCGGCCTCGATCTGTGCCAGGCTTACCTCTTTTTCCATTGCCCTGGTCTGCAGCTCCACATAGAGTTTCGGGTCCGCCTCTATTTTCGCGGCCACAGTTTCGATGTCCGACTCGCTGTCCCCTGTCACCGCCCTCATAAGCCCTCCCAAAAGCGTCCCTGAGCCGGGCAAAATAAGGTTCGCGACTGTAGGAGCAATCGCCTTGATCCCGTCCGCTATCGTGCTGAATGCGCTCATCGTCATATCTCCTTCCTGAATCGATCCAGATCGAAACGCGTGCCCGGGCAGCTCTTATAGGGCGCATACTCCCTGTGCCCGGTCACCTTGTTCCTGGGAATTTCAAAAATATCAGACAGAGACCGTACCAGCTTCAATCCCAGCTCCCACTGCTTTTGCACGGGCGGTTCCAGATCGAAATTCCCCAAAAAGCAGATCCCTATGGATTTCCTATTCATATCCTGTTCTTTGCAGTGCGCGCCCGGCTCACCGAGCATGCGGCCTGCCAGGATCTCGTAATGGTCTCCGATTAATTCAATGCCGAAATGGTAGCCGATGTCCTGCCATCCCAGGTCCCTGGTGTGATACTGCCTGATCGCGTCCCAGGACACGGTTTGGCTGTCTTTGGTGAGTGAGTGGTGCAGCAGGATATATTCGACATTCAACAGCAGGCTTGTGATGGACAATTGATTGAGGTCTTTCTCTGTTGTCTCGAGACGCTGGTCGGCCTGCTTCAGGATGGTACGCACTACCTCGAGACTGTTTCTCATGATGTGATTGAGGTTATCTTTCGTCGGGATCATCTGGCGCACTCCCTGGCTAATTAAAACTCACCCATGCCGGTACCGGCCACGGATCCGCGATTACCCGCCCGTTCTTGATAAGAGGCAGATTCATAATATATATACATCCCGCTTGCCCCCGCGGCTCGATGATACTCCGCTCCGTCGCCTGCGCGTCTTCGTCTTTTTCCGGCATCCTGTTCCCGCAATAAAAAAGCCCGGCAATTCGACCTTCGATTGAAGATCGAAAAATGCCGGGCTTTGGTTAGCCGTTATGCCACGATCCCGCTTCCAGCGGGACGGGTCTCTGAGTCAGGCTCCGTCAACCCCTGATCCGCCACGCACCTTTGCAGCGGATAACTTTTTTAATTGTATTTTAGATGCTACAGGCGTTGCTGCAACATGTCAAGCAATTTTTTAGGTGGTCTTTATCCGCTTACCTCCTGGTTAGCAGATAAGCTGATTTTTGAAATATCATAATCCTTGTAAATCTCCCCTTTAGAACTCTTGCCTCGGAAATGCGGCGTGATCCAAAATCGACCGACATATCTTCCGAACAGTCCGGGC
>Ga0307377_10007583_pt1 | contig 11167 bp, 10 predicted proteins | sample TR3MG_FD_202535 | JGI IMG/M metagenome (GOLD analysis project Ga0307377, IMG submission 202535) | Soil microbial communities from Risofladan, Vaasa, Finland - TR-3 | ecosystem: Environmental > Terrestrial > Soil > Coastal area > Acid sulfate soil | place: Finland: Risofladan, Vaasa | collected... | reverse complement strand
ACGCCTGGTCAATGTCATCAAGCACATCGCCCATCATGTCGGCAGGGCCATCCCCGTTGTACATCTCGATGTCATCGCGTTCGCCCGAATTGATGGCCCACCAGCCAGCCGTCCGCTCCAAATGCGCGAGAACCTTACGCATCTGGCTTCTGGCTGCGACTCGTTGTATCAAGATTGGGCGCACTCGGGCCTCCATGTGGAGCTAACCTTCTGTATGGAGTGGGAATATAGGAAAGGAACCGACCCCTACCCGAACCGTCCCTCACCCTCCTCGGCGGGCTTCTTGTAGTTGAGACCCAGGTTCTTGGCGATCTTCTCAACGACATCGGAGTTCTCAGCCAGCTTGTCTCCCGACTGGCTGTAGATACCCCGGAGGGCCTCGTTGAACGTGGCGTCGTTGAGGGTGAACAGGTCACGTCGGAGCTTCTCCTGCACCGTGTCCGGGTCGAGATTGAGCAGGTCGAGGATGGTGTCGATGTCCAAGCTACCCTTCTGGTAGAGGTTGAACAGGGCATCGAACGTATCCGAGTTGTCCCGCAACGCCAGCCGGGTGAATGACAGGCGAGGCACGATGACTTCCAGATTCCCGTCCTCGTCCTCCTCCACGAAGCCCATCCGGCGACACATCGGCTTGAAGAAGCCGTCCTGCACGAGATCCTGGAACATCTCCCGCATCAGCATGTAACGGGTGTTGATGACTTCCAGATGGATGCGGTCGCCGGAGTAGCTGCTCTCACCGGACAGAAGACTCTCGGTGACGCCCAGGCCTGCATACAGTTGCCGGTCGGTCATATCGAAGACCCAGCTCCAATCGGGGAGCCGCTGGTCTGCGCCCATCTCCTCCCAGTTGACCTGGAAGTTGGTGATGATGGAGTAGTCGGGATCCTGAAGGGCCAGGTCAACCTGCTCGCGGAGTTCCTCGGTCTGCTCCTCGTTCATGTCCTCGGCGTAGACGAGCCGGTAGGGCGTCATGTGCCGGGAGGAGATGGAAGTGAGGCTCTGGCGCACCTTGTCACGGAACACCAGCGTTCTCATGCACCTCTGGAGGATGCTCTGACCACGCTCCTCGTAGTCAGACCGCTTCCGCTGGAGACAGTAGAGATACGACCCGGCATCAGGGTCCATGTTCAGAGGGATGTTCTGGCCCGACTTGATGGACGCGACCACATCCGAGGGCATCGAGTTGACGATTCTCATGGCCGTGGGGTCACCCTGGTCGGCCTTCTCCACGATGCTCTTGGTCTTGGAGTCAGGTATCAGCTCCACAATCTTCTCGCTGGTAAACGGGAAGCTCTCCATGTGGATCTGTTCAGGGGGAAGCACTGTAACGGATGTCCACCCCTTGTAGTTCTTCATCAGCCAGGCGACTTCGCGTGTATCCGCGTCCTCAAAGGACTCCCAAGTCTCTATGGTCTCACCTTCAGCAGTGATCTCCCGAACGCACTGCTCGCGGATTTCGCGGGGCATCTCGGGATTCGAGTCCTCACAGAAGATGTTGGCTTCACCCAGGAGGTTGTAGTCGTGGCTGATGGCCATGAGCCGTTGCAGGAGCTTGATGTTGTTCGACCACCGCTCGCAGAAACGAAGGGCCTTCTTGCCCAACTCCTTGTCCCGACAGATGGGCCTGGCCAGGCGGAGTTTCGAGAGGGGCAGTTCCGTGTGGAGGTCAACGGACTGGCCGACGAAAGGCTCATACTTGTAGAAGTGCCGGTAGTAATTTCGCTGCTCATCAAGGCTCTGAGGCAGTTCCAGGAAGTCCGTGGACAGCTCGGGGGAGTAGAAGTTTCCGCCCATGCCAAGGACTGTCTGGCCTCCGGCACCCCAGGAGGAAGCGGTCTTCATCTTCATGGCCGAGGTGACGATCTTGCTTGGCTTGCCAATCTTGACCTTCCCCTTCGGGGGAAGCATCTCGGCCACCTTGACGGTGTGCTGTGGTTCGTTGGTCTTTGTCATTCGCTACCCTGCTGGGCATCTGCGCCCTGGACCTTTTGGGCCCGAGCCTCATCCCGAGCCACGCGCTCGGAACGGGCGATCTCGGAAAGTTGATCCTCGGAGAGCATGTCCCGTTCACTATGGTCAATCCGAGGTGTCAGGTACCCGATGCTGTTGATGAGGGAAAGTGCCCGGTTGATGGTGACCTGGGCATTCTTGGCTCGACGGGACTCGGCACCACGCCGCTTGTTGACGTTGACGACCCTCCCACAAGAGTTCGCCGCCTTGCCCAGACACCGTTGCGCGGCTTCCAGGTGAGTGTGCAACTCACGGTCGGCCTCGGAAACCGCCAACCTGACCCTCATCTTGGTCACTACGGCCCCCACTTGTGCTTCTTGGTCATGAAGCCCTTCTTGAAGGCAACCTTGAGAACCTCCTTGAGCTTCCAGATATCACTGGGAGAACCCATAAAGACCCTCTGCCACGACCCACCAGCCTTGACGAACACCTCGGAGATCCGGTCGAACTCCTCGGGGACGTACTCTACTTTACCCTCCAATGTCGAAACCACCAGCTTCTTGATGAACCGATGATCAGCCCTCAACGGGAACCGGGGGTCAATGTCCATCAGCGACGCCCCCGAATCCGATTCTTGAAGACCTGTGACGGTTGCCGATCAGGACTTGTCCCACCTTGGCGGGCCTTCAGGCGAGCCCTCCGCATGGCAGATTGGGTATTCCGCTGGTTCTGCATCGCCGCCGACCGACCCGCATGAACCCCCGTGATAAAGCGGGTGTTGCCGAGATTCTTGCTGGCCAGCCAGACCATACGGACTATGGCGTCCGAACGGTCATCGTGCTTGCCGTCGATGTTCGGGGCAGCCACGGTGGTCACGTACTTGGTGTGGAACTCTGCCTGAAGCTCCAGCAACTCCGTGATGTAATCACAGTGCTTGATACCAGGATCTTGCGAGATGGGCCAGTCGTAGAGCACCAACCGCTTGTCCCACATCATGTCCTTGAAGTTACGGAAGATTTCGCTGGTGGTATTCTTCGTGAAGTGCTCGGACTTGAGCTGCTTGAGACCCTTCTTCGCCAAGGCCTGCTCGAACGGAATACCAGCCCACTGGTCAAACAACCCCTCGGCCATGTAGAAGCGCCGGGAATAGTCATAGACCCAGCGGGCCACATCATCGAAATCCAACCGTTCCGATTTCTCGTACTGCCCCTCACCGGCCTTGATCTGGTCCACCACGTCGAGAACAATCTTGCTCTGTCCTTCGAGCATCTCGATGTGACCGATGGCGATGGCAGAACCGTCACCCACGAGGCCGAGGTCGATACCGACGAAGTGGGGACGCTTGGCCGGAGCCTGGGTCATCGGACGGTGAGCAACGTCCACGCACTCGATGAGGTCGTCTTCGCGCTCGATCCAGCCCCTCGTCCGGTCAGAGAACTCACCACCGAACTCCGTGAAGAACACCGTCGGGTCTTTGACGTACTTGCTCGCGAAATAGCTCGCCGGGATGGTCGGATTGACCTCCCAGGACGGTGCCTGGATGGAGAGCATGTCCTGGGAAGCGTGTCCGCCTCCCATCGCCATCTGGTACAGCTTGTAGAACTGTCCCTGGCGTCCCAAAGGAGACGAGATAGAAAGGATACGGCCCTCGACCACCCCGATGGGCACGGTCGAATCGTGAGGATCCTTCTGGGAGAACGTCGCGGTCGAAGGTGTGATGGCGTCGTACACGGCCTGGGCCGAGGACTGCTGTGTCCCATCCGTGAAGTGGGCAAGCTCGTCCAAGATGATGATCATGTTGCCAGGACCACGAAGTCCCTTGGCGATGCAGGACCGAAAGCTCACTCGCAGAGACGCCCGGCCCCCAGGGTTATCGGCATAACGTCCCGAGTGGTCGATGTCCGCCGGAGTCTGAAATCGGGCATAGGTCTGGGTGTTGTTGGCCGTGTAGGGTGCGAAGAATCCGCACGCACTGAAGTAGGCCGACACGTCACGATACAGGATCCCGGCCTGGTCCTTGTCGGTCGCCACGGAGATGATGCCGATCTCTTTGCCGGGCGGGATGCCATAGTAATCCTGTGGATTCCCCTTCAGCAGGAGCTTGTAAGTCTCGTAGGCACCCACGGCTGCGGCGAGGTAGGTCTTTCCGGAACGTCGCCCGATGACGAGGACGAGTTCAGGACGGTCGTGATCGACCTCCTTGATGTTGCTCCGGCCCTCGTTGAACAGATACTCAAGGTACTGCTTCTCGTTGAAGTGCCAGTGATCCTTGATCTGCCAGTCCTTCGCGACCTTGAAGATGGTCTTGGTGTCGAGGGGGATGCCGTAGTGAGCCTTGAGGATAGTCTTCTGAACGGGATACAGGTGGAGACCGATGCCCCACCGAGATTCACAGAAATCGATGATGTTGGCGACCTCGGTGCCAGACCCTTTGGCCGCCTGTCCTACAGTGAGGGCAATGTCAGCTAGGCCGCGTCCCATCAAGCACCTACACGATGCTCTTCATGCGACGCTTGGCCTCCGCCTCCCACCCCTCGTCCCCGAGACTGCTGGAGAGCTTCGCGAACACGGTCTCGACCATTTCTGGTGCAAGGCCTGCGTCGTTCAACGCTTCCTTGAACGTCATCATGATGAAGTTGAACAGCGTCTTGAAGGCAGGCGTATCCATGTCCACACCACGAGAGGAAATCTGCTCCTTGCGCTTCAGCCAGGTGTCCGCGATGGCCTTGAGCGCCGCAATGCGACGGTTCGAGATGAGGCTGCTCTCCTGACCATTCCGCTCCGCTTCCAGACGCTCGAAGCCAATGCTGGCGGCTTCTTCACCCAGCGCTAACACGACCTGCTGAAGCACGTCCGGCGACTCGGGGTTGTCTCGGGCAACTTCGAGGATGGCGTCGGCTGCGACGATCTCATCCCTCCGGCGCATCTTCTCAGCTACCTCGGGGGTAGCCGGACCCAGAACCACATCCTTCTTGCGACCAGGCTTGGTCATCATGACGATGGGAGTGCCATCCCTCTTGACCTGGATTACATCAGCATCGGCCAAGTCCGCGATGTCCTTGTACTTGGTCTTCCCCAACTCGGTCTTGACCTGCACACGGGTCGCCCCATCGGGCACCTTGCCCAGGAGCTTGTCCCTCCTCACCTTATCCACCGGACGTTTCGGCACGGGAGTCTCCTTACGTCAGCCGGGGAGGCTCGATATCGGGACTCCCCTGGGCCAACTGACCATCAGCAGGCACGAGCGGGGTGAAGTTGGTGATGGTCCCGTAGTGCTCCACCTTGAAGTCAATCTCATCTGCTGGACCCGCTGTGTACCCGATCACGACACCGGGACCGACTGCTACCGCATCATACCCAGGAAGCCTCTCAATCGCCGCTGCGATGGCGATGGCCGTGAGAGCGGGTGCCCCACCCGTGATGAAGTCGATGTTGCTGATGAGCCTGAAATTCCCGAGGACGATGACCGCCCGGCCCGTGGTGAAGTCGTTGTTGGCGACCTGGAGGGTACCAAGTGATGGGAAGATATCGGTCGGCACGAGAAGGTTCCGGGCCAGCAGGCCGTTCTGGAGATGTGCGTTCCCGTCTGTGTGGATGGGCCCGTAGAGCACTGCTGTCCTGGTGTGAGCAGGCTGAAGCGGCGGAGAACGGTCGGGCTCCGTGTGATGCGGGTAAGTCCCGACCAGAACCTCGAACGGCGATGGGGCCGTGACTCTCCTGTGCATGACCTACTCCTAAAGCTCCGTGCCACCGAACAGAATGTCACTCAACATCTCTGCCGAAGCATCTTCATCCAGGATCATCTCACCGTCGAGATTGCTCTGGAGGCTGAACTCACTGGGACTGAACAGCGACGCGGTAACTTCCTGGTCCGAAGCATTGGCCATCTTGATAGACCGCTTCTGGTAGGCCTTCACGTCCTTGACCGGTGCAGCGTCCACGAGCATCTTGTTGTACTTCTGACAGTAGCCGTCCACGTTCGCCTGCGTGCAACTCGCACAGCGACCCATCGCCATGACGAACTTGAGGCCGTTCGTCCGATGCTTCAGCGCACCCTTCTTGCAACCCTTCACTCCGGTCGGGCTGGCATAGGCATCGGCATCCACGTAGAGGAAGCCAGACAGACCCTCATGAACCTCACGGGCCTCCTTGAGAAGAGGGGCAACCGCTTCCAGCAACGGAGGAGAGAACCGGGCCGTGAGCGTCTGGTCAAGCTCGTCACCGGCTACGCCCTCGCTCATCAGACGGCGAGACCAGTTCAGGACACCCTGAATCTCGGACGCCTGCTGACCCGTCTTTTTGGCGATGGACGCAATGCGCCCGAGCCGATCATCCAGAACCTTCGGAGCCGGGCGGCTCTGTGGAGCTGCGGCCACGATCTGACCCTCGTAGGCCACCTTCTTCGCCGCGTGTCGTCCACGAACCAGCTTCTCGGCGGAATTGACCATCTCTGTAGGCGACATGTTCGAGGTGCGGATACCCTCGGCCTCGGCCTTGGTAAGGTGACCACCTTTGATCATCTTCGTGAGCCGAACGAGGGCAGCTCGTCGCATGTCTTCGGGCCGATTGTCCACAAGATTGGCCATCTGATCGCGCTGGGAGTTGCCGTCCAGAGATGCCACAGACCCGGCACCCTTGTAGTCGGCCTGCTCCAGCGCCTCTGGGGTATCCTGACGATGCTCAGAAGCCACCTGCACGGCTGACGTGGCAATCCGCATCAAATCCGCCGGGGACTTGTCGATGTTCCAGATACGCTGGACTTCATCCTTGGTGAGCAGCCCGGCCTTGAGAGAGCGCGTCAGATACCGCTGGAGCTTCCCCTTGGCCCGCTTGAACAACTCGGCCTGGCGCTCGTCCATGGACGCCTTCTTCTCGGGCGTGCGATCCTTCTGGGCGTCAGCAGCACCGACTCCGGTACCATCATAGCCCGCACCATCAGACTGGCGAGACTGCATGAGCCGGGAAGCGGACTTGATCATCACATCGGGCGTGCCCCCCGAGTCCTTGATCTGGATGGCCTCGTCCTGAGAGAGCAGCCCTTCCTTGGCCCACTTGGCGATCTGAATCAGAGCACTCCGGCGCTTCCGGTCTACCGCCTTATCCTCTGCGCCCTGGACCTTCTTCGGTACGGGCTTGACAGCCTGCATCTCCTGGGCAGCCTGCGCCTGAGAGGCCACCACGGGCTTGACGATGGGCTTCAAAGAAGTCTCGTGGACCTTATCCTCCGGTCCTCGAAGGAAAGCACTCCGGAGGATGGTTTGGGGGTCACCCTTGCTCGCCAGCTTGTACCCGGCGATGCCCAGCCACTCACGGTAGTAGCCCAGCGCCTTCTTCCACGGAACTTCCGACACAACCGCCATTCCGAGCTTCTTACCGATGGTCTTGTCGTCGGTGATGACGTAGTGAGCAGTCTTGGCGATCTTCCTCAGCTCCTTGGCCCACTTACCGTTCTTGAGGCCAGGGAAGGCATTGGCCCGGACAAACACGTTGCCCACCAGACCATGCTCCTGCTCGATGATCTCCATCGCCTTGACGGTTCTCCGGGCATCGTGGCCGAGCTGCTGGATGAGTCCACGCTTGATGGCCGTCAAGTCGGTGCCGTAGTGCGACTGCCGGATGGCCCACAGAATCGAGTCCTTGACCTCCTGGGCTGTCTTGGCACTGGGCTGTGGCAGACCCGACTCGGGGCCCTCCTTGATGGACTGGTCGTAAAGAGCGACCTCAAGGTCGGTGACGTTCGGGATGATGGAGATGCCGTCCGTGCGCCGGTCCACGCCCCAGGCTTCCTCCAGCTCGGGGGAGCTGTCCAGTGGGGGCCGGTCGGGGAGCAGATCCTTGGGCAGCCGGTCAGGGTCTTGCTCCTGGGTCGGATCGATCCACTTCAGGTCTGCCAGTGATGCGGCCTGCTTCTGCGCTGCGGTCAGCGGAAGCGCACCTTCCTCCTCGGAGAACATGCTTCCCAGAAGAGTCCCCGCGTGGTCATTCTCCGTATCCGGCATCGCGCCATCATCGAGAACACCAGCCAGGTAAAGCCCCTCCCCACCCTCTGACGCCTCCTCCATGAAGAAATCCTCGTCGCAATCCTCGTTGTCCCCCGTGACAATGCCGTCCGGGAGCCCAGAGATTCCCCTGGCCTCGGGGAGCCGCGCTGCCTGCTCGACACCCTCATTGGCCGGAGTCACGAAGTCAAAGCCGTCCAACCCGTAGTTCGAGCCGTCCGTGAAGGTAAAGTCATCTGCGGGGAGAGATGAGTCCCCGAGGTGGTCAGTCCAATCATTGGTCTGCTTCTTGGTCACGATGCACTCCTCTGGAGATACCGGAAGGCCACTCTCGCAGCAGCATTCCGACTCCGGGCCGGGACTGCCAGGGCCGCATCAGCATCGAACTTCACGAACGCCTGCTCGATGAATTTCAGTGCGTCCCGCTCAGATGAGAATACCCGGCTATCGCGTTGAGGGAGATCCCTGATGCCGGTCTGATACTTGACCTGGATGAATTTCGGGCCGAAAACCTTGATCTCACCGTCCAGCACAGCAGGCTTCGAGAACAGGATGTAGCGGTAACGCCCGGACTCTCCCGAGTCCAAGAAGGGTGAGTTCAGCCTCCACTTATCCAGCTTGGCCACCATCCGGTCAACGATGTCAGACCTGGCGGAAGCCGTCTTGCGCCGGAAAGCCTGCTTCCCAGCAGCCCCACCGTCCATCTCGGCTTCTTCTTCCTCGGCCCACTCCTCGGGGTTCTCCCTGATGTCGTCCACATCATCCATGATATTGACGACTTCCTCACGCTCACGGGGACTTTGCTCCTCGATGGCAGGGTTCCAGTGAGGTGCGTGAATCTCATCGTAGAGGGTGTCGGTGAAGGCGGACAGGGCTTCGGAAACATTCATCATCTGGCGGCGCATGTCCGAAATCTTCTGGATGTAGCCCTTTCCTCCGAGGTTCCCGTCTGGGCTGATGGTGGCGGACTTGATCTTGGTGAATGCGGTGTAGGCACTCTGAGCGAAACCCAGAGCGGATAGAGCCGAACGCAATGTCGAGGCAAGAGGCTTGAGCTTCCCAGGCTGGAACTCGAAATCCGCAAGGATTTCACGCTCTGACGGGCCGGGGGATCCCCACCCCCACTCGTTTTTGTCACCGCCACGGTCCTTGATGAATCGGACTTCACCAGCCGTTTTGACGCGGCGTGTCGTATATTTGGCCGCTACTCTCCGGGCTGAGGTCGCCATTCGTGCCTCCACACTTCTCCTACTGAACCTGGGCTATTAACTGAATACCAGACCCACCTACCCGAAAACTGGAATCACCTCGTCCGGTTGGTCAACACCCATCTTCTGCCAGAAAATGAGAATGTTCCCCTTCGACCACCCGATGAACTTCTTGGCAGCCAAGAAAATGAGTCTGCCAATGAGGGTGATGGGCAGGGCCCCATACCCTAGTCCTGCCATCGCAGCAAGCAGTCCGATGCCAGACTCCGGGAGGGTGGACAGCAGCTCCCCGAAAGACATCCCACCCGTGAATCCCTGGATGAGACCCTCCACGTCCCAGGACAGCTCCGCGACGTTGAACCAGATCCAGATGAAGATGGCAGCCACGATGGGCCGCCGGAGCCCTCGGAGCACCTTAGATTTTTCTACAAGGTCATCCAGGGGCTTCACGAAGCTCTTAGCCCCAGCGAGTGCCTTGGCCATCCAGGGGGCGTTTCCCGAGATGCGATTCAGCATGTCTGTCAGACCAGGCATCTTGTTCTGGGGCACAAAGTAGAGGGAAAACGGGAATGTGTGGGCCAGTTCCCGAAAGGCCTTGATGATGGCTTGCTTTCCCTTCTTCGCCCACTCCTTGATCTTCTTCGGGATGTCCGTGATGCCCTTGATACCGAGGAAGTCCTTGATGCGATCCCAGACCTTGGGCACCTTCTTGAACAGGTCCACGAGCTTCTTCAGCTTGCGGACGAGACCCCCGAAGGCCACTCGATTCTGGTGGGTCGGCAAGTAGAACGCCGTCCCGAATGCTTCGAGGACTTCAGGGGTCAGGTCATTGAGGGCCGCTGTCCGACGCTTAAAGGTCTTGGAGGCACAAACCTCGCGCACAGCGAGGCGGACCTGGTAGCGGTCAGCGACCTGCTGGGCGGCAACATTCATCGGGGAATCGTGGGGCCCCACTGGTCGGACAGGTCAGACGCGAACATCGCGCTCGGGAGCTTCATCTTGAGGGAGTTGGCGATCTTGAATATGTTGTTCCGCAGGAGCGATTCGTCCCACTGTCCGCCGTCACGAACCATGTTGAGCAGCCGATACCAGGCCCCCTCCTCCCCGCTGTCCATGTCGAACTTGTTCATGAAGTGGCGCTGGATGTCACGCATCAGGTCGTAGGACTGTTGATCCCCGGCCTTCTTGAGCTTCGACGTGATCTTCACGAACTTCCGAGGGTCCACCGACTGCCGGAAGATGTCCACACCCACACTCGCCAGTCTCATTCTGCTCGCATCGGCCATGTTTCCACCCAGCCCCATCTTGGAGAGCATCCGAAGCTCCTCTCGGACAGCTTCTTGAATTTCACTCTGGTCATCAACGAACGGCACCTTGGGGCCAAAGGGCAGACCCGTATCCACATTGATTGCGGCCACCATGATCTTGCCCGAAGACTGGGGCCGAACTACGATAGTCCAACCCTCATCCCCACGGGCCAGCTCCTTGGGGGTCAAACGCAGAGGGCGACCTTTGTATGGGAGCCACTTCATCTCACACCTTCAGGGGCGTCCCGGTATCATCGAACAGACGCTCGATGACGTACTGCTCACCATCCTGCTTGAACGCCCACAGGTCTTGAGTGCTCTTGTGGATAAGCTCATCCTCACGGGCCCCGGCCATGAAGAACCCCGAGAGATCACCCAGGTCGGACACAACCATCCGGACATTCGCCGCCTGCTTGGCCGAGGACTTGGCCGGACGGAGGTGTTCGGCCAGGATGGGCCTGAACTTGCCGTCATCCCACTGGACGAACACCCGCTCATCGAGAGATGTGGTGTGTCCTGCGCCCGTCTTGACGGTGACCACGGTGCCTTCCATCCCGTCGCCGGGGATGTCACTGTAGGACAGCACCGACCCCAGGTTGGCAATGAAGCTCACTCGCGTCCCAGCATCAACCGGAAGCCGAAGTGCGTTGGCAGCCCGATACTTATCGGTCAAATCCTGCATCGAGCGATTCTGGTGTCCGTC
>Ga0307377_10007582_pt1 | contig 11169 bp, 6 predicted proteins | sample TR3MG_FD_202535 | JGI IMG/M metagenome (GOLD analysis project Ga0307377, IMG submission 202535) | Soil microbial communities from Risofladan, Vaasa, Finland - TR-3 | ecosystem: Environmental > Terrestrial > Soil > Coastal area > Acid sulfate soil | place: Finland: Risofladan, Vaasa | collected... | reverse complement strand
CAGGACGAAGTCCCCTTTCTTGACCTCGGTCGAATAGTCGACGAGGAGGGAGGCGAGCTTCTCCAAGCGGATGTCTTTCATGAAATGCTCCTTGCGTCCTGGGTTCGGGGTTACAGGCCGCGCGGCCTGTCTGGCCGCGCCTGGCTGCCCGATCCAGTATCGCGCGAGCCCGCCTCCTTGTCGAGGGTCGGCAAATTCGGCCTCGGGCGATGCGCCCTCTTCTCGACATGTGCCCTTCGGCGGCCTATCGTCTATACTCGAGTCCATGAAGACCATCAGGCCCGCTCACCCGAGCGATCTTCCCTACCTCTACCGCATCTGCCACGACAGCGCCGCTGACGGGCGCGGCGCCGAGGGCCTCGTGCGCGACCGCGCGATGGTCGGCCACTACTTCGCCGCGCCGTATCTCTTCCATCCGGACGGCCTGGCCTTCGTCCTGAGCGCCGACGGCCTGCCGGTCGGCTACGTCGTCGGAGCCGTGGACTCGGTCTCGTTCTACCGATGGCTTGAGGCCGACTGGCTGCCGGAAGTTCGCGCACTTTATGCCTCAGTCGGCGAGCCGCAGTCGGAGTTCGAGGCCTGGCTGCTCGCGACCATCCGGGGGCGGCCCCAGGCGCCGGAGTTTCTCTCCGCCTGGCCCGGCCATCTGCATATCGACATCGACGCGGCCCATCGAGGCGGCGGGTTCGGGCGGCGCCTTTTCGAGGCCTGGCGGACGAAGCTCTGGGCGCGCGGCGCCCCGGGCTTCCATCTCGGCGTCAGCGGCGGGAACGAGGCGGCCCGGGGCTTCTACGAGAGCCTCGGCCTGCGGATAATCCGCGAGGAGCCCGGCGTGGTCTGGATGGCTCAGGACAATCCGGGAAGGTCGATCCGCGGCTCGGCCGGATGAGGGCGCTCCGCCGCCCCGCGGCGGGGACTGCCGTGGGGACAGTGCTCAGTGACCGAGTGCCGGGGCCGCAGCAGCTCAACGCGCATGCATTTTAGGCGCATCTCGGATATCATTGAAGCCGAGGCCATCGCAGCCTTTTACCGAAACCTGTTCCCCTAGTGCGGCGAACCGAAGCGAGGACCGATGAACAAGCGAATTCTCTGGCCGGCGCTTGCCCTGGCGGCGATTGCGGGACTTCTCCTCCCTCTGGGATGGTGGGCCGGCGAGGCGCTCGCCAAACGGGCCGACAGCGAATTGCGGGAGCGGCTGGTCGGTCAGGCCTTGGACGTGGCAGGCGACCTCAGCCCGGCGCTGGTGAAGAGGCTGAGCTTCACCAAGGCGGACATAAATAATCCGTCTTTCGAAGAGCTGCAGAGCGAGATGACGGCGATCGCTCGATCCCTCTCGCTGCGCGGCATCCGCAGTATCGCGATCCGCGAGGGACATCTCGTGTACGGGCCCCAAACCTATCTTGAGAGCGATTCGATGGCCGATTGGCCGGGGACGGAATACAGGGGGGCGCCGGAGGAGTTCCGGCGGATATTCGAGAATCGGCGCTCCGTCGCCTTCGGCCCCTATTCGGCGCCCCAGGGCAGGATGGTCAGCGCGCTGGCCCCGGTCTTCGACCCGCGAAACGGCGAGCTCCTGATGGCCCTGAGCGTGGATATCTCGGCGGCCGACCGCCGCGCCGTCCTCGACGATGCCCGCAGATTCCCCATGCTGAGCGCGCTGGCGCTGGCGTTGCTGCTCGTCGTCGGCAATGGGGCAGTCCTTCTCGGCAAGCGCCGCATGAAATTCGACGACTTCAGGCTCAAGGCCTGGATCCTCGTTCCCGTCGCCGCGGCCATGCTCGCCGGAATCGCGGTCACCCTGGTGTTCGAGTATCGGTCGCTCGACGAGGGTTTCCGGCGAGGCATGCTCAGCACGGCGGAACAGATCCAAAACGGCTGGGACCAAACCTACGCGGCTCAGGTCGCGCTCCTCGAAACGAAAATGGACAGTATCGCCGAGAACAAGGCTTTCCAGGAGGCCTTCCTGGCGCGGGATTTTTCCGGACTCGAGGTCCTGGCCCGGCCGGTTCTCGATCGCCTCAGGCCCGAATATCACATCGTCCATCTGCTCTTCGCCGAGCCTGACCGCCGCGTTTTCCTGCGGGCCGAATCCCCCGATCGCCGCGGCGACATCGTCGGGCGGTCTACCATGCTCGCGGCCCAGCGGAGCGGGGGAGATGTCTGGGGCATGGACGTGGGCGGTCTGGGCGATCTCAGCCTCCGCTATGTGCGGCCATGGAAGCGCGACGGGCGCCTGATCGGCTACCTCGAGCTGGGGGTGCCGATCGAACGACTGGTCGACAAGGCCTTCGCGGCCATGAACGCGGACGTATTCACGGTGATGCGGAAAAAGAACCTCAGCCGGGAACAGTTCGAGGCGGGTCGCCGGATCTACGGTTTCTCCGGCCGGTGGGACGCCTACGCGGGTTTCGTGGTAGTCCATCAGAGCAACCCGGTGCTGCCCGCCGAGGTGCAGCGCCGCCTCGAGCAGGACCACGAAAGCTACGGAGGCTACGAGGCCTTCTACGCCCGACAGGGCTCGAAGCTGTTCGCCGCCGAGGTCGTCAACCTGAACGATCTCGAAGGCCACGATATAGCCCACCTGGTGGTGATGCGGGACATCACCACCGCCTTCGAGGCGGTCCGGAGCTCCGTGCTCATGGTCGCCGGGGTCGTCATAGCGATACTCGGGGGCATACTCATCCCGCTCTGGCTGGTGCTGGGGAGCACTGAGCGGGGCATCGCCTCGCTCTTCGCGGATCTGAGGGAGAAGGAGGAGCGCTATCGAGCCGTCGCCGACCACACCTTCGCCTGGGAAAGCTGGTTCGCGCCGGACGGGAGCCTCATCTATTGTTCGCCCTCCTGCGAGGCTTTGACGGGCTACAGTGTCGCGGAGTTCTTCGAGGACCCCGAGCTGCTGACGAAGATAGCCCATCCCCACGAGCGGGACCATCTGGCCGAGCACTTCGATGGACTCTCGGCCGACGGCGACGAGTCGCTTCACGAGATCGACGCGCGCATCACGACCAAGAGCGGCGAGGAACGCTGGATCTCCCATGTCTGCCAGAGGATTCACGCGAAGGATGGAACCTACCTAGGCCGCCGTTCGAGCAATTACGACATCACCGAACGGCATAGGGACGAGGCCATGCTTCGCATGCTCGTCCAGGCCATCAATCAAAGCCCGGTCACGACGGTCGTCACCGATGCCGAGGGAGACATCGAGTTCGTGAACCCGAAGTTCACGGAGACCACCGGCTACGCGGCCGAAGAGGTGATCGGCAAGAATCCCCGCATCCTCAACGCCGGAGACAGGCCGAGTTCGGAATACAAAGATATGTGGGAGACGATCCTTTCCGGCCGCGATTGGCGCGGGGTCTTCCACAACAAGAGGAAGAACGGCGAGCGCTACTGGGAATCGGCTATCCTCTCGCCGGTCATGGACGAGACGGGGAACGTCACTCATATCATGGCCCTGAAAGAGGACATCACCGAGCGCAAGAAGATGGAGGAGCGCCTCCGGCTGCAGGCCCAGGCCATGGACAGCGCGTCCGGCTACATTCTCATCGTCGACGCGGCCGCGCCCGAATTGCCGGTCATATACGCGAACGCCGCCTTCGAGCGGGTGACCGGCTATGCGATCGAGGAGGCCGTGGGGAGGAATTGCCGCTTCCTCCAGGGAAGCGACAGGGAGCAGCCGGGCCTTGCGGAGATCCGGAGGGGATTGGCCGAGGGCCGCGCCTGCCAGGCCATGCTCCGCAACTACCGAAAAGACGGGACCATGTACTGGAACGACATCCATATAGCGCCGGTCCGGGACGAGAACGGCGCGCTCAGTCACTACATCGGCATCTCCAACGATGTCACGGAGCTGGTCAGGGCCCAGGAGAAGCTTCGCGAAAACGAAGAGAGGATCCGGATCGCCCAGGAGTACGCCAACATCGGCACCTGGGACCTGAATATAAAAACAGGGGAGCTTTTCTGGTCGGAGCGGATCGGGCCGCTTTTCGGCTATCCCCTGGGGGACAGGGAAACGACCTACGAGAACTTCCTCGAGGCGGTCCATCCGGAGGACCGGCAGCTGGTTTCCGATGCGGTGCGAAACTGCCTCGAAAAGGGAGAGGTCTATCAAATCGAGCATCGCTGCCTCTGGCCCGACGGCACGGTGCGCTGGCTCCTGGAGAACGGCAACATCTCGCGCGACGAAACCGGCGCGCCCTCGCACATGCTGGGCCTCGTGCAGGACATCACGCGCCGCAAGGACGCCGAGATCAGGCTGCGGGAGACCGAAGAGCGCCTGAGCCTCGCGGTCGAGGGCGCCGGCGACGGCATCTGGGACTGGGACCTGAAGACCGACGAGATGCTCTTTTCCCGGCAATATATGGAGATGCTCGGCTACGCCGAGGGCGAGCTGCCGCCTCGCGTCGAGACTTGGCGGAACGGCGTCCATCCCGACGATCAGCCGCGCGTCCGGGCGCGCCTGAATGACTATCTGGAAGGGAGCGCGCCGGACTACGTCGTCGAGCTGCGCATGCTCTGCAGGGACGGCAGCTTCAAATGGGTCCTGTGCCGCGGGGCGGTGGTGGCGCGGGACAAGGAAGGGCGGCCCCTCCGGATGATCGGCATCCACAGCGACATCGCCAAGCGCAAGGAGGACGAGGCGGCCCTGGTCGAATCGCGCGAGATCGCCGAGCGCGCCAACCGGGCGAAGAGCGAATTCCTCTCCTCCATGAGCCACGAACTGCGCACCCCGATGAACGCCATCCTGGGCTTCGGGCAGCTTCTGGAGATGGACGAGAGCCTGCCGCCGTCGCAGCGGGATTCGATACAGGAAATCACCAAGGCGGGCCGCCATCTGCTCGATCTCATCAACGAGGTGCTGGACCTGTCCCGGATCGAGACGGGGAGAATCGATCTCTCCATCGAGCCCGTCGCGTGCGCCGCGCTCGCCGACGAGTGCCTCAAGCTGGTAGCCCCCCTGGCGGTCGTGCGCGGCATCAGGCTGAACCGGGGGCCCTTGCCCGACCTGACCGTCCTGGCCGATCGCATGCGCCTGAAGCAGGTGCTGGTGAACCTGCTCTCCAACGCGGTGAAATACAACCGCCCGCAAGGCGAGGTCGAGATGGAGGTCTCGGCCGTGGAGGGGAGAGCGCGTTTCACGGTCGCCGATACCGGGCCTGGAATCTCCGAGGGGCGGATGGGCGAGCTGTTCACGCCCTTCAACCGGCTAGGCGCGGAAAACAGCGAGATCGAAGGCACCGGCATCGGCCTGACCATCAGCAAGCGGCTCGTCGAGCTGATGGGAGGGCTGATAGGCGTCGAAAGCCGGCCTGGGGAGGGCAGCAGGTTCTGGGCCGATATACCCCTGGTGGAAACCAAGGGGGAAGAGCCGAAGGTTGAAACGAGCGTCCTCGCCGCGGAGGACTCGGCGGCGGCCGGGTTCGAGCATGTGCTGCTGTACATCGAGGACAACCCCTCCAATCTGCGGCTCATGGCCCGGATACTCAAGCTGCGCGAACACATCGATCTCATGACGGCGCAGAGCTCTTCCTTCGGCCTGGAGCTGGCCGCGATCCACCACCCCGACCTCATCCTCCTGGACCTGAACATGCCCGAGATGGACGGCTACGAAGTGCTGAGCCTCCTGCGCGCCAGCGACTGGGGCAGGGACATCCCGGTGATCGCCGTCACCGCCCACGCCATGCCCGACGATATCGAGCGGGGCCGGGCGGCCGGCTTCGCCGACTATTTGACGAAACCCTTGGATATCCCGCGTTTCCTCGCGGCGGTCGATGCGCAACTGGCGAAAAACGAAGCCCGATAAATAAAAACGGAGGACGCGATGTCAGAATCGGATCGAGCGATGGAAAAAACGGATCTTTCTTCCTTCGGCATCGGAAAGGAATGGGAAAAGGAACTTCCGGCGCTGCGCATTTTCGAACGGCTCCCGCAGCGGATATTCGTCAAGGATACGCGGTCGGTCTTCGTGTTCTGCACCACGAACTACGCTCGCGAACTGGACCTGAATCCGGACCAGATCGTCGGGAAAGACGATTTCGCCTTGCGCCCCGCGGAGCAGGCCGAGATCTACCGCGCCGAGGACCGGGAGGTTCTCTCCACCGGAGCCGCGAGGACCGTCGAAGAAGCGTACGAGCGCTCCGGGCGCCAACGCATGGTGCGGACCATCAAGGTGCCCTACCGGGACGAGGAGGGGCGGATCATCGGCGTGCTGGGGACCCTCGACGACATCACCGACGAGTGGACGCTGCGGAAGGAACAGAGACGCCTGAACGCCATTCTGGAGACGACGAGCGATTTCATCTCGATGGCGACGCCCGAGAACAAGCTCAGCTATCTGAACGCCGCCGGAAGGAAGCTGCTCGGCTGGGGGGCGGAGGAGGATATCGGCGAAAGGACGATCGCCGACGTCCACGCGAAAGACTCATCCGAGACAGTCCTGAAGATTGGCATCCCCGCCGCCATCCGCGACGGGACCTGGAGCGGCGAAACCACCGTGTGGAACCGCGGCGGGAGAGAGATACCCGTTTCCCAAGTCATCATGTCGCACAAAGCTCCGGACGGGAAGGTCGAGTTCCTGTCCACCATCATCCGCGACATCTCCGAGCGCATCCAGGCCGAGGCCGCGATCAAGAGGCAGGCCGATCTTTTCACCAATCTCATAACCACCAGCCTGGACGGATTCTGGCTCGTCGATGCCGAAGGAAGATTCCTGGACGTCAACGACAGGTACTGCGCGATGAGCGGCTATGCGCGGGATGAGCTGCTGAGGATGGGAGTCGTCGGGATAGAAGCCAAGGAAAGCGCGGAAGAGACCGCGCGCCACATCGAAAAGCTGATGCGGGACGGGTCGGACATTTTCACCAGCCGGCACCGGAGAAAAGACGGCGGCGCCATGGAGGTGGAGATAAGCGCGATCTTCTGGAAATCGCAGGGACAGATCATCGCGTCCGTCAGGGACATCACGGACCGAGTCAACATGGGCAGGCAGCTGGAAGGCTATTCGCGGAACCTGGAACGGATGGTGGAACTGCGCACCGAGGAGCTCAGGGTGGCCCTGGAAGCCGCCGAGGCCGCCGACGAGGCCAAGTCCAGGTTCCTATCCCGGATGAGCCACGAATTGTACACGCCGCTGAACGCGATCATCGGCTTTTCCCAGATCATGCAGATGGACACTCGCTCGAGCCTGACCGCGGATCAGGAAGAATCCATCCGAGAGATACTCAAGGCGGGCGATCGGCTTCACGACATGGTGGATAGGATCCTGGAGTACTCCTACCGGAATTCGGATCATCGCAAAGGCGATGTGGAAATCGTGCCCTGCGCGCCGTTCCTCAGGGGATGCATCGAGACGATGAAGGCCGCTTTCACGCGACGCGATATCGAAGTGATCGTGGACGTGGAAGAGGGCCATGCCGTGATGGCCGACAAGACGGGGCTGTGCCAGGCCATTCAGGGGCTGCTCTCGAACGCCATCCGCTACAACCGCGAGGGCGGCAAGGTGGAGGTGAGCTGCGAGGCGCGGAGCCCGAAGCTGACGCGCATCACCGTGAGCGACACGGGGCGAGGCATCCCCGCCGAACGCTTGGGAAGGCTGTTCGAGGTCTTCGAAGGCATCGACGCAGTCTCCGAAACCGGAGACGGAATCGGGATGGGGCTCGCCTTGTGCAAGCGGATAGTCGAAGAGATGGGCGGCAGCGTCGGTGCGGAGAGCGGCGTGGGCGTCGGAAGCCGGTTCTGGATCGAGCTTCCGACGGCGGATGCGGCCGGGGCGAAAGGAGAGGGATGATGGAAACGGAAACCGTCTTCGAAGGGCTCAAGGCCTCGCGCATCATGCTGGTCGACGACGAGCCGGCCAATTTGAAGGTGCTCGGGAAGATGCTCGAAATGCAGGGCTACTCGAACGTGGTCTCGGTGCAGGACCCTCGGACCGTCGTGGAGCTCTATCGCCGGGAGCGGACGGACTTGGTTCTCCTGGACCTGAATATGCCGCATATGAGCGGCTTCGACGTGATGGCGCGGCTGAGGGAGCTGGAGGAGCGCACGCCCGCGCCGATCATCGTGCTCACCGCGCAGACGGGCAAGGAGTTCCTCGTGCGGGCCTTCGAAGGCGGCGCCCGCGACTACGTCACCAAGCCTTTCGACGTGCATGAGCTGCTCGCTCGCGTGCGCACCATGCTCGAGGCTCACCTGGCGCATCGCCTGGCCTACGCCCAGAAGGAGATTCTGGAAGGCATGGTGCGCGAGCGGACGGCGGAATTGATGCGGACCCGCCTGCAGGTCGTGCAGAGGCTGGGCCGCGCCTCGGAGTACCGGGACAACGAGACGGGCAAGCACATCATCCGGGTGAGCCAGACCGCCGCCCTCATCGCGAAACGGATCGGCTGGGGGGAGGCCGACTGCGAAATGCTGCTCCACGCCACGCCCATGCACGACGTGGGCAAGATAGGCATACCCGACAGGATCCTCCTCAAGCCGGGGAAACTCGAGCCCGACGAGTGGGAGATCATGAAGACGCACACCACGATAGGCGCCCACATACTGGAAGGGGACGACTCGGATCTGCTGCTTCTCGCCCGGGAGATAGCCCTGACCCACCATGAAAAATGGGAGGGCTCGGGCTATCCGAATGCCTTGTCGGGAGAAGCCATCCCCGTCTCGGGGCGCCTCGTGGCCCTGGCCGACGTCTTCGACGCCCTGACCTCGGAGCGCCCTTACAAGAAAACCTGGAGCGTGGACGCGGCCACCGACCTGATCCGGGAGAATCGCGGCAAGCACTTCGATCCCCGTCTGGTCGACGTGTTTCTCGAGCTCCTGCCGGAGATCACGGAGATCCGCGACAGCCTCTCGGACGCGGTGGAGGGCTGAGCGCGAGGGCTCCTTCCGAACGCCTTCCCGCTCACTCCCACTTCTGCCGGATCGCCCGGATGACGTCGTAGATCTCGAAGAAGATGTCGACGAGCTCGGGGTCGAAGTGTTTGCCGGACTCCTCGCGCATCTTGTAGAGCACGCGGTCCTCCTCCCATGCCTCCTTGTAGGCGCGCTTCGAGCTGAGCGCGTCGTAGACGTCGGCGACGGCGACGATGCGGGCGGACAGCGGTATCTCGCGGCCCTTCTTGCCCGGCAGGCCGGAGAGGCGGTCGATGCCCATGTCGGCGACGGGGCCGGGGTAGCCGCTGCCGTCCCACTTCTCGTGGTGGTTGAGCGAGATCTCGCGCGCGAGGGTGTCCCACTCGGAGCGGGGATCCTCGAAGTAGCCGGCGCCGAATACGACGTGCATTTTCATGTGCTCGCGCTCGGCCTCGTCGAGCGGGCCGGGCTTGCGCAGGATCGCGTCGGGGATGCCCACCTTGCCGATGTCGTGGAGCATGGCGGACATCTGCAGGATGTCCATGTAGTGGTCCATCTCGCTCTTGGGCACGTCGTGGGCCGCGGCCCAGCGCTTGTAGATCTCGACGGCGTAGTAGCCGACCCGGTTCACGTGCTGCCTCGTCTCCTCCGGATCGCGCAGGGCCATCATCCGCACCATCTTGTACACGACGTCGCGCAGGAGGATGGCGCGCTCGATGGCGACGCCGGCGTAGAAGGCGAACTGGGTCACTATGGCCCGCTGCTTCTGGGTGAAGGGGAGGATGCTCCCGTCCCCGTCGAGGCGGTTGATGAGTTCGAGGACGCCCACGAGATCGTTCCGGCTCGTGCGCAGGGGCACGATGAGCATGGACTTGGTCTTGTAGGACGAGATCTCGTCGAAGTAGGGATTGAAGGAGTAGGGTGCCCCGCTTTCGATGCGATAGGCGTCGGCGATGAGGAGGGCTTTGCCGGTGGCCGCGACGTAGCCCGCGATGGAGGTCTCGTCTATCGCGACTTCGCTGTTCGAGTAGATGTACTTGCTCGCGAGGAAGTCGTTGCGGAAGAGCGTGTCATTCTGGACGTAGCTGAACTTGAGCTTGCCGTCTTCGACCAGGAAGATCGAGCCCGCGTCGGCCGAGGCCAGGGAGCGGGTCTCGTGGAGGATGCTGTCGAGAAGCGTGGACAGGTCCCGGATGTGATGCAGCTTTTCGAGCTTGACGAGAATCTCGTTGAGTTCCCCGGCGTCGGACAGTTCGTTTTTGGCTTGCGTCATATTTTTCCTCGCTGTGCGTTTTATTGTACCGTGTTCGGCTATCGCGTCAAGGCTGAGACCGGCGCCGCGCTCCGGACGGCGGCTTGACACGAGAGCGGCCGCGGGGGAACCTGAGCGCGCCTTCGCGGGCCGCAGCGCCCGCTCAAAACGCTTACCCGGAGTCGCGGCCGTGGATATCACACTCAATACCCTCGCGAGGATCATTCAGCAATCGTGGCTTTCGCAGAGCGTCGCCGGCGCGGGAGTCGACGGAGGCCTCGACTCCGCCGGCGGGAGCCCTTTCGACACGGCGGGCGCCGCGGGCGCGGCTCCCGATTTCGCCTCCATGCTGCTGCGCGCCCTCGAAGCCGAGGGAGCCGCCGCCCAGGCCCAGGAGGCTCCTGCGGGCTTCGGACCGGCCGCGGTCTCGGCTCTGGGCGGCGCCGCTGGTTCCGGCGCCGCTGGCTTCGGCGCGACCGGCTTCGGCGCGACGAACGCATTCGCCACCGCGGCCGGCGCCGGCCCCTTCGGTCTCTCGTCGCTCCCGCCCTTCGCCCCGGCCGTAGCGCCGACAGTAGCCGCGGCAGCTGCGGCGCCGATGGGCGCGCAGGGCTCCGGCGCCGCGGGCTCCGGCGCCGCGGGCTTGGCGGCCCTCGCCCAGGAGACGGCCAGGAAATACGGGGTCGACCCGGAGCTCGTGAAGTCGGTCATCCGGGTCGAGTCGGGCTTCGACCCCGGGGCCGTGTCGCCCGCGGGGGCGGAGGGGCTCATGCAGCTCATGCCCTCCACCGCGGCCGCCCTCGGCGTCCACGACCCCTTCGACCCTGCCCAGAACATCGAGGGCGGCGTCCGCTACCTCAGGCAGATGCTCTACCGCTACAAGGACAACGTCCCCCTCGCGCTGGCCGCCTACAATGCCGGTCCGGGAGCCGTCGATCGGGCCGGGGGCATCCCCGACTACGCCGAGACCCGCGCGTACGTCAAGAAAGTGATGGAGGGCGGCCTGGGCGAGCTCGCCTGAGCGAGGCTCCGCAGCCGTCGCCGCCGCGCCGCTCGCCGGCACGGCGAAG
>Ga0307377_10007581_pt1 | contig 11169 bp, 10 predicted proteins | sample TR3MG_FD_202535 | JGI IMG/M metagenome (GOLD analysis project Ga0307377, IMG submission 202535) | Soil microbial communities from Risofladan, Vaasa, Finland - TR-3 | ecosystem: Environmental > Terrestrial > Soil > Coastal area > Acid sulfate soil | place: Finland: Risofladan, Vaasa | collected... | reverse complement strand
CAGGACTAGTAGAGTCATGCGATGAATGTTCTTACGATTTGAGAAAAGGATGGAAAGACTGTAAGTGCAGAGGTTGCGGTTATATGTCTACGGAGAAGTAGTGGATAAAGATAGAATATTAAACTTTACAACCGTATTGGATGGGTTGAATAAAAGTGAATTAGCAGACGAGTTCATAGCTCATCTGGAAGATTGTATTGTCTCAAATGAATTGAGTCCAAAAATAGCATCTAAGCAAATAAACCTCAAAAACCAAGTTAAAAAAATAGGCATAGAATCACTTTATAAAGAATGTGACATAGTTACAGCAGGGTGGTTGGATAGGTTTAAAAGAAAGTGGGACAGAGGAAATTCTCAACAATCTCAACCAGATATAAATTGGGAATCTATACTTAGTACAGTTAATAAGTCAATGGACAATGACTTGAAACAAATGGGTAGTATGACAAAGTCAATGGGTGAAGAATGGGAATCCATTAGAGCTAATCATCAATATCTAAGAGAGAAAGCCGGAGATATATCGTCTAAATATACATCAGCTAAAAACTCGATAATGAATAGTTTTCCTGAATACAAGGAATTATTACAAGATAAGTATTTTAAACATTTGGACGGTAAGTTTACAATGTTAAACGATATAATGGTAAACGAACAGCCTTCAGCTAGTTTATTAAGCGACGCCCATAACTTCACAAAAGAAATATCACAAATTTTAAGACGTAATAATAATTCTAATTTGGATACTTCAAATGTACCGACTGGATTAGAGCAGAAGAAATTATTAAATAATCAAGAGCAAAGAACATCAGACCCTTCTGTAATAGATGAAGACACGTCTATGTCACTGCCTCAAGGAGACCAAGACCTTCTCAATGAAGCATGGGAAAGTTATTGGAATATGTCAGAGCAGTTCAGAGGAACTTATTTGAATAATTTAAAAAATCATGACCCTTTAATTGGAAATTATCTACAATCATGGGTGGAGCAGTATGGATAAGAGGTTACAATTGTGAAAAAAGAAGCTTTAGCAAGAAGGTGTAAAGATTTAGGTTATCTTGATTTGTCTAATGAATTAAATTCGTTTTTTGATGGACTCAACGATTATGATGGGTCTTTTTATTACGATAAGAAACTAGCCGGTAAAATATTAGATGTTGAAAAATTAGCGACCAAAACTAAAGACTCCAATATAGTTAATGGCGTAAAAACACTAACAGCTCAATGGTGGAATCATAATAATTGGTTAGATACTATAAATCCAAATAGAAAACAAAAACAACAACAGCAACAAGCTAATGACGCAATGTCTAACTGGCAAACAGTAAGACAAGATGACCAAGTTCAAAATAGGCAAAGAGAATTTGAACAACAATCAGAACAATACTTAAATAAAGCTAAGCAGCAAATGGCGATGGAAGTTCAAGACGAACTATCTAACGTTGTGCAAATGGGTCAATATTTAAATTCAGCTTGGCAAACCATAAATATGCATCATCAGAATTATGTTGATTCAATTAATAAATTGGAATCTGCATACGAAAGCGCTAAACAAGGAGCGTTAGAATCAGCTCAGGATGATACGGTGAGACAATGGTTGCAACAAAAAACTTTTCAAGATTTAGATAATGACATAATGGGATTTAAACAATTGCTCCAAGACGAAGACGGAGTCGATGTAGGTCTTGCGAGTCAGTTAGCCAGTGGTTTATATCAGAAGCTAACTGGTAATGAAATGCAAATGCCAGAATCAAATCCTCCTATGGAACAATTTCAACCTTCTCAAAAAGACACAGAAGGAAAATGGGAATCATTAAATACTCCGCCAGCTCAACCAGTGGATAATCCACCAGCTCAACCAACTCAAGAACAACCAGCTCAAAGACAAGAAGAAAAGGGACAATGGGAGTCCTTACAACCTCCTAAAGAATTTGATCCTAGTAAGTCACCATTGACTCAACCTAAACAAAAAGACCAATGGGAGTCCTTACAACCTCCTAAAACGTTCAATGATAAAGAATCACCATTGTCTCGTCCAGGGGTAACAGAACAGCCTAAACAAGAGCCAGAAGGGCAATGGGAGTCATTAGAAGCACCTAAACCGTTCGATAATGAGAAGTCTCCTTTGGCGAAACCACTAACTGTCGATGATTATAGAAGTCTTTCAAGAAGTGAAAAGCAAATCTTAACGCAAGAATTGAATAAATATTTAAATTCTAATTTTGGCGTTACAACTAGAGATTTCAGTCAGAGACCAGCAGAAACGTTGAAGTATAATTATTTTAAAGATAAAAACATCCCAGCGGATTTAGTTGAAAGACTAATGGAATCAGGGATGAAAAAACCAAAAACTCAACCAGTAGTAAATGAAGCTCCAGTAGTAGAGCAACCAGCGCCTTTAACTGCTCCAGTCGAAGAGAATAAAGTAGTTGACAAAGTAGATACTTCACCAGAAGCAATGGATGCGTTACTGAACAAGCCTCAAGTCGATGTAAATAAATCTGTTAAAGATTTAAATAATAGACAGAAAGATATAGTTAGTACATTCTTCGATAAAATTTATGATAGTATGAAAGCAAATAATCCAAATAAGGATATTGCACTGAAAGATTTTAGCAAATTAATTGAAAAAGTAGTGTCTAATGGACAGTTTGGAGAAGAGTCCAGAGGTAATGTTACTAGTTTGATAAATAAGAAATTAAAAAGCAAACTATCAAGTCCTGTCGTTGAAAACAACGAAGTCGATGATATGAAGAAGCAAATTTCGGATTTCTCTAAGCAGAAAAAACCAATGAGTGTAGTTGATCCTGTTAGGGAAAGACAAAAACCAGACGCAGTCGTGAATGATAAACATGATTTAGTAGATAATTCTAAAATAGTAAATAGCTTCGGCGAGGATGTAGGAAGTTTCGTTTCAGATTATTTAAATAAAAAGAATGTTAAACTGGATGAAAAGCAACAATCTGAATTATTTCAAAGATTGGACAATTTAGGAATACCTCATGCCACATCGGATGAATTTAATGGACAAGATGCATTGATGCGAGTTAAGGATAGACTTCCATCCATAGTTGATAGAATGACTTCTCCTAAAACAATAGAGCAACCAACTAGTAAGCCGATTAATGAATTAGCCGACAAACCAACTAGTAGACCGATTAATGAATTAGCCGACAAACCAACTAGTAGACCGATTAATGAATTAGCCGACAAACCAACTAGTAGACCGCCTCAGAATAGAAATGTTCCAAAGAGAAAAAATCCATTAGATTTAAATAATGAAGTCTCAAAAATGAAGCAAGAGAATAAAGATTTCTATAGTTGGCTTGAGAAAAATCACCCACAAACTTATGATATTTTTAAAGAAAAATCAAAAGATAAAGATAAGCCAAAATGGTTAATGGAAATGTTTGATTCCTATAAAAAGGAATACAAATACGAAACAGAGATGAAATCCGACCCCTCTACAGCAGCTAGTTCTTGGAAAACAATAAGATTGTCACAAGTAGTCAATCCATTTAAAAGAACATCTCCAAAGGATACCGACACTATAAGATTAAATAATAATCAAGTAGATAAATTACTCGCTCCAGAAGAAGGGATTCCATCATATGACAGTCCTAAAATAATGGAAACAATACCATCTTCTAAAACTCAAGATTTTGATTTGAGTGAAATTATGAATGAACCAGAAGTCGAAAAGTTCGATTATAATAATATTTATAAAAAGCTAGATACATTATCTGAAATGACTAATAGATGGATAGTTAACCCAGAATATTTAAGAGATATATTAAATACCGTCGGTAGTGAAATGCAAGCCCATAGGGATATAATAGTCAGTGATGGAAAATACAACCCATCTCATCTTAAAATATTAAATTCATTTTGGAATGCAACAGATAGTAAAATAGAGTTTCTTAAAGGACATTTAGGTAAGCCTAATCTCGATGAAACAGAGATAAATAAAGTAATTAATGAAATTAGAACATCTATTTCTAAAGGTAAAACTTTAGAAAACCCAAATATGAGCATTGACGAAGTGGCCAAAAGAGCCGCTATGGGAGTAGCAGTACCAGCTACTTATAAGAGACAACCAATGCCAGGAGAGCCAACAAAAGCACCTGCCAGAAGACTATAAGGGGATTTAAATGCCAACTACAGTAAGACCAACCAATGGGGTAGGGAGTTATTTTCAGGGTTCATTAGCAACATTTGTTATAACGACAATTAGGTCAGCTGGAGAACCTGCTGGCTTTACCAATCCAATGATGAGAATAGAAGACCTAGGAACTGTTACAACTTTAACAGGGACGGTGACTATCGCACCTGGAACAACCGCAGTAGTAGGAATAGGAACATTGTTCACTACCGAATTAGCTGTGGGAGATACAGTTTTAATCAATGGAGCCACCCATGACATAGCAGTTATTACAGATGATTTAAATTTAACTTTAGCTACCACTCATGTCGGTGGAGCAACTAACGCAGATATCGCTAGTTACGTAGTTACAGTTATCCTTCCAACTATCAATATGGATAGAGCTCCAGAAGGGTACTATTTTTTAGACTGGGAAGTACCTACAAACTTAACAGCAGGTCAATATGTAGCCGTATTCTCCTCTGACTTAGAAGGACAGGTTTTTGAGAAGTCTCAATTAATATCTATTAAAGCAATGGCTAATACAGCATTAATAACTCAGCAGATACTTAATCAAAATAAAGAAAACGAATTAATGGTTGGTCTTTATTACATGGTTAAGGAAACTCAAGAAATACCAGTATGGCATGAACAAGGATTGATTAAAAATAATGGCCTAAAGGCGTGTTTTACTTTTGATAGATGGAATATATTTTATAATAAAACAGCAATTTATAGAAATGACGAACAAATGACAGATGGATTTACTATTGACTACGACGGCGGAGAAGTTACTTTCGATTCTCCATTAACAGAGTTCGATACAGTTCATGCAGATTATAACTTCTCATGGTTCTCAGGTGAAGAAATGAGTTGGTTTATGAATCTAGCCTTGCAAGAAATAAATGTCACACCACCAGGTAGTCAATACAGTATAGGTACAATTCCTATTACTTGGTCTCCAGGTGTAATATATGGAGCAGCCATTAATGTGTTAAGAAGATTAATACATGATTTAAGCTATCAACAACCTCAGATTGTTTATGGACTACATCCTGACCAATACGGTTCAGGCGGTGGTGGAGGACTAGCTAATGGGTTGGAGAACTTTAAATATTTGAAAGAAAACTATGAGAAAATATTTGAATCTCTTAAGAAAGATATCAAGAGAGCTAATTGGCCTTCTATCGGAATAATCGTAGCGCCTGAGTTTACTATGCCTGGCGGTAGGTCTAGGTGGTTCCGTTATCTCTATAAGGGCGGTTCTTAAGCTCAATAAATCCTGAATTTAAACTATTTAAAAATAATAAAATCCGTAATTCAATAGATTTATTCATCTTTTAGGTGTATAATGTCTTTAATAGGAGAATTATTATGGCAGTTAATGTAGAAAAATTTAAAAAAACGAAAATGAAGAACCATATTAAAAGTTTAGATGTGGGTAATTTCGAAGAGGAAGATTGCGAGTTTAAAATTTCAAAATCAAGAGTTAAGAATAGGCTTTCGTTAGATGAATATATACTTATTTTAAAAGAAAAGTCATGGAGTCAAAATGATTTCAAAGATAATGGGTACAGTCGTCACCAAGTTTCTTTTTACAATTGGATACTCAAGGGCAAGAATCCAATAGACAAGGAAATTTTCATCGAAGAGTATTGTCATAGCATGATGGAATTGTTTGACATTGCTAAAAAGTACAATATACCTAAAGATAACATGTCTTTTTTAAGAGAGTATTACGGAGTCAAAAGAGAAGGTCATAAACGAAGACTGAGAATAAAAAATGAAGAACCACTATCCGAACATCAGGAGCAGATAATATTAGGGAGTTTGTTAGGAGATGGATTCTTGGATAAATCCGGTTCTTTTAGGCTCCGCCATTCTGTCAAGCAGATTGAGTATGCGAGGTGGGTATTAAAAAAACTCTCAAATCATTCCACTTATGAAGATGTAAAAGTATCTGATGATTACGATGAAAGACACGATTCCTTTAATAAAACTTGTTTTTTTTCAACTCTATCTCATAGTGGTATAAGGGAAATTATTAAATATACTTATCTTGACGGAGAGAGAAAAGTTAGCATTGAATGGCTTAATAAAATAAATGACTTAGGCTTAGCTATTTGGTTTATGGATGACGGTACAACTGATTTTTCCCACAGAAACACTTGGGATTCTTTACCTGTTTGTAAAATATTCACCTGTTCTTTTTCTTATGCTGAGAATAAAATAATACAAGGGTGGTTTAAGGATAAATATGGAATAAATCCTTCTATTAAGTATAAAAAAGTAAATAAGAATCCTTATTTGTACTTTAATTGCGATGATTCTTTAAAATTAATCAGTATCATAAATCCATTTGTTATTGATTCGATGCGTTATAAAGTAGATTTTGAAGTTAATTTAGAACAGTATATTGAAAGCAAAAAAAATAGAGAGTTGATTTCAAATATTCCAACAAAGAGTAATTTTTTAATTTTAAAAGAAAAATGCAGAAGTGACAATGTTGATTTAGTGTATGATTTTTACAGAAAAGAAGGGTTTCCTAAATATAGTTTTTCAGACGATGAGTTGTTGGTTATGATTGAAAAGTTAAAAAATTTAAAAAGCCATAGTCTATCACCTCTTAACGATAAAAATATAAAGCAAAACACTAGATGCTCTAATATGATACAGTTTTTCATGCCGCACATGTTTAATCTAGCATGTAAAGGAAGTCTTAGTCCTACTGAGATATTTAACAATGATGAAATGTTTAAAGATGCAATTCTAAGAAGGCTATCATACGGAGGAAAATGTACTCATTCAGGCATTAAATCTGTTTTGAAAACTTACAAGAACAATAGGTCGGTTAGTAATTTCATGCCATCAGTCGCTAAGTATATTTATGACAATCTATTAAAAGAAGACTCCACGGTTTTAGACTTTTGCGCCGGATTTGGAGGGAGGATGCTTGGCGCTATATCTTCTAAGAACGTTAAAATATACGAATGCATAGACCCGTTAAAGGAAAACACTGACGGATTAGAAAAAATGAATAATAAAGTTAATAATGGAGACACCGAAGTTGTTATTCATAACTCAACAGCGGAATCTATAATTTATAATCTTGATAAAAAATATGATATGGTATTTACTTCTCCGCCTTATTTTGATAAAGAAATATATTCTGATGAAAAATCTCAATCTTATAATCTTTTCAATACTTATGATAAATGGTTAAATATGTGGCTAGTGCCAATGGTTATACAGTCGTCTGAGTTGTTAAATGATGGTGGTATTATAGTTCTTTCTTTAGGAAATACTCATTCAGGAAGGGATGTTACCACTGATCTAGAATATAAATTAAAAGATAAATTAGAAGTCATTGATACGTACTATATGGAAACAGGAGCTATAGAGTATAACAGAAAGAATAAGACTAAAAGGTCATTTCCTATAAAGGTATATAAAAAAGTAATATGAATTGGTATAAAACATCGCAACAAGTCCAACCGGCTCTTCAACAGGCTCAGCCAGAAGCTGCACAGCGTTCTAGTATTGATCCAGGACATTATATTATGATAAGAGACCAGTGGCAAGCAGAAATGCAGCAAATGATAGACACCTTCGTTAATCGAAGAGATGAATTTGACAATAACGACATCCACAACCATTTGAATGCTATAGCAGAACTCAATAATAGATATTTTCGATCAATGGAAGATTGGATGAGAAGTGGCGGTATTCAGGTTTGAATTGGTACAAGTCTTATAAAATAAAAACACACATATCTAATTTAATTGTTGCGCAATCTAGCAATAATTTTTCAGAGTATTACAATATGTTTATTTCTGAAGTTAAAAAAATACTTGGTTCTAAAACAAGCATGGCTTCAGTAATGGCTACTGTCGCTATTATTTTTTCTACAATAGATGGATTTAATATAGATGAACAATCTAAACAAAAGTTCAAATCTAGCGTAGTAGAAGTAAAAGAAGAAATAGAGAGAACAATATCTGATAATTTAGAAAATGAGCAAATTGTTGAAGAGGCAATTCCAGAAGTTGATGAGTTTCATTATGTCAGAGACCAAATAATGAAGCATGAGGGATTTAGTAATTCTGCTTATCTAGACAGTCAAAACATCCCCACGATAGGAGTTGGAGTTAATTTAACAAACCCACATAATCAAGAACTAATATCTCAATTAGATATAAATAATAAAGGAGTCGGAGTCGTAACGGTTGACGACTTAATAAAAGACTCACGTTCTAATAATAAAATATACAATTTATCAGATGAACAAGTTGAATTATTATTTAATAAAAGTCTAGAATTAGCAGAGAGCGACGCTAGACAATTTTTGCCAAACTTAGAAAATTACCCAGATGAAGTGAGAAAGGTACTAGTTGACATGTCTTTCAATTTAGGGTTGTCTAAACTTTTAGAATTCAAAAAAATGAGAAAAGCCCTCATCAATCAGGATTACCAAGAAGCAACTAAACAAATGATTAACTCAGACTGGTATCATCAAGTAGGTGATAGAAGTAAGAATCTAGTTGATTTGCTTACCGGAATATAAAAAATATAAAAAAAAGGTTAAATTAATACTTTATAGAAATGATATAGAGGATAAATTTTTTTACTTTTTATATGCCAGTAGTATTTGTGAAAGCTAATTCTATGGCAGATTTTTTCTATATGTCTTAGAGGAGCTACAGCATGAAAGAAGCGGGAGAATTAAAGATAAAGTTTAAGAAAACTAAGTCTTTTAAAAAAGAATTATCGGCTTTGGTCGATGATATGGTTGAAGATATTCTTTATAGGAATTGTGAGGTTTCTTTAGACTACGTAGTCATAGAGCTGGAACATAATATAAGAGAAATATTCAGCAAAGAAAGTTCTTGGGATGTAATGGTCTCAGTGAATTGGAGCAATTTTGTTATTGGGAAATTCACAAGAGGGCTTGTTGGGTTATTTGGAGATATGGGATATCTTTATAACTCTAATAGTTTATTTTACAATGTTGTCCTTGATAAGATAAATAATAATAAGGATTTCATCGAGCACATAAAGAAGAGTGTAGAAGAAGAATTGAATTTGAAATTTAAAAATAAATTTGAAATGACAGAAATTACCGAAGGTGGTTTAGTGTCGTCTTACGATAATAGTAAAGAAGGGCCTAGTTTAAGCCTTAAAGTAAAAACAATAAGAGAGTAATATGTCTTGGTATAAAAATAAAGAGATTAAAAAAAGACCTACTATAAAACTGACTCAAGAAGAGTCTTTTGAATGGGTTAAAGTTAGTCAGTTAGATAACAGTTACAATATTGCGACTGTTAAGGTTGCTGATAAAACTCATAATTTTTATTTATGGTCAGCTAAGACAGTGCAATCAGCTAAAGAGCTTTATGAAAATGAAGAATATTCTAAAAGTTTAAAAATGCTTAAAAAGTACTGTTTTGATATAACATTAGAGGAATAAAAATGATTGATGTATCTGGTTTGCAAGCAATCAATCCGAGTATTGATTGGCAATTATTAAACCGGTTATCATCTACTAGTGATTTAGTGGCTTATGTTGATTCTTTAACAGAAACAGAAAGGCTAACTCAAATAATTGCGATAGTAGAAACACCAATCAATAAACATAACCTCACTCAAGGGTATGTTGCTAAAAAGCAAATTGAATTAAATATGCTTTTATCAGCTCTAACAGAACCATTAAGAACAGACACTAGAAACGAAATCTTTAAAAGACAAAGATGGGCTCCTTATATAAATGACACTGGGAACATGGACTTCACAGGCACAGATAAGCATTTAGGTTAACAATATGAAAAAGATAGCGCAAAATGTTTCTTCACAAATAAATTCACTTTATGACAAAGCACATTTAGCTGTGCAGTTAGCTCATCAGTACCGACCAGATTTATTCGAAAATATTTCCACAATAGCTAACTTAGCTAGTGGAGCCTATGGTGTGTATAACACGGCAGACAATCAAAAAGCTATCCCAGAAAATATAAAACAAAAAATTAGATGGATATATCAAGACAATATAACTGATCAGCAAATGGCAATGATACCAAAATCAGATATTGTAAATTATTTTAATCAGTACAAAGAAGTTTTCCCAGATGTTAATGTATCTTCATTACAAAATGAAATAAGCTCAGACGACGTCATAAGAATTAATGTTAATAGAATATTAAACGAGTCAGAGTCCGATTACGACGCTGTAATTGAGATAGCATCAACTATTCTACACGAGGCCTTACATGAGAAAGAAAAAGAAGATACAGGAGCAACTGATGAGACTGGCCCACAGCAATTGGAGAGAGAGTTTATAAACGCTATTGCTTCCGGCTCGTTTGGACAAGGTATTTTATCAGAGTTGAAAGAAATAAATGAACACTATGACACAGGTGAGGTTGAAGTAAGCGCTAATAGCTGGAATACTCTATATGTGAAAGGAGATAAGTGAATAAATGTTTTTAGAATTATCAGAATTAATAAAAAGAGCTAATAAGTTAGACTCTTTTGGTCTTGTAAAAGAAGCTAATGCGTTAGATAATGAAGCAGATAGAATAATTAATTTTCTAAAAGATTACACTACTCTTCCAATATCTGATAAATTAAAAATGAATATAAAGGCATCTAAATTAATATTCAATAGAGTAGAGAGTTTTAAAAAATTAATAGCAGCCATAAACCCTTTAAATGGAAGTTCTATAAAGGGCTCGAAATATAATATCAATTTACACGACTGGCTGTTAGACCCAACTGGTGAGAAGGGGCAAGAGTTTGAAAAGTTACAACTCTTATCACTCCGTTTAAGAGCAATGGGATACGATGTCGATTATCAAGACTTGGGAGATGATGACTATGAGTCGTCAATAGCTTCTATTTCCCCACAGGATGCAAGAGAGCTATTAACTAAATTAGAATTGTTAGATAGTAAGAAGAGGTCAGTTTCAAGAAAAACACAGAACTCTAGAGAAACATTTCCAGGAATGCCATATTCTTCATATGCAAACTTAATGGGT
>Ga0307377_10007580_pt1 | contig 11169 bp, 19 predicted proteins | sample TR3MG_FD_202535 | JGI IMG/M metagenome (GOLD analysis project Ga0307377, IMG submission 202535) | Soil microbial communities from Risofladan, Vaasa, Finland - TR-3 | ecosystem: Environmental > Terrestrial > Soil > Coastal area > Acid sulfate soil | place: Finland: Risofladan, Vaasa | collected... | reverse complement strand
ACCCGCACTTTTCCATGTGCTCCATAGGTTTCCATAGGAAATAACCTTTGTTTCATTTGCAATTTAGTTTTCATTTTAAATCCTCTTCTGTTAAGTTGAAAAAATCTATAAAATCATTTATCATACCTTCTGCTTTTAATTTTGAGGTATCTGTTATAAGAGTTAAGCCATTCTTAACTTTCATTCTATCCTTAACCCACTTAATTGCTTCTATTTTTATCTGCTCTTTTAAGTAGTTTTCAACTTGCTTTTCTCTTGGAGAGAGGGCAATTCCTTCAATATCTTGAATTGTTTTAAGTTTCATTTTGTTCCTTAAATTTTCTTTTTATTTCCAAATACGCCTCCCGAGCCTCATCCCAAGCCTCCCGAACCTCATCCCAAGCCTCCCGAGCCTCATCAACTTGTTCTTGTGTTATTTTTTGTTTTTTCATATTAACACTTCCATAGGTATTTTTTTCCTTATTAACGTTTTTTTGATTTTGTTTATTCATTTTACCAACCCTCCGCAAGTTTATTTATATATGCTTCAACATTCTGTGCAACTGCAATAGGAGCATCATCAAACATTCTAGGATTAGATAGCTCTTGTTTTAATTTCCTAATAAACTCTTTTTTATCTTTTTTAATTGCTCCTTTAACTGCTTTTAACATTTCTTTTGAAGTCATTGTTATCATTTGTTCTCCATCTTCTCTATCCCAAATTATAGCATTTCCTTCTTCGCTTAGTTTTTGTTTATTCATTTTTACTTTTATTTACATTTATTTACATTCATTTACTATTAGTGGGGGTTGGCTATGAAACGAGTTGTTACTCCAATGTCGCCAACCAACCCCCCAGCGACTATGATTTAATTCTCTTCCCAAAAACAAGGAGTCATAGCAAGACCTGACAACATTGCAATTCATCCCCCAAGGTATGTAAAAAAGGTTGTGTAAATAAACACACCATTGTTGCTCTTTTTCAGTTGGCATATAGCCTAATTTAGTTTTTGGGAATTTCATTTTGATTTGTAAAGAGAGAGGTTATGAAAGGAATGCGTGTGTAAAACCTTCTCAGCCCCTCTCTCTTTGGCTTATGGCTGAGTATTACAAAGTTGTTGAATTGGTATCCATTGGATACTTTGATTATTAACCAAAGGAATCTGTCCAGTAATCCTTATCTGGTTAATTACATAACTTGCTCCAAGGTTTATCCCCTTCTCCGTCCCTTTTTCAAGGGAATATTTGTAAACCTTAAACCCAGTTCCAAGCACCAATAAAGCCAACAAAACAATAAATAAAAACTTATATATATTTTCTTGTGCCATTTTATTCGATTGGAATTACAGTATATCTTGTATTCATTCCCTGCCCTTGTTTAGAAACACTAAACTTCTTTAAGGTTGGTTTCTTTTCAAGAACAGCCTTTAAACTTCCAAGAACTGAACCTGGAACCCGATATTCTTCACCATTAACAATTATTACCTTATACTTGAAAGCTTCGTTAGTATCACTATTCTTTCCTTCCCTATCTTCCAATTCAAGTTCAACATCAACTACATCTAAATCAGCTATGTTTTTTGTTGTTGGCGGTTCGTATGCCTGTGCTTCTTCTTTTAACTTTGCCATTTTGTCCTCCTATTATTTAATTGAGTATTAAATGGTAAGGAAGATGTTAAGAGAGGTGTTCGAAACTTTGAGTCTCCTAAAAAGATTTTAGTTAACACTTCCTTACCTATAATTTTAAATTTCATCTATAATCTCCTGGGCTGTGGGTGTTAGGTTATCATCTTTATACCACTGGGCCTTCTGTGAAGTGTATCTGGTAAGCCATATAAGGGCTTCTGAGCCACTTTTCCATTGTTCTGTAAGTATTCCCTCCCTATTCATCTTCCATCCCTCTATTAACCTTTAAAATGTCTGAAGCATCAATCCAATCCCCAACTTCTAACCCCATATATTTTAAAAACTCTGGAGAAAGGACTATGACCTTACTATCACCCCATTGTTTAATTTGTGTCTTCATCTTCCTCCTTCTTTGGAAAGAAATCATCTAAAAATCTATTTAATTGACTTACAGAATATCCTTCCCTTCTTTTCCTTTCAATAAATTCTTCATTCATTTTAAATATGAGAGGTGGACTCTCTTAAAGTCCACCCTTTTGCACCAAAGGACAACCAGAGTTCTGGTTTCCGTTGGAAAATCTTTTTTATTTTGTTCCATAGGTTTTTCATCTTTTATCACCTCTCTTTTAGTTGTATTTATTAAAACTAAATAGTATTTAAACCTTTCGGTTTGGTGTTGTTACTCTAAAATTAGATAGACCCAAGCAATCGCAGAGCCAACAAAGCACCAGTAATGATAAACAACTTCCCCCCATTTAATTTTCATAATTCTCTGGCCTTCTTCAAAGAGTTTTTATAACCTCTAAGATGAGTCCGATACCTCTTTAATTCTAATCTGAGTTTTGATGAACATTCTCTGGAGCAAGTTTTAGTATTCTTAGCTCTTTTGCTCTTTGACCTTGCTCCAGAACCCTTATTTGAATAGGTTTGGTAGTTTTTTCCACAAATTATACATTTTTTAATCATCTTTTGTGCAATTTTATGCGTTTAGACGGGTTAGTAGGGTTAGCGAGAAAATCTCACTCAGTTTTACATAGGGAAACTAAGTGAACCTAACCCTACTAACCCTACTAACCTTACTAATTTATCCATTTTATTCCCAACCAAACATTTAATTGTCCTCCTTTTCCATCATATAACCAATCAACATACTTCCTTCCTGCTTCAATTCCTTTCTCTTTCATTCTTTTCCCAATAGTATTTTCTGCCATATTCCTAAATCTCTTTTCCTTACACCATTCATTTAGTTTTTTATAGAAATCCGCTTTAGTAATATACTCATCAGGATTATCAATTATAAATTCATCTATGAATTTTTGTAGTGGGTCACTCTTTTCTTCATACCTTTTCATCCTTTCATCAATACTTCCTTCCTTTTCAAACTTCCTCTTTTCTAATAAATCCTTAAGAATGATACAACATTTGGAAGCAAGGGCATCAAATTCTGCATCTGGGATATCATCAAGAATGTTTTTTTGTTCAGAGAATTGGTTTGGGAAATCAATAATCATCCATCTCCTATAAAACCCAATTGTCTTATCTGTTGTAGTTGGTAAATTATTTGTAGCAATTAATATCTTCGCATAATTAATTTCCTCAAAAGGGTCTTTATTTTTGTATTCAAATCCAACTAAATCTCCTCCACTTAACTTCTTCAACATAGAAGTTTTACTCATCTCATTGAAATTAGTTTCTCCCATCTGGCATACCAACTTCTTATGAAGTCTTGTAACTTCAAATCTGGAGTTTAATAATGTATCGAGTTCAGTTGAACAAACATTACCTCCACCAATAAAATCTCTTAATAATCTTAGGAAACAACTCTTCCCATTCATTCCTGCCCCAATTAAACAAAAGATTCTATGGATTGGATAATCTGGAAGAATACAATAAGCAAGAATCTCATAAAGAGTTTTAATATATTCTTTCCCAACCCACTCCTCAAAAATCTTATCCATCACAGGAGTTTCTTCAAATCCATCTTCCTGCAAATCCCAGGGGATTGGATTAGTAACAAACCACTTTGGCATAGCTCTAAAGGTTTCTCCTGTTTCAATATCAATAATATTATTTCTAAATTGAATCCAGGTTGGTTTGATTGCTATTGGTTTATTTCTTCTGCTTACTTGTTTTAATGCTTCCAACATTTCATTCTTTTCCTTAGAATTAATTGTATTAATATTTGCTTGGGTTTCAACCGCATTAAGAATATCTGTTTCATCAACTCTTTCCCATTTAGTATAGGCCCAATTCCATAACCACCAGTTTCTTGCTCTATCATAATAACAAGGGCAAGTTTCTATAAGATGTTCTGCTAATTCTTTCTTATTAAAAAATGAACCAACCCTCTGCCCAAATTCTTCAATAGCAAAGTTCTTTGGTTTCTCTTCCATCTTTCCTCCCCTTTTTACATTTTGAACAAAGATTACCAGAACCCATATCAAATAATTTTCCACATTTTTTACAAGGACGGATGTAAAGAATCATATTCCCTCCTCCTGAAATCTCTTAGGTTCAACCATTCTAATTTGAGAAAGAAATATTAGTGTTTCACCGAGGACATTATCCTTAAAAATAACTCCATCATCTCCCTGAAATTCAACAGTATATCCATTATAAAATTGTTTATTCTGTTTGATAGAAATATGAACTTCTATTTTTCTATCTTTGAAAAACTGAAGCTTATCTCTTATCCTCTCTTCATCACCTATCATAAGAAATCCAAAGCCCCTTCCCTTTATATAATTTTCTAACTACTTAAAAATTAAAACAGATTATGTTTTTTAAAGAAAACTATCCAAGAATAGTTATCTCTTCTTTTTTTTCCTGCCCTTCTTTCTTTTTGCCATAATATCACAATGAATCCCCCATGTTTAAACCCATCTTATCTGAGAACTTCCATAACATAAATAATATCCCAAGAATTGCAATAATTGCTCCTATCAATAAAATATTTGGAATTTTCTTTGAAACATTGTTTATTCCAGAAGTAAAGTTTCCAACCATATCTGTTACTGAATCATCTGTAATCCAAGATGAAGTCCAAGAAATTTTTATCCAGTTATAATAGTAAAGCGGGTTTATTACTGTAAATAATCCAGAAACAGCATTGATTGTATAGTTCCCCGTTTCTGTTATATTAATTAATTGCCCATCATTCTTCCATGAAATATCTGTAAGTGCAGATGAGAATGATTGTGTTGTGTTTGTAAGGTTTATAGAGTGAACATCTGAACCCACATTCTCATTAAAAGGTAACCACAGCATAAGACCATTCGTTGGGAGAGATGAGTTTGGAGTTCTTCCTGAGTTATTTAAATTAAGCACTTCCGTATCTGATAAGGTCCTATTGTATAGCCTTATCTCGTCGATAGAACCATTAATTATCTCCAATTGTATCTCTTACTATATCCACTCCCCCATTTATATTAATCATACTTGTGCTATTTTCAATTCCATTAAACCAAAAACTAATATTTCCAATCGAATGGTTAGTAGCATTTGAAACAATAACCACATGAACCCACTTATTTTCTGTTAAGTTTTTATCACTCCACCACTCCGAGGCTACAGAGGAATCTGTTTGGTTTACAAGTTCTACGCCAATCTTATTATGTTTTCCGTTTGCGGGGTCTCCCATTAAAACAATTATATGGGGAGCTTTTTCAAATAGTCTTGGTAAGGCATTATTAGAATTGTTTGTAGAATTTATCCAAAAAGAAAGAGTCCAATTATAGGTATCAAATCTTAAATCCGCATTGTCTGTTAAAGTAACTTTATCTGTTGTAGAATTAAATTCCAACCAAGTCTGATTATACTTAATGACATCAATGGCGGTAATACCATTCTTTGCATCAATAGTTATAGCAGAATTGTTATAAGAAAAGTTTGTATCAAAGGCTCCAGTAGTAGAAACAGTTGTTTGAACATCAGAAGCATAACTAACAATCGCCAATGAAATAACTACCAACAGAATTAAGCTTCCAATTCCTGCTATCAGTTTAGTTATATTTTCCATAGCTACTATTTAGTAAATAACAATGTTTAAATAGTTTGGTATTTACATTTCCCCCCTTACTTTACTTAAGAAGAACCATACCCCTGTCATGATGTTTACAGCGACGACAATCCCCAAGGTGGTTGGGCTTATTATTCCTCCACCAATTGTCATAATCAATGCTAAAAAGGTTGTGGCTGTCCCTGCCAACACACTCCAAAAAGGAAAATCTGCTACCCCAACCCTTCTCCTCTGATTACTTGAACCTCCAAGTAAAACCATAAGGAAAGTAAAAACCAAAATTAAAACTGGAAAAAGTGGAACAGATTGAGCTGTGCTTTTAAGGGCATCATCAATCCCTGAAGTTAAATTTGGGGGTGCAAACAATACCATCTTAATCTGGGTTCCTCCCTGCTAATGTTTTGTAAATATAGAATCCCATGAATGTGCTTATCAATGCTATAAAGGTTGTAAGAAATACATTGAAACCAGAATCAGTCCCAAAGATATTTCTATAAGCAGATTCTAATGCCCTCTTTGACATTAAAACTGCAGTCCAAGGTCCAACTTTAAAGGCTGTTCCACCTTCTGTTGCTTCTGTTTGAGAACTTATTGTTGTCTTTCCTATTGCTTCAACTGATAAATTTGATTCTGTATAAAAGACTTCGACATCACTTTCAAGATTATTTCTCATAGAATCATATCTGCTTTCATCATCAATACTAACATTTGCATCATTATCCACTGCAAAGTTAATAGCAAAGCTAACTAACGCAAACGAAAATAAAGCAATCAATACCAAACTGATTGTAAATTTTATTTGTCCCATTATGAACGGCCACTCCCTTTAATTAATATTAACACTATTGCAATTATAAACCATAAAATTGTAGCTCCTACTCCGACTATCGAAGGAGTATAAATAAGATTCAATGAAACTAAAACAATTGAACCAAGAGCCAACATTATTCCAAACAACATAGGACTATCACTTGAAGCCCCAATTCCAATAATTACTAAGAAGAATAACATTGCAATTAAAATAACATTAGAACCCCAGATATCTATTGGGCTTTGTTTAATTTTAATTATCGCCTGTCCTATAAAATCCCCCCCCTTAAATATCTTTGCAACAATCGTAGCATTCCCAAAAGAACCAGGAACGGTGCAAGCTAATTGTCCCCCAGAAGAAAACAAGGAATTAGAACAAACAGAGGTATTTCCCAACCTATCAAATAAAGTAACATTTAAAAGGATTGTGTCTGGGACTCCTGAAGGGATTGTAAATATGGAAGTTACTATTCTTGTTGTGGAATTGAAAGTTAATGTGAAAGATAAATCATCAGCGTTTCTAAAGTCTTGTGGAAAATTAGAAGAACCAAAAGTATTCAAATTAATCTGACAAGAGAATAAGGCAGGATTTTGACAATCAGCGACGACATCTGTAAATGTTGCAAGGATTTTTCCTTCCTTTAAAACAATAATATTATAGATGGCATCATTCCTAACTAAGTGTCCAATTGTATATCCTTCTGTTCCAGTCTTGGGTCGTTCTATTGTTTTGAACACACCGCTATCAAGATATTTTCTTTGGATTTGTAAGATAGCTCCAGAGATTGGAACAAAGTTGGCATCCTTATAGACTATTTTAAACTCTGTCCCCTGACTATCATTAAGATTAAATAGTGAAAATGTTGCGTTGTTAGAATCATTACTTAAAGTATAATTCTGAATATGATAAAACTCTATAAATCTATCTAAAGAAGAATACTCTATAACCCCATCTAACCTGTATTGGGATTCATTCAGAGGATTTTGCAAACAAACTTTGGCGGGGTTCACATCATTATAGTAATGTGAATAATTTAGAAAATTTCTTCCTCCAGTTAAGGATTGAAAATTCAAGCTAATTTTCATAGAAGTTTTATTTCCTGCTTTTAAAAATAGTTCATTACCTTCATCAAACATAGAGAAATTGAACGCTTGATAGGTATAAACAGAACAATCATCTGCTCCTAAAACCCTTACTGTTTGATTATGTTCTGTTGAGTTTGTAGTAAATCCATTATCTAATAAGAAGCTCCAATAGAAACTTTGGTTTAGAGTTACCTGAACATCTGGGATGACTAATTGTTTTGTAATTTTATAACTTCCAGCCCCAAGGGATGTGAATGTTCCTGAATAAGAAGTTCCATTATAAACTAAATCTACCGTCGATAATCTAAGAGAACCATCAAAAGTAACATTTATAAGGAACCTTTCCAAATCTCCTTCGTTTGTAAAATTTTCCCATAACTCTTCATCTGTTGAAAACCCTGCATAACTAAATGTTCTATTTCCCGTTATACTCCAATTACAATTATACACTGTCGCATTATTTCCACAGATATAAGAGTTCCAAGTATAATCTCCAATAGGAATATTATGAAGTCCTATTTCTGTTCCGTTAGTAGAATTAAAAGTTGAGTTTGTGGTTTTATTCCAGACTCCACCTGTTGAGTTCCAAACCCAGAAGGTTGCATTGGCAAGAGTATAATTTGCTCCTCCCCCTTTGATTGTAAGGTTTGTTGTGTTAATTGTTAATGATGCTCCATTCTCTGGTTTTAACAAAGTAGCATTAACTCTAAAGTCCGTATCTCCTGACTCTGTTGTGATGTTCATAATATTATAAATGTTGTTTCTTCCACCTGCTCCACTAATCGATGTATAATTAGAACCATAAGCTCTCCAATACCAAGAAATTGTGGTTCCATTCAGAGGAAGAGCCTGAGCCGCACTATACCTTGAGTAACTTGCTCCTTCCTTATCACAAACAATAACATAATACTTATCATTTTCTAAGAGGGGTTGCTCATCAAAACTTCCATTTTTACTTGCTGTAATTGTAGCATTTGAAGTCCAATTAATACTGGACCACTCTGTTGCATCAGGGGTGCTTGGCGTTTCACCAAAATAACACTTTGAAATTGTGGAAGAAGGATGAACTCCAATCGTTGTAAGTTTTACACTTTCATTTGCAGTAATCCAAACACCATAAATATTTACTTCAGCCCCATCTAAAGTTAATGAAAGTCCATGTGAGTTTGTTGTTTCTTCTCCAAATACAAATGGCAAAAGTAAGAAAACAAATGCAAAAGCAAAGATTAGTTTATATTTCATACTACTTCATCACCCCCTTCTCCAGTAAACATAATCACAGCAGAGATAAACCCAATGATGCACATTACTATTGGGCTGTATAATATCAACCAAGATAATAATACTTGCTCGTGTAATCTATCCCCAACATCACTCCCATCATTATAAAATTCTTCATAGATGTTTGAAATGAATATACAAGCGATTATTAACAAAAGCATACAAGCAATAAAGAATCCTGCCAACCATTTATTACCAGTAAACCTAAATGCAAAAGCCAAGCCAAGACAACCTAAAAGGGCAAGGGCATAAATTATTCCACCAAGCCAAGTAAAACTTTGGACAAAGGTATTGGCGGGGGTTACAGTCATACTTGCAATATTTGTAAGGTTGGCATTTCCAACTTGTCCAAGTGTTGAAAGTTCTGGAACCACTTCATCAAAAGTCCAATCTATTACCATCCCTCCAAATACTATAAGGATTCCTAAGAATAATACTGTAAATAGAATACCAATTATCCAAATTATACTCACTATATCTCCCCTTTTATTTTCCATTTTTCTTTGGTAGGTTTCTCATTTCTCTTTCAACCCTTGCCCAAGATGGACATTTAGTTATAAGACTTGTAGCTTCTCTGATACTTAATTCCATTGGTCTGAAAGTTGCTAACCCTTTCTTATATCTTTCTTTCATAATATCTTCCATAAGTTTCTTATAATGGGTATCTATTTTTGCTGATTTCGATTTCATGGCATTCCTCTAAACTCCGCCCCCCTTTTCATCATTCTTTTAAATTCCTTATCTTTAAATATTCTATAAAATATCCAGATGAGATATAATGGGGTCATAATTATTGTTACATAAAACATCATCCTAAATAATACAAAGAATAAATTACCAACCATATTGTTCGGAAGATGAGCTAAGCCAAGATTAGATATTATAAATAAACAGGCTAAACCCAAGGCCCAAATTATCCCCCAAATAACAGGTCTTAAATATTTAAGCCAACTTATTTGGATTATGATACCTCTTTCATCTATAGCATCTGAGCCTGGAAGGGTGGATATTATAAATACCAATCCTAAGATGAGTAAAACAAGAAAGATTAATGCAATTATATATACAGAGGTTTGTTCTGATGTAATTACATCACCAGTATAGGTTACATCTCTACATATGCTTCCAGTAACTTCCCTTACACCATCAGTGCAAATCAGACCAATACAAGCAGTTCCGATTTTTGTGAAGTTATTTAAGTTTAAAGTTCTATTAAATGAATTTACATTCTTAGTCATCTTTAAATTTAAATAATTCTTAGAACCATTTGGATGTGTGATATAAGATAAGTTACAAAGAGTAGCATTATTACTTGAAGTAACTATACTTAGTTCTGTATTTAACTTGTGAGGAAGGTATCCAGACACAAACCCAGCTGAAAATAGGGGTAGTAGAAGTATGGATAGGAATAATAAAGTCGCTGAGAATGGCTTAAAACGGCTGTTTTGTTTCTTCCCGACGACAAAATTCTTGTTTTTACCTAACATTTGTCAAACCTTCCCTTATTTTATCGTAAGTTCTCGTCTTCCTTTCAATATCAACTTCTGCTATTCCTTTCATTCTACTTTCTTCCCAAGCATCCATCTTTGTTAAATCTCCATCTTCAAAATACTGCCAAGTGTTAAGAACATAATTACAAATTTCAGTTGTTCCAGTCATTAATGTTACTATGGCTTCCCCTTTAATAATTTCAATCTCTTCCCATTCTTCTGGATGTTCATAACATTCTTCAATCCTTAAATATCTTATAACTCCACCAGAATCATCTTCAATATCTGTAACATCCCAATTACTTAATCCTCTTGATTCTAAGTTTGTTTTTTGTGTTTTTGTTAAGTCTATTGTTTTATCAATATTAGTAACTCCAATTATATCAGCTTGAACTAAACTAATTAATAAAATACTTAGTATGATTGGTATTATTTTGTTTCTCATTTTAACTACAACTGAATGTCCCCGCATTATTTACTCCACAAGTCCAGTGTGTCCCATCTGGGCTAAAAAAAGATATATTTACTTGTTTACTTCCATCACCCAATACTAAATCACCTGTCCCAACTTTTGCAGGATTAACAATTAAATCAGAAGCATTATAATATACTCTCGCATCTTGTCCTTCACCAAAAACAACATCTAAATCATCATCATCTAGAACCATTCCATAGTTGATGTTGCCTGCATCTGCATCATCTAACCAAATATGAGCAAACGTTGGCATACTTCCACCATCAACAGCGGGAGATTGTCCCCATATTCCGTAAGCACTTATGAAGGTTGCGTCTTCTGCATCTATCCTGTAAGTATACCCTAGAGCTCTTGTAGCTGTAAATACTCCACTGGCAACTGGATTAATCCCAACATACATACCC
>Ga0307377_10007578_pt1 | contig 11171 bp, 19 predicted proteins | sample TR3MG_FD_202535 | JGI IMG/M metagenome (GOLD analysis project Ga0307377, IMG submission 202535) | Soil microbial communities from Risofladan, Vaasa, Finland - TR-3 | ecosystem: Environmental > Terrestrial > Soil > Coastal area > Acid sulfate soil | place: Finland: Risofladan, Vaasa | collected... | reverse complement strand
CGGCCAAGAAACGATTCAAGTGGACAGGTGTCAAGGTCGCTACATTTTCGATTGAGAAATCCACCGAGGGTGGCATGGGCCAGACCTGTGCTATGGAGCTTTTGAAGAACAAGGGAATCCCCTGCCGGAAGGGTTATTCACCGTATGTCGGTCAGATAGGTATTGATGTTCCTATGGTTTGTAGGAACGAAGCAGAGAAGATTCTTTTAGGACGCAGATTTTTCTGGGTTTCATGAAACCCATCTGCATTAACCATTGCTGAAAGGAGAATATCCATGACAACAGGAACGATTAAGAAGCTAGACAAAAGAAGCATGGCCTACAAAAGGATGAGCGAGTGGCTTGAAATCCGGGGGAAGCTTGAGGCTGTTCAGGCCAAGGAAGCAGAGCTGAAGAAAGAAGTCCTGACAATCCTGTCAACATGTCCGGATGATTCAGCCGTTGTTGATGGACACCTTCTTGAGAAGCGGTGGAATAACTCAACCTCTGTTCCTTACAAAGACTTGTATACAGAGGCTCTCACACAGCTCCCGTCCTCTGCACGGACTCTTCTCCTTGAGAAGCAGGAGAGCATTACCAAGAAGAGCTCATACGAGAAAATCTATGTTAAGGTAATGGAAGAGGATATATAAGAATGAAACGCAAAAAGCTTAACAAGGGTGGGGATTGCTACGAGGTTGCAATGAAATATGTTTGGCAACATGAAGATGAAGAACACGAGCTTTTTGTGGTTCATGGAATAGTAGGTGGATTTGAATTTCAAGGTGAGTACGTTGCTCGTCACGGACATGCGTGGGTTGAGTATTGTGAGCGGAAGCCCCTTCCGGAATCAATGATGAAGAATCTTCCGGAAGGGCATTTTCCTTATGTAGAAATGTGGTATTGCATAGACAAGTCAAATGGGAAAGATGCAGAGCTTCCCCGGGAGTTGTATTATTATTATGGTCATGTTAATGAAGCCGAAATAAAAATGTTTTCTGTAGATGAAACTCGTAAGATGTGTCTTAAGCATAAACATTATGGGCCTTGGAATGAAATAATATATGATGTAGAAAAGGAAGAGGGAGTGGGGACTTTGCCTGAAAATAAAAAGAGAAGAGGAAGGCCCCGGATATCGGAACGGACTAAGGAGAAAGCGAAGATGATGTTAGAAGGTTCAGATAGGTCTATGGCCGATGTGGCCCGGAGAGTTGGGGTTTCGGAAGGGACTATTGGAAGATGGGTAAAAGAATGGGGGTTTAGAAAATGGTAATGGTAAAAAGAGCAAAGGGAGTAATGATTGTTAGATGTCCGAAGCATGATGCCTGTCTTTATGGGTCTGCGATTGAGGAAGAGAAGAAGAGAACTCCTGATTTAAGATGTCCCCATGAAATGCCCCATCTGAAATATAAGCTTTGTGTTGGTAATAAATGCTGTCCAGACTGTGGTCTGGTAGATGAATATGACCCAAAAGAACTTTGGTAAAGGAGAGTTATAATGGAGATTACAGAAGTGAAAAAAGGAACAGCCACGGTTTACGATTTGAATACTGGAAGCATGGCCGTGAAGGAATTGTCAGATGATGAGGAGATTCAGTATCCTAAGAGGATGATGGTTCTGGTCGGACCTAAGGGTGTTGTGTGTTTCGGAACTGAGGGGGTTGGGTGGAAGCTGGATTCCATGGATGATACCATGGAATTAGATGTGAGGAAGAAAGCTCATAAGAACGAATCTGGGAATATGGTTATTCCAATGTTTCCTCATGCGAGAATATCCGGGACCGTTGCTGAAATCATTGAACGCTGTGAAAGCACCGAGGAGGAAATGGATACTTTCGTGCGAACTTTCGGGTCGAGACTCGAATGTAACTACCGGGACCTGCTCCGGGCGATTGCAGAAATCGGGCTGGACCCGAAGGAATATCCCCGGACCGACAGAACCAGAGCCGGGAGGCCAAAAAGAAATATAAAATAATTTATATTATTTTATTGACATTGACATTGAGAACGATACTATATCAAACATCTAATAAAAGGAGAGAGTCATGACAGAGAGAGTCAAAGAAAGAATGGCAATCGTCATAGTTGAAAGCAGTAAGGCTGACGATGGACAGTACATCCCCTGTGTCGCTACTGAAGGACAGAGTGGGTACAGACCATTATCAGGAAAAGGACCTTTTGCGGCCCCGTGGAAATGGGGAAGGGACAGAAAAATAGCTCAGCAGTTGGCTGATGAGCGTAACAAATCAATGGGTCTTTCAAAAGAGGAGTCTGTTCGTATAATAGCCTCCTCAATGAGAGAGTAAAGGGGGTGTGTTTTGGAAAAATTTAAACAGATACTTGAACATATAAAAGAGGTTGGGTTACGGGTTGACTGGGATGTGTTAAAGAGGAATCATAAAACTCTTTCTGATGAATCGGAGAGTTTGAGGTCTTTAATAGAACAGAAAACCGGAATCAGTAATCCGAACAGTTCTCAACAGTGTGCAGAGTATTTTCATATAAAGCTTCAGGTCCCCATTATAAAAGAGGGGAGTTCTGGGAAGATATCCATGGATGCTGAAGTCCTGTCAAAGCTGGCAGAAGATTATCCAGTTGCCAGTGACATCACATCGTACAGGTCTAAACAGAAAGGTGTGTCTCTTATTGAATCTCTGTTAAAGCAGGATGGTGGAAACCGTGGTCGTATTCGCCCTGAATACTCTATTGGAAGTACAGGACGGGTGTTCTTCAAAAACCCGAACGTAACCGGATTCTCTGAGTTCGTGAGGGAGGCAGTAATTCCAGATGAAGGAAAGGTGTTTGTCTATCTTGATTTTGCCTCAGCTGAGTTAGGAATAGCCGCAACTTTGGCAGGTGAATCTAAATTGATGGATGAGATTATCTGGGGAGAGGATTTTCATAGTGCGAATGCAGAGCTTCTGGGGTGTTCACGGAGAGAGGCAAAAACATTTATATTTGCACTCCTATATGGAGCATCAAAAACAACATTGATGGAAAAAACAGGTCTGGGTGAGTTTGATGTTGATTCCTACCTAACAGCATTTCACCGGAAGTATCCTCGGTTGATTGAGTACTTTCAGAGTTTATCAAAAGAAATAAAAGAGCAGGGATACTCTGAAAGTTGGAGAGGTCGTAAGATGCAACTTGAGGGAGGAAATCATGGACTTCTTAAATGTATCAATCATGTTATCCAAGGAACATGCTCTGACATAATGGAAGAAATATCGGTTATACTTTCTGATGCCATGAAGCCTGTGGGAGGGGTGGTTAAGATGATTGTATTCGATGCAATCCTTCTTGAGGTTAATGAAGGAATGTCTGGAAATGCGGCAAATATAATTGAGGATAATGCCAGTCATCTAGGCGATTTCAGGTTTAGAGTTGTGGTTGATGAGGGAGAGAATTGGAGAGTGGCTTCAGGTAAAGGAGAGAAAAATGGCAGTAACGGGTAAAAAGTTACAGGAGCTGATTAAGCTTTGTGATAAGCTTGGTATAATGGATACGGTAACTCGTAGATATGCCAAGGGGGCTAAGAATCCTGATGGGAGTCCTAAGGAAAAGACAGGGAAGAAGGAGTATATGTTTGCTCTTGCAAAGCATTACTTGTTTCGGAAGTACCCTGATGGTGATGTTCCTAAGCACATGATGGTTCGTCTTAAATTAGAGAGCCTGATGCTGGCCCATAGGATTACGGCTTATAAAGAAGACCTTCAAAAGGAGATATGGGAGAACGATAAATATATCTTTGAAGAGAAGGCTGACGGATGTCGGATGCTCATTGTTTTTTTCAAGGGAGAGGGAATTCATTTTTACAGTCGCCATGTCTCTGTTGAGGACTGGCTACCCATTGAGTATTTTAACATTCTTAATAACGTAAGTACATCTGCTCTGGGGGAGAGGTTTGATTCGTTCATCATTGATTCTGAGGTGGTATCTGAGAACCCAAACATCTGCACAGTTATTGGGAATCGTGGTGTCACAACTGAAACACAGCTTCAGGCAGTAACAGCTCTTCTCGCTCTGAAAGATATTGATGAGAGTAAGAACATTCAACGGGAGCACGGGCTTCTGAAGTTCATCGGATTTGATGTTTTGATGATGAACAGAAAATGGATAATTGATGAGCCATATTTAAGAAGAAGGAATGTTCTTGAATTTATGGCCCCGGAGCTTAGGCGGTACGGCCTAAACTTTGAGATATTTCCCATAGTCCGGGACTCATCGGTTAAGAGGAGATTTTACGAAGAGATTGTTTCCCGTGGAGGGGAGGGGGTCATAGCAAAGGATGTAGATGCAAAGTACATAGCATCTGATAATCGTCAAAAGGGTGCATGGACGAAGATAAAGAGGTCAGTGGCCGAGAGTTTGCAGATGCAGGGTCTTGGGGATACTATTGATGGATTTATCACGGGTGGGGCAGTTGGAGAGCCCGGGACACTTAACGAGTCCCGGATATCAAGACTTGAGGTTAGCGTTCTTCTGAGAAAGATGAATGGTACAGAGGACCAGCATGTAATCGCTTGGGTATCTAACTTGACAGACGAGCTTATGGAAGACCTAACAGTAAACGAAGAGGGAGAGATAAAACTTAACCCTGCCTATCTGAATCGGGTTATTGAATTGAACGGACAGAATATCTCAGCGAGGAATCGGAGATTGAGACATGCAGTTCTTGATAGATTCAGGGATGATAAATCATGGACTGACTGCACCATTGACGAGGATTTTCTTGAGAGCATGATTTTCTAAGGAGATAAAAATGAAGGTTTTTCTTGATTATGGTGAGGGTTGGGTTGAAAAAAGTAAGGATGAGAAATTCATAACCTTCCAATCTGTTGCTGATGTTAGCATAGAACTTCAGATGCCCATAAGCAAAACGAAGAAGCTTATGAAGGAGGAAGGGGTAATAGAGCTAACTGATAAATTTCCAGAGTTATTAAAGGCTCGTAGGAAAGAGCTTGACATGACTCAAGCCCAGCTTGCTGAGGGGTGGGAAGTGACACAGCCTGAGGTGCATGAACGTGAGACATCAAACCCATTCAGCATTTCTCTTACGAAGTATTTGAAATTATGCAGGACACTTAAGGTTGGAATGGGTTACTTTCTTTCAATAAACAATTCTGATAAATTATTTGTAAAGGAGTAGGGTATGGGAGTTGATGTTTCAGTTGTATATGATAAGTTGGGACCATTGACATTGAATGTTATGAGAAGATTTCCGTCATCATGGTATTTCTGGGAATCAGTAACCGAGTTGATGAATGATTATATCGTGTTCTTCATGGAGAATAACTTTCATGTGAAGTACGATGAGAAGAGATTACCCCTTCATAAATACCTTCTGATGGGGTTGCGTAATTTTGTTATAAGAAGGATGTTTGAAACGAAATCAGCATCAACCCCACTTAATACAACAGGGGCCGTAGACCTCACGCTGTTAAATGACAAGTCAGTCGAGAGGACCCCGGAGCAGATTTTTCTCGGGAACATGCTAACAAAGAGCATCCTTTCAATATTACCCGGGGAGCCCATTGGGGTTAAAATAGTATCCATTGATGGCACGATTTATTCATATAGTCACAGAGATATATTTGTCTTATTTTCTGAGGGGCTCAGTAAGCAGGAGATAGGACGGAAGTTTGGTGTGTCTGGTTCTCGTATAGGTCAGTTAGTAAAGGAATGCCATAACTTATTTAATGAGCATCTATCGTCTTTGGAATCAATGGGGGACTTTCTTTCAGGAAAATGATTTAAAGAAATATTTTAATAAAACAAGCTATTATGGTACTTTATACTGGTATCAACTTTTATAAAGGATAAGTCATGAGGTTTGTGAATGTCAGTCATATTAAGAAATACTGCAACGATAGGGGTAAAAGGGTTGGGAAAGATTTCATACTTAGACTTGCAATAGATGTAGAGCATCATCTTGAGGCGGCCTGTAAAGTCCATAATGGTGGGAGAAAAACCATCGGGGATGGTGTGGCTGATTTAATAAGTCTAAAGGGAACGAAAGACAAGTAGTGAATACAATGAATATGTACTACCTTTATTAAGGAAAAGCAATGCTATTTCTATTCTTCAAGAAGGATGAATTTGGGTTCAGGCGTTTAAGAAAGCCCAGCACATCTTTGTTGGTTTGGATAGCATTTTGGTCAGGGTGTTTTACAGCAACATTTTGGTTAGCAAGCATAAGCTGTTCTGTTAATGATGTGAGGGTTGATATTCCTATTATTGAAGATTATGATAACGACTTAGTATTTGATAAACAGATACATGAAAACAAAGAATTTGAATTAAAAGAGGAAGAGTATGATATTAGTAAAGAACCTCCTGTTATAACGGAAGGACCCAAGCTGAGTAAGCATGTATATAGAATGATTCCTGTTGAAACTCGTAAAAGACTACTAACAACATATTCAAAATGGGACTCTCCTGCCGAGGAGAAGGGTATATATGCCAATCAGAAGTTTGCAAACTACCTGAATATTTATGAAAGAAGGATAAGAGATAAACACTATACGGTTGCACTTAATCTTTTAGATGATTATTTTCATAATAGATTAGTTAAATTACCAGATGGAAGCTGGACTCATAAATTCAGAGTTCATGTTGATGGGTATAATAAATCTGATTTTCCTAACATCGCTGATATTAGGGACGGGAACGCTTATTTAGGGTCTGATGTTTCATCGCTATTAAAAGCCGTTGCAGACTCCGATTATTTTTCAGCTCCCCGGGACCGCATGTCCCATGGGAGTGATAGAAAAAATAGAAATGGTAGATGTGATTATTGCAGTGATAATCAGGTTATGGATGTCCTTCATACTGGATATCCGGCTATAGTTAAGCAGAAGCAGAAGAGGTGGATGAGGACTAACCAGAGATATACCAACGTTGATTTCTGGGAGATAGCGAGATTTGCTGTTTATTCTGATGGAAGTGAACGACAAGTATCTATGGACGAAGCTTTTGCAGTTGTTGATTCAGGAAAAGTGAATATTATTGAGGTAAAGGGTGGAAGTTTTACAGAGTAGTTTATAGGAGAATGTTAAGATGATTTATGGACTTAGAAAGGCAAAGGCCATTGTTGGGAAATCATGCACAGGGGTTGAGGAGAAGGACGGTAAGTTCTTTATAAAATTTTCTGTGTCAGATAAGGACAGCAGAATTGATGTACTCCGTGAGATGTCTATAGTACAGCTCAAGAAGTCAAAGACCGGGGTATACGGGAAAATTCAGGTTAATTCCGACCCATGTAATGGAAGTGGGGAGGATTTAAGTAAGCATTACGAGAAAAAGAAGAAGAAAAAACTTTAATATAAGGTCTTATTCCGGTACTATAAGGCTTTGAAGTGCGGAGGTGTTCTCATCTTCTTTTCCCTAAACACCTAAACACCCTACCAATGGGAACCCTCCCACTTCTATTTATTCGGAGATACACTATGATTGAAAAGGTTGATTGGTTTAGAAAGGTTCATGATTCCTCAGGAACAGATGTTATTTTCAGGTACACAGAGGTTGATTCTAACGGAGAGACTATCCCAGAAGGTAAAATTCGTTTTGAGGGGAAATCATTTGCTGATATAAATGTAACGGGACCAGATGGTCGGCCTGTTGGGATTAAGGATAAAGCAATTCAGTTTGAAATTCAGGCCGGGTCACTAAAAGTGGCATTCAAGACTTTTGAGAGGGAAAAGAAAAAGAGGATTGCAGAGCTGGAGAATCAGGCTACTGCTTTGGTTAGAAGTAACTTAGATGGGTTGATTACCCCTAAGAAGTCTTCTAGTATTATTGTTCCGGGGGGATGATAAGTGTTTCCGATTCTTATAATTAACAGGAAGATAGCATCCGTTGAGAAAAAGTTAAGCGAGCAGGGAGCTATTGTATTTAAGATTAGGAGCCCTGAGGACCTTACTGAGGGGGTCATGCAGTTTACTAACATAATGAGCTCAGGAAAGATGTTGGTATTTTCTGACATAGCTCTTGGAATGAGAAATGCAAACCGACTACTTAAGTTTGTTGAGGAAACCAAGAATAATTTTGTAGCAGTATCATCAGATGATTTTATGAACAGAACACTATTATCAAGATTTAAGTCTGTTAGGAAATTTCCAGATATAGTTGAGAACGAAGGTAATGGAATGCTTGAGGAGCTTCCAAAGGACAGCTCCATTCATCAGAGGATGCAAGCAGTTGTTAAGGGGTTTCCAACGAGCTTTGAGACAAACTATTATTTAAGAAGATGTAGATTACCGAATAAAGAGAGTATTGGTAGGATGGTAATGTAATGATTTTAAAGGTACATCTTGCTGATAAATATGTTGGACTCAGACCATTTCTGTTTGCAGGATACCGTAAAATAATAGTCCCTCAGGTTCCAGTTGCAGACAAGAGGATATGTTTTGATGGCTCACACCATATTGAGACTGCCCGTATGGTTCATGATGGTGATAAGAAAGAGATTGTTATTTTTATGGAGCGTGAGGGGGAAGCTCAACTAAACCTAAATAGCCGTGAGTCAATATTCCATCTACTACACTCTCAAAGGGGGTTCAGGTACTCACAGCAAGTGGAGGCAAAGATACTTGAGTCTCATGAGGTTGAAGAGAGCGGACATAAAAAGCGTAGGAGAAGAGAGCTTACAGATGATGAGTTCTTTGAGTTTATAAAGATGTCCTGTGCTAGAAGGAAATGGCATCATGATATTTTTAAACGTAAGGAGAGCACATATAAATTATTTGCATCAGCATCACAGGGAATATTCAGCTTCATTGAAACCCTATATAGTCTTGAAAAGGATGTACCGCTACCAGTATTGTTTAGCTCATTCATAACATTTCTTGGGAAGGTTCAGACATATAAGGAAATAAAGGATTCAATGAGTAATGCCAGATATAAAATAGATATACGAAAAGCTAAGAATCTTTTTGAGAGTAAAATACAATCGTGTTTAAATGATTTAATTCGTATGGACCCACAGCTCCCTCTTGGGGTTAGGGTCCTTTCATTTTTTATAGGACTTAGGTCTTAAGGAGGACGAGCGATGCCGATTAAAGATGTTCAGATTGAGGTTACAGGGAAACTGGTTGAAAAGCGGAATGTTGCCAGAGCATTGGATGACATTCACACACGCTTATTGAATCTTGAGAAAGCGGCCGGGACTATCTCTAAAGATGCTGGTGAAGATGCTGGTGAAGATGCTGGTGAAGATGCTGGTGAAGATGCTGGGTCAGGACCAGTGGATACAGACCCTAGCCGTTGCTTGGCTACAACGGGAAGCGGAGCACAGTGTAAGCGACCAGCACTGGACGGGAAGAACTGGTGCTCCACAAAAGCTCATGAGAAGCAGGTTAAGAAGTCTTTGAAAGATGGGACTATCAAACTGTAATATGAAAAACAAAACAGACACCAGAAAGCAGGTTGTTATAAGGATTCCCGGGGGATTTAAAAGGTCCCCCGGGAATAGAACCCCAGTATGTTAATGGTTGAAAAGACTAATCCCGGGGCAGAGTCTCCTATTATTTTCGGGAACAATATGTTTATCCCACGAGGGTGGAGTTACTCACTTATTATACAACAGATTTTGGTAACACAGAAGGATTTTTCAGGAGCCTTATTTTGGGATGCTGGAGAGACCTCGTATGAGGACTTGAGTGAGCTCCTTAATTATCTTGATGATTTTAAAGGTCATTTTTACCCAGTGATAGAGCTATCCGTATGGAAAGAGGTATCAGACTGGAGATGGTACGCTCTGAATTTTAAATATGAGATGACCGGAAACAATCGCATCTGCCTGTCAGCCCGGACGGAAAATATAGATGAGGCTAAAGTAGCCCAGTCTTGGTCAGGGTTACCAATCGTGATGGACGGATTTGATAATGATTTTACAGATGAGCAGATTACGTTAGCCACAAGGTGGTATAATGTTCTGATGTTAATATGCAGAAAAGGATTGTACAAAGGAGAGCTAAAAGGTATAAACTATCTTTTAGAAAAATAGTTCGTATACGAGAGGGAGAGAATTGGATAACACAAATATAATACGCAAGAGTATTGACGATTATCTTCAACAGCTTTCAGATAGAATAGACAGCAAGGTAGATATTACATACCCACCACAGCACTTCATAAACTCTCAACAGGTCCACCACAGGCTGTGCTTGTTGCTTGATATCCACATAGGGACCCTTAACCTGATGCAGGAGGTGTTCGCTATGAGGCAACACTTTAACGTTCAGATAGCCACTATTGGGGGGAGTCCTATTGGACAGTCTTTAACGAGGAGGGTGGGGAGCCTTAAAGAGGCTGAATTCATTCTTAAAGATAAACTAAAGGTCCTAGAACTTCAAATAGAAACAATGAGAAGTTTCTTTTCAGCAATGGTTAATGCAGATGGGTTTCATGCAGATTTTTCTGGATTTGCTGAAAAAACAACTTTAACTCCATGATGGTTTTCGGTACTATAGGAGGTACAGGAGAAATAGATGGCAAAGTCAACTAGACAAACACGATTTAGAAAAGCGGTTAAGAATAGAGTCCGTGATATTCTTGGACACAATATCTCATCAGATAAAGCAGGTAAAATATTGAAGGCTTGTTTTGCAACTCTGGTTGAGGAGGTTGCTTTAAACCCTGATGATAAAGGTAGATATGGATTTACTATACCGGGGTTGGGTAGGTTCTCTATAACAAAACGAAAGGTGAGGGATGTTGTTGGGGAGAAACATCCATTGGAGGGTAAGGTTGATTTTATACCAAGTTTAAAGTGGACACAATCTAAGAAGATTAAAGCGTATTTGTTTCGAGTAGTTCTTAATTTAGATAGGAGAAATGAAAATGGTCGGGAATAACGATGATTTTACGATTGATGATTTACTGGGCGGTGCTGTTAAGCCAGCCGAAGCTCCTCCAATACCATTTCCTGAGGAGAAGGAGCCTTTGAAAGCGGTTCCGGCAGAGCTTCCTAAGGGGAATGCTTCAGTTAATAACTTTCCACTGGAGAGCATGATTCCTGACTTGACACCAGCTCCGGTTCAGGAAGTGGTTGCTTATCCTGATACAAATTTTGATGATGTGGCACATACTGGGTTGTCAGTTCAGGCCCCGGTTCAGGCCCCGGTTCAGGCCCCGGTTCAGGCCCCGGTTCAGATGGCCCCGGTTCAGATGACCCCAATGGTTGCTCCTTTA
>Ga0307377_10007576_pt1 | contig 11173 bp, 11 predicted proteins | sample TR3MG_FD_202535 | JGI IMG/M metagenome (GOLD analysis project Ga0307377, IMG submission 202535) | Soil microbial communities from Risofladan, Vaasa, Finland - TR-3 | ecosystem: Environmental > Terrestrial > Soil > Coastal area > Acid sulfate soil | place: Finland: Risofladan, Vaasa | collected... | reverse complement strand
ATCTCGCGGCGGGCGCCCATCGAGCCGAACGCGGTACCCACGTCCATCGCCGCGAGCGACATGAATACGCGCCCGGTGGCGAACACGCCCACCAACGCGATCGCGTCGGCCACCCGGGCCAGTGGCAGGTCGGTCGTCACCGAAGGAATGATCGCCGCGGCCACCACCATCGTGGCGAACACCATATATGGCGCCGAGCGGAACAGCCAGGACGCATGGGTCGCCAGCGCCACGTCCTTGTGGAACAGCTTGCGCAACACCCGGTAGGGTTGCCACAGCGGCGGCGCGGAGCGGTTCTGCAGCCAGGCCCGGCATTGCCCGACCCAGCCGGCGAACAGCGGCGCCAGCGCGATCGCCAGCACGCACTCGCCCAGCTGCCATGCGTATGCCGTGGCGCTCACAGGACCCACACCAGCAGCAGGATCAGCGTCAGGAAGCTGTACAGCAGATAGGTCGCCAGCCGCCCACCCTGCAGGATCGTCACCCGCTCGGCGGTACGCAGCACGATGCGCGACAGCGGCAGGTAGAGCGCGTGCCAGAAGTGCTCCTCGACCTGCACGCGGTACTGCGGTTGCGGGTCGGACGGCAACGGCAGTTCGCGCTGCATGCGGAACACCGGCCCGAACAGATGGCGGATCGGCTGGCCGAAACCCTCGGCTGAATCCTGCATGCGCGGCGTCTGCCAGCGGTAGCCGCAATCCCATGCCGGTGTGCGGCGGACGCGACCGTGATAGAACCGGCGCACCAGCACGAACGTCGCAGCCACCACGAGCACCAGTCCGGCCCACAGCCACAGGCCGCTGTACGAGGCCTGGTTCGAGGCGAGCGGCGTCATCCACCAGGGCGACGGTCCGCGCTGCACGGTCGCGCCGACCAGTTGCCCGGTGATGCGACCCACGACATCCAGCGCGACCTGGGGAAACACACCGACCAGCACGCAACCCAGTGCCAGCCAGCTCAGGCCGGCCCGCTCCAGCCAGCCCGCTGGATGCGCCTGCTCCAGCGCGCGCTCGCGCGGCTGGCCGAGAAAGATCACGCCGTAGAACTTCACCATCACATAGCCGGCCAGCGCCGCCGTCAGCGACACGATCGCCGCGCCCAGCGGCACGATCATGTTCAGGAAGGCGTGCGGAATCTGCGGCGTCTGCAGGAATGCCTGCAGCAGCAGCCACTCCGAGACGAACCCGTTGAGCGGCGGCAACCCGGCGATGGCGAGGGAACCGATCAGTGCCAGCGCCGCCACCCACGGCATGTAGCGGATCAATCCGCCGAGCTTGCCCAGGCTGCGTTCGCCGGTCGCATGCATCACCGAGCCAGTGGCGAGAAACAGCAGGCTCTTGAACAACGCATGATTGAACGAGTGGATCAGTGCCGCCGCCAAGGCCAGTGCCGCGAGCAGGCGCATGTCGAAACTGCGGCACAGCAGGGCCAGGCCGATACCCGCAAAGATCAACCCGATGTTCTCGATCGAGGAGTACGCCAGCAGGCGCTTCATATCGGTCTGCACGGCGGCGAAAATGGCGCCGTACATGGCCGTGCCCAGGCCCACGCCCAAGGTCAGCAAGCCCCACCACCAGGGGCCGACATGCAGCAGATCCCAGCTGACCCGCAACATGCCGTAGACCGCGACTTTGAGCATCAGACCGCTCATCATCGCCGACACCGGCGACGGCGCGGCGGGGTGGGCTTCGGGCAACCACACATGCAGCGGCACCAGGCCGGCCTTGGCGCCGAAGCCGAACAGCGCCAGCACAAACGCCGCACTGGCCCAGGCCGGCGCCAGCGTGGCGCCACGCATCGCATCGAAGGTCATCAGCCAGCTGCCACCCTGCAGCACGCCGAAGCACAGCAGGATTCCCAGTGCACCGACATGCGCCATCAGCAGGTACAGAAAACCGGCGCGCCGGCTTTCGGGGATGCGATGCTGGGTGACCACCAGGAAGTACGAACTCAGCGCCATGGTTTCCCAGGCCACCATGAACATGTAGGCGTCGTCGGCCAGGATGACCAGGGCCATGCTGGCCAGAAACAGGTGGTACTGCAGGCCCATCATCCCCGGCGCGGTGCCTTCGCCCGCCCGGAAATAGCCGGCGGCGAAGATCGAAATGCCGGCCCCCGCGCTGCCCAGCAACAGCAAGAAGAAACCGGACAGCGCATCCAGCCGCACGTGAAAGGGCAGGCTCGGCAGTCCGAGCGGGAGCACGGCGGTCTGCGCGGCAAAGTTCGCCGTCAGCGCAACCGCACCCGCGCCGGCCACGCCCAGCGCTATCAGCGCGCCCACCGGGAACAGGGTGCGGGCGACCCAGCGGATGCTGTTCGGGCGTGCCAGACCGAGCACGCCCAGCACCAGCCAGGCGGCGATCAAGCTGAGCAATGCGGTCAGCGCAGTAGTCGATGCGATCCCGTTCACACCTTTCGAATCCCTGGGATGCCGCGGGTCAGGGCCCGCGTTTGTGCGAATTTCATGATAACCGTATTATCATTGAATTTGACCTGAAAAGGTAAGACAGAAAACACGCGCATGCCCGTAGAGAACCGCACCGCCCGATTGACCGTCCTGATCGACCCGCGCAAGAAAGCGGTGCTCGAACGCCTGTGCGTGGAAGAGGACGCTACACCCTCGCAGGTCGTGCGTCGGTTGATCCGCGAATACATCGAACGCAAGTCCGGTCGTCCATGGCATGCCGAGGACGAACCCGCCCCAACCGCGACATCCCGTGTCAGGCGCAGCCATGTCCGCGCACGATAAGGGCGCCGGGGTGCCGAAGAAGGCCGCGGGCCGCACGTCGCCATTGCTGACACCGGGGCTGGGTCCCGGGCAAGTCGCCTTCGTGGGGGAGGCGGTGGAACAGGATCTGTTCGTGCAGATTCTGTGCTGGCCCACGATTCCGGTCGCCTGGTCCATGCTCAGCGAGGCCGCGTCGGCGATGCGCAGCGTGCGCGAAGGCTTGTCGATGTCCAGTGCCGTCGAGGGTTCATCCTGGCTGCAGCAGGTGGCGCCGCAGTTGAGTCGCCCGCTCGAACGCGAGCTCGGCGCCGCCGAGAGCACGCTGGCCACCCTGGTCGGCCGTCTGCCGGTGCGCTTCGCGGTCGCGATCGTGGAACATGAGGCCGATGCCCAGCAGACCTCCGCGGCGCTGACCAGTCGTGCGCTGTTTTCCGGTTGCCTGGCGGCCTATGACAGCTTTCTCAAGACCTCCAATCAGGCTGCCTCCCGGGTCATGGTCGTGCCCAACCGCGGCGATGCGCAGAACGAACAGCGACTGGCCGTCTACAATGAGCTTTTGCCACACCTGGATGGAGCCAAGCGGCTCAGCGCGATCGAACTGGCGTTCTGGCCCGAAGCCAGACTGCCGTTGCCGATGGAAGTGGCCCAGCTGGCGGCCGCCGCGGTGCTCCGCCATCTGCAGGATCCGACGCAGGCCAACCCGCTGTTCGACGTCATCCGCGACAACCTGGCGCCACCCTCGCGCTTCCACGCAGGCACGAAATTGAAGAGCGTGCGTCCGAGGCATTGAGGCTTGCCCGGCGGCACTCTATGGCGGTGGGTCGCAGGGGGCGGCAGTGGAATGCCGGCCCTGCGATTTTGTGCGTTATTTCCAGGCCAAACTAAGGTGGCACGCTGAGGCACTCGCGTCTTGGACGATCAGATGGCGATCTTCGACTTCACAGCGGCAAGGCACCCAGCCGCGCACGGCGGCGAGGCCGACCATCGGCAGCTTGCGCAGTCCGCCGGGCGTCTCGATCCAGTCGAAACCCTGCTCGATGCGTTTGCGGATCGGATGATCAATCGGCACGCGCTGATCGACCGGGGCATACGAGAACATGCCAGAGCTCTGCATTTCACGGTTGAATCTGACGGGTCTATTTGACTTGAGTCAATCCCGCGCTTTTGAGATGAAGGACGATTAGGCAAGCCACCCGATCCGGATACAGGAATGCTTGAGAAGTTGTCCTCCATGCCCTCCCTGGTCCATGAGTCAAGGTGCGCATCATGAGTCTCCACATCATGACTAGCCGTCGATTGGCAGTGTCGCTGTTGCTGGCAGCGGTGCTGGCAGCGGGGGCGATCGCATTCTGGACGCCCTTGCACACACTGGTGTTTGGCCGTCCAAGAGGTGCCGGCAGCATCCTGGTTTCAGGCAACATCGAGGCCCACCAGAGCGTGCTGAGCTTCAACGGTGTCGAGGCTCCGATTACGTACTTGCCATTCGATGAAGGTATGACGGTCAAGGCTGGCGCGGTGCTGGCGCGGGTGGATGACCGGCTGTACCAGCAGCAGCTGCAGATGGACCTGGCAGCGCAGGCGGTTGCCAGGGAGCAGATTGCCGTCAGCCAGAGCAGCCTCGCAGCAGCACGAAAGACCGTCGCCAGCGATCAACTTGAACTGCTGGAAAAAAACGCGAGCAGGCACGCGATGAGGCGCTGGTCAAACCCGGTTATGTCTCACGCGAGACTTTCGACCTGGCTGCGACCGCAACCGGCGTATCCGCCGCCGCACTGGCACGGGACGTGGCCTTGGCAAGGGTGGCAGCCAACAACGTCAATCTCGCCACGGCAAACCTCAAGAATGCGCAAGCCAGGGTGGCATCGGACCACGTGACGCTGTCCTACGTTTCGTTGCGGGCGCCATTCAACGGGGTATTGGCGGTGCGCCAGGCGGAGCTGGGAGAGGTCGCCGGCGCCGGCGTGGCGATCTTCACCCTTGACGACCTCGACCAGGTCTGGTTGCGCGCCTATGTCAATGAACAGGATCTGGGCCGCGTGCGCTTGGGCGAACCGGTGACCGTAACCGCCGACAGCTATCCGGGCCATGCCTATCACGGGCGCATCGGCGTGATCGGCTCCGAGGCCGAATTCACTCCAAAGACGGTGGAAACCCACGCCGAGCGGGTGACCCTGGTCTACGCCATCCGCGTCGACATCGACAACCCGACCCACCAGCTGCTGCCCGGCATGCCGGCCGATGCCTCGATCCCCTTGCTGCCGGCTGGACAATGAGCGCGGACGCCGTCGCATTTGCCGTGCAGGTGCGCAAGCTGAGCAAGAGCTTCGGCCCCGTGCACGCCGTTCGCGGAGTGGATTTCAGCGTTGAGCCTGGCGAGATTCTGGGCCTGGTCGGTCCCGATGGCGCCGGAAAAACCACCACCATGCGCATGCTCGCCGGGGTGCTGCGTCCGGATGCCGGGGAGGTCGTGGTCGATGGCCTGGACGTGGCTGTCGACCCGGAATCCGCCAAGCTGCATCTGAGCTACATGCCGCAGCGCTTCGGGCTGTACGACGACCTGACCGTTGCGGAGAACATCTGTTTCTATGCCGAGCTGTTCGGCATACCACGCAAACAGCGCATTGCACACCGCCGTGAACTGATCCAGGCCGGCGGTCTCGGCGGCTTCGAGCAGCGCCTGGCCGGGCAACTTTCCGGCGGCATGAAACAGAAACTCGGCCTGATCTGCGCGCTGATCCATACACCTCGCGTGCTGCTGCTGGACGAGCCGACCACCGGCGTCGACCCGGTTTCGCGCCGCGATTTCTGGGCCATCCTCTACAACCTGCGTGAGAGCGGCGTGGCCATCGTGATGGCCACCTCCTACATGGACGAGGCTGAGCGTTGCTCGCGGCTGGCGCTGTTCAACGATGGCGAAGTCTGCTACTGCGACACACCAGCGCGCCTCAAGGCCGCCATGCCCGGCGCATTGCTGGTCGTCACCGGGGGGCCGCCGCGTGCGCTGCGCAATGCACTGGCCGGCAAGCCGGGGGTGCTGAGCGTGTTGCTGATGGGCGACCGGGTGCATGCGCGGGTCGACGATGCGGGCCGCCGCATTCCGGAATTGCTCGCCCAATTGGCCGGGCAGGATTTGAGGGATGCGCAGATCAAGCAGGCGGAGCCGGGCATCGAGGATGTCTTCGTCGGTCTGCTGGGGAGGCAGGCCGCATGAACGCGACGGTCGGGGCCGCAGTCATCGCACAGGGATTGACCAAGCGCTTTGGCGCATTCACTGCGGTCGATCACCTCGACCTGTCGATTGCCCGCGGCGAAGTCATGGGCTTCATCGGCCCCAACGGAGCCGGCAAGTCCACCACCATACGCATGTTCTGTGGCCTGATCAGGCCCAGCGCCGGCCGTGCGACGGTGGCAGGGTTCGACGTCGGCAGCCAGTCACAGGCAGTGCGAGAGCATATTGGCTACATGTCGCAAAAGTTCTCGCTTTACGGTGACCTGACGGTGCGCGAGAATCTGCGTTTCTTCGCCGGTATCTATCGTGTCCCGCAACACGAGTTGCCTGAGCGCATCCTGTACGCGCTGACCATGGCCGGGCTGAAGGATCAGGAGGATTCACTGGTATTCACCCTCGCGGGCGGCTGGAAGCAGCGCCTGGCACTGGGTTGCGCGATCATGCATCGCCCGCCGGTGCTTTTTCTCGATGAACCGACATCAGGCGTGGAGCCTGCGGCGCGACGCGTGTTCTGGGATCTGATCCATGAACTGGCCAGTGGCGGCGTCACCATCCTGGTGTCCACCCATTACATGGAAGAGGCCGAGTACTGCCACCGCATTGCCCTGATCGACCGCGGCAAGCTGGTGGCCCTTGGCGGTCCCGGCGAGTTGCGCACGCATGGCCTCGGCGGCGAACTGGTCGAGGTGACCTGCACCCCTCTTGGCACAGCCATCAAGGCGCTGGTGGGTGCGCCCGGCGTGGTCGATGCGGCCATCTTTGCGGACAAATTGCACGTGGTGCTCGCGGCGGGCGGACTTGATGTGGACACGCTGCCGGCATTCCTGACCCAACATGGCGTGCAGGCGGGACTGGTTCGCGAGGTACCGCCCAGCCTTGAGGACGTATTTGTGCGCATGGTGTCGCGTGGGCAGGATGCGAGGAGCTCGGCATGAACCTGCGCCGCCTGCTGGCCATGGCCTACAAGGAAACGCTGCAGATCCGGCGCGACCCGCGCAGTCTGGCCATCGCGCTGATCATGCCGCTGATACAGATGGGCCTGCTCGGTTACGGCGTGAGTCTTGACATCAGGCAGGTGCCGACTTGCGTGTACGACCAAGAGAACAGCCAGCTCAGTCGCGGCATTGTCAGCAGTCTGGATGCCGGTGGGTGGCTTTCGGTCAGGGAGGTGCTGCACAGCGAGGCTGGCGTTCGCGAAGCGATGGATCGTGCGCGATGCATTGCCACCGTGGTTATCCCGACCCATTTCTCGCGCACGCTGGCCAGCACCGGCAGCGCCGACATCCAGGCCATATTCGACGCCACCGATGTCAACACCACCAATATTGCGATGGGCTATATCCAGGGCGTCATCGCGCAAGTCGATGTACAAATCCACGCCCGGTGGGCCGCCGCACACGGGCAGCCCATTTCGCTGCTGGGCCAGGTCGAACTGCGGCCCAGCACCTGGTTCAACGAGACCCTGGACAGCCGCAACTTCATCATCCCGGGCGTGGTGGCGGTAATTCTCGCCCTGGTCGGCGCGCAACTGACCTCGTTGACCATCTCGCGCGAGTGGGAACGCGGCACCATGGAACAATTGATCTCCACCCCGGTCACGGCGCTGGAGGTGATGCTGGGCAAACTGACCCCCTATTTCGTGATCGGGATGGTGGACGCGGCGATCTGCCTGTGCGTTGCCGTGTTCTGGTTCGACGTGCCGTTTCGTGGCGACCTCGCCACGCTTCTTGCAGCCACGGCGCTGTTCAGTCTGGTGATTCTCGGTATTGGCTACCTGATCTCGGTGCGCGTCCGCAGCCAGCTCGGCGCCAGTCAAATCGCATTGCTGGTGACCATGATGCCGACGACATTGTTGTCGGGCTACACGTTCCCGATCGACCAGATGCCCGCACCGATCCGGATGCTCACCCTGATTGTCTATCCACGTTATTTCGTCACCATCCTGCGCGGCATTTTCCTCAAGGGCAGTGGCGTGGCCGAGCTGTGGCAGCCGCTGCTTGGCCTGGGAATCTTTGCGGTTCTCATCATCTGGCTCGCCGCACGAGCCTTCCACAAACGACTGGACTAGCATCGTGTTTCAGCGCCTGTCCGCCATGCTGATCAAGGAGTTCCTGCAACTCAAGCGCGATCGCTGGGCCATGTTTAGCCTGATCGTACCGATGGTCATCCAGATGCTGGCGTTCGGTTACGCCGCCACGTTCACCGTGCACCATGTCACTTCGGTCGTGCTCGACCTCGACCAGAACCAGGCCAGCCGCAGCCTGATCTCCCACTTCGTCGCCTCGGGGCGATTTGATGTGGTCGAACAGGCCAGAAACGATGCCGAGGTCAGGCGCGCTATCGATCACAATGATGCCGTGATCGCCATCATCATCCACTCCGGCTTTCAGGGACATCTGCAAAACGGCACGGGTGCGCCGCTGCAGATCATCGTCGGCGGCACCAACTCCAATACCGCATTGATCGCGCTGGGCTATATCGGCCAAATCGTCGCCACGTTTTCCAGCGACGAGGCAGCTCGTTTGCTGCCCCCGCAGGCCAGGCTCGCGCGGCCGGAAATCGGGGTGACGCTACAAACGCGGCCATGGTTCAACGAGGGTCTGGAAGACCGCTGGTTTTTCATTCCCGGTGTCATCGGCAGCCTGACCATGCTGCAAGTCATCAGCCTCACCGCCTTCGCCATCGTGCGTGAGCGCGAGATAGGCACGCTCGAGCAGATCATGGTCAGCCCGATCAGGCCGATCGAGTTCATCCTCGGGAAAACCATTCCGTTCTTTCTGCTCGGGCTGGGTGGGATCGTGCTGGTGAGCGTGATCGGCATTGTCTGGTTCAAAGTGCCGTTCATCGGCAATCCGCTGGTGATGCTGGCCGGCTCCACGCTCTTCCTGCTGGCGTCGGTCGGCATCGGTTTGCTGCTGTCCACGTTTTCGAGGACGCAGCAACAGGCTTTCGCGTTCAACTTCTTTTTCATCAACCCGCTGTTCATCCTGTCAGGATTCGCCTTCCCCATCGCCGCCATGCCGGCGGTCCTGCGCTGGTTCACGCTGATCAACCCGTTGCGGTATTTCCTTATCGTCATCCGCTCGGTATTCCTCAAGGGGGTCGGGTTTGCGGTGCTCTGGCCGGTGCTGACGGCGATGGCGGCCATCGCGGCGGTCATGCTCACCGTGAGCGTGCTGCGCTTCCGCTCATCGCTGGATGCCTGAGGACCCGTGAAACCGACATCTCCTCCAAGCGATGTGGTGTCCCGACGGCACTCCGCCAAGTTGCAGCCCTCGCCCATCCGTTGCCCGGGGGAATGCCACGCTTCGCCGCCATCTCATCGACGCGCTCGCGCTGGCCGGCAGCCTGTTGGCGCTGCACGCCGTCGCCGCCGGGCAGGACAAGCCCACGCCGACGGCGAAGGAAATCCTCGCCAAGGCCGCGCCGGCCGAATGGCGCACGCCGGATCCGCAGAACCTGCTGTTCATGCAGCTGCCGACCGGGCGCGTGGTGATCGAGCTGGCGTTGGACTTCACCCCGCGGCATGCGGCGAACATCCGCACGCTGGTGCACGCGCACTACTTCGACGAGCTGGCGATCATCCGGGTGCAGGACAACTTCGTCACTCAGTGGGGCGACCCGACTGACGATGGCAACGGCGACAAGGGCAAGATCCGTCCGCTGGGCAAGGCCAGCGAGACGCTGCCGTCGGAGTTCACCCGGGCGAATAAAGGGGCCGCAGCCAATGATTGGCCCCGCAAACGGTAGTGTTGCCAACACCTTCGACTTCGCTGCGCTACGCTCAGGGCGAACGGGCTTTCGCGCTAATTGGCCATTGGGACTGTCTGACGGTCCGAGTCGGTGATGCGGACGATCTCAGCCAGCTTCGTTCGCCGGTGCCGCGCCGATGCTGCGCAGCGCGGGGCTGCCCATGCAGCTGAGTGCGATCGCGGTGAGCAGCAGTCCGGCGCCGGCGAACAGCGTCGGCAGCGAGATCACTTTCAGCAGGCTGCCGGCCGCGGCGGCCGAGATCGGGCCCAGGCCCATGAAGGTGAACATCAGCACGCTCATGGTGCGGCCCATCATTTCAGGCGCGACGCGGCGCTGGATCCAGGTGAAGATCGCGATCTGGGCGATGCCGCCGAGCGCACCGGTGCCGGCCAGCAGGGCTGCGCCGGTGACGGTCGAATGCACCAGCGCCATGCTGGCGACGGCGAGCCCGGCCAAACCGTCGATGGTCAACACCATCAGGCCGAGGCGACCGCGCACCAAGCGACCGGCGACACCGGACAGTGCACTGCCCAGCAGCATGCCGCCGCCGTTGGCGGCCATCAGGATGCCCAGCGAGGCCGCGCCCAGATCCATACGGGTGTCGGCCAGTACGGGCAGGCCAACCTGCAGCGGACCGCCGACAAACACCGACACCACTGCGGCATAGAGAATGAAGGCGCGCAGCGGCAGGTCAGCCCAGATCGTGCGCACGCCGCTGACTACGTTGGCCAGCACGCCGCCGACCACCTCCTTGGGATGGAAGTCGCTGTGGATGCGGATCAGCAGCAGCGAGCCCAGCGAAAAGACGAAGCTGGCGGCGTCGATGCCGAAGGCCAAGCCCAGTCCGCCGGCATCCTGCACTGTGTGCCGCGGGGTGCCACGCGCACCCATGCTGATCACCGCGCCAGCCAGCGCCGGGCCGATGAACATGCTGAGCTGGCGCATGCCCATCACCAGCGCATTGGCCGGCTGCAGCTGTTGCGGCGTCATCAGCTGCGGCAGGATCGCCGAACCGGCCGGATAGGCGAACGCGGTGGACAGCCCGATCCCCAACGCAATCAGGTACACCAGCCACATGTGGATGTCGCCCAGCAACACGAGGGTGGCGAGCAGGGCCACCAGCAGCGCATTGGTGCCGCGCGCGGCCAGCAGTACCTTGCGTGGGGAAAGGCGATCCACCACCGCGCCGCCGATCAGCATGAACGCCGCACGCGGCAGTGCCATCGTAGCCAGCACGATACCCAGCGCGGCAGGGTCGCCGGTGAGTTTCAGCACCAGCCAGGGCAGCGCCACCAAGGTGAACTGGTCGCCCAGCATCGAGATCGTGCTGCCGCCGAACAGCAGGCGGAAATTGCGGTTGGCAAGGACGGACTCGCGGCGTGCCGTCGGCATCGGGAAGCCCCCGGGCGTTGCAGGCGGCGAAGCCTGGCGTCGTGGAAAAAAATCATCGGGTGAAGCGGGTT
>Ga0307377_10007574_pt1 | contig 11176 bp, 14 predicted proteins | sample TR3MG_FD_202535 | JGI IMG/M metagenome (GOLD analysis project Ga0307377, IMG submission 202535) | Soil microbial communities from Risofladan, Vaasa, Finland - TR-3 | ecosystem: Environmental > Terrestrial > Soil > Coastal area > Acid sulfate soil | place: Finland: Risofladan, Vaasa | collected... | reverse complement strand
TAGGTCTGCTATATATTGGTCTGGTATATTTATATTTAAATTAGCCATAAAAAACTCCTAGACTCTAGCGGCAACGCCAGTAACAGAAACATGTGCTATTAAAGCATCTCCAGTATTATCATTATAATCTAAATGAATTCTTTGTGAAGACTCATTATCTATATAAGGTAAATCTAATACTAGCACCTGAGGACCACTTAAATTGTTTGCTAATATTATATTACTAAAAATACCACTATTGCCATCTGTATCACAATATATTGTAATACTCCAATCTGTTGAATCGGTACGAACAGATATTGATTTAATTATTGCTTCATCAACTGCCCAATGAGTATCATCTCCAATACTTTCTATTTGAACAGATGGATCACCATATAACACTTTTTCTGTAATATAAATTATTTTTTGTTTACCCATATCATCAAGAGTCAAAGTACCTGCCACTGCATCCTTAAATGTCAGATTACTTGACACATCCTCCCATATACCTGTATTAGTATCGTTATAATAAAGAACAGAACTACCAGTTAAATAAATTGAACGGCTAAATTTAAAATCCCCTGTTGTTGTTGGATTATCAAATAAAAGGTCTGTTCCGTCACAATAAATTGAAAAATCTTGATCATCTCCAAACCAAATACCAATAGTATCAGAATCAATAGTAATAGCATAGTTAGCTGTGCCACTAATAACATCATCTATTAAAATACCATGATTTTCATCAGCAGTACCAGAAATATTAACATGGTATCCAACTTTTCTAGTAAGAGCAGATGCTGTTCCTAAGTTTCCCGTAAGACTAGAATAAAAACCATAATTATATTCAACACAATCCGCCCCGGCAACAGTAGAAGAATTTATTGCTACCCTGTTCCCAGTAATAGTCCTTAAATTGTCCCCAGCCGCACCTCCTTTAGTTCCTCCATCATCTATAGATACATTAAAAGCGTTGCAAGTATAAACACTGGACCTAGCAGCCAATTGAGTAAGATCTATATCTATATCCATTTTATGACAATCTAATGTTAAAACAGCAAATCCTACTAAAGAACCTATAGTTCCAGAAACTCCTATATCATCATCTCTTAAATAATGATTAACAGTACTTGCAGTACCAATATTTTTTATTTGATTAAAAGTAACACGATGGTAAGCTGTTTCAGTAGAAGCAGGAAAACTAGAAGGATCATATGTACCAGATATAACAGCAGAATCACTAGTATTAGTATTTATATTAATTAATCCATAAGTAGTTGTTCCTGCTAGATATAACTCTAAATCATTTTTAATAGTAACATCAATTGCAGTTAAATCCCCATTTACTAAATCAACATCACCTCCATTAGATAAAATAACATCATCTAACCATTGTGTAAGTTCTGTGTAATCCGCTGCATTAAAATGATAATATTCTGCAGCAGATCCACCTTGAATATTCAAAGTGTCATTATGATTAATATTAGATGCAGAATTATCTACATATTGTTTATTGGCAACATCATAATCATAAAAAGGATCAAATTGTGGTGTTTGAGGAAAAACGTCAAATATCAAAGTTCCTGATTCACTAGGATTACTTACATCAAAAATTAAATTATTTCCATCATAATAAAAAAACGTTTCTTTATCAGAACCAAAATACAATCTGTCATCTGTATTTATTTTTATATCACCATAAAAACTGAAGAGATAATCCGAAGTACCACAAGGCAAATTAAATACTAATTCATCATTTTCAAAATAAATTTCAGCACATCTATCTGCAGTAAAATACAAATGACCATTTGCTAAATTAAGACTTCCATCTGAAGATAGAACAACAATATCCATCCAATTTGTCAACTCTGTATAATCTGCTAAATCTAAATGGTAATATTGTGCAACTGCTCCACCTTGAATATTTAAAGTATCATTGTGATTAATATGTGGAGTAACAATAGCATCATCCACATATTTTTTATTAGCTACTTCATAGTCATACGAAGGAGCAGATTGTGGAGTTTGAGGAAAAACATTAAATATAAAAGTTCCTACTTCACTAGGATTCTTTATATCAAAAAGTAAATTATCCCCATCAAAATAGAAAAACGTTTCTTTATCAGCACCAAAATATAATTTATCATTTGTGTTTATTTTTATATCACCATAAAAACTGAAGAGAGCATCAATAGAAACACAAGGTAAATCAAATACTAATTCATTATTATCAAAATAAATAGTAGCACATCTATCAGCAGTAAAATACAAACGACCATCTACTAAATTAAGACTTCCGTCTGAAGATAAAACAACATTATCTAACCATTGAGTAAGTTCCGTATAATCATCATTGGTCAAATGATAATAAGAATCAGTAGAACCTCCTTGAATATTTTGAACATCATTATGATTAACCATTGAATAATTGTGTTTATGTAAATCATCTACATTCCCTCCACCAACCAATTTACTCAATTGGGCACCAGAGGCATCAGTATCTATATGACTAGATATGTTATGAAATTTAGCATGAGAATTAGTCACAGCAGTATCTAGTTGTTGAGTAGAAAAATTTATTCCATCAAATTGATTTATGTCAAGATTTTTAAATGCTAAATTAGAAGTGTCAGAAATGCCATGTACATTACTTGTTGTGCTTATATGATTGCTAATATAAGTAGTTATATCAACATGAGCATGAAGTGCTGATGCATCAGCAGTCCTTCCTCCTGCCAATGTATTAAGCTGTTCTCCAGTAACATTAGTATCCCCATGAGATGCTAGTAAATGACCTACATTTGCCTTGTCATCATGAGTATGAATATAGGGAGTAATCGTTATTAATCCGGTCTTAATATAATTATTCAATGCTACAGAAGAAGTTACCTGAGCCAAAGTCCCATATTGTAAAAGATTTACACTCTGTTTTGGTCTAAGAGGAGGAAGATTAGGTATATCATAAATGATTAGAGTCTTAGCGACTGTAGCATTTGTAGCTATATATTCTTCTCTAAGAGGTGGAATTGACAACTAAATCACCATTAAAAAGACCATAACATAATTGTTATAAATAATATATTATTATTTAATTCTTTAGAAACTTAATTACTTGACTCGTCCTAATCCTTTGCCCTGACCCTGGCCTAGCCCATGACCAGGCCCACCGTTTTGACAGGGACAAGTATTTTTATTTAAACCTTGAGAAGAACAACCCCTTCCACTACCCGGACCCATTCCTCCACCCGGACCCATTCCTCCACCACATGGACCCATTCCTCTTCCTCTTCCTCCAGAAACTAATGGAATACGAATTTTAGCCATCTTTTTCCTCCTTTTTATCTTTATTTTAATTAATATATTTATACACTTATTTAATTCGTTAATTAGTGGTTAAATCCTCCAATATTAAAAAAACCCCCGTAAATGATAACTCATTTACAGGGGTTTTGGGAGGATAATATTTCAAATAATATACTTTATTAAAAAGTATATGCCATGGTTACTCCGCCCCAAAATCCATCTTCATCTTTTAATGTATCATCTATTCTCATCTGATAATTTACAAAGGGGCTGATATAACTATCTTTAGTAAGCTTAATTTTTGTCTCTAAACCAAGGGTAGTATGACTAAAACCAGCTTCAACATCACCAATATTATCATAAGTAATATCGGAATTAAAAATTAAAGGAAGTCCATCTATTGCATTTATTTGACAAACAAGACCGCCTACTTGAACATTTCCATTATACCGTTCTATACCTTCTGGATTTTGATCCCATAAGATAGCATATCTATATTTAGGACCAATTAATATAACATCTGAAATATTAATTATATTAGGCATAAAAGCAGTAGCCCCAATCTCTTGTCCATCGCTATGCCTATTAGATTTTATAAGATCATAATAAGTATAATCTACAAAAACCTCCAATTGACTTGTCATACCTTCGTTTGCAGTTGCATGCCAAAACAAAGAATAATCCATCTCTGTAGCTTCTTCAGCACCTGATCCAGCAGGAAAATAACCAGCAATATCTGCATAAAAACCACCACCAAATGGAGATAATCCTTTGGGTAAACCAATTACTGAACGAGCCGACCAAACTGGAGTTGAGCCAAACATACTTCTACCATACCATTTATATTTACTTGCATAACTAGCTTCAATAGTTACGTCTGCATCTTTCCAAGTTGTTTCACTCAAATCTGCTCCAAATAAATTACCATCTATCAAAGGTTCCGTATCTGTAACAACAGGAGCTACAGTAGGACACTCTTCCTCAGCAAAAGCTGCTACTCCAAAAACCAACAAAAACAACACTAACAAACTTGCCATCAGTCTTCTCATAAAACTCTCCTTAAAAAATGTTTTCTCATTAAACTATCCTCCAAAATCAAATTTCTATTATACAAAAATTTATTCACTTTTAAATAATAAAATTTTTTCTTATTTAAATATTAAATATTTCGGTGGAATTTTACCGTAAAAAATAACTGTATCTGGTTCAATTCCTGCCTCATATTCACTTATAAAATTATCCACCCCCAATTTATGTGCTATTGCCTCCCTCATTTGTGCTTCTTCAACAGGCTCCTCTATTGAAACTACGGGCATATAATTATCATTCTTCATTTCTCCAACATTTATTCCTATTATATCCCCATATGTAGATGCTAAATCAATATTTTCACTAGCAAAAATCCCAGCAGGAGTATAACGATTTTCTATACCCCTTGTTCTATTCATCGGCAATAATCCCTCTTTTTTAATAATATCAAAATATTCCAGGTTGGTCCCATGATAAAGTATTTCACCAGAAGATACCTCTTCCCAGAATTTATCATTAAAATCTTTCCATTCTAAAAATTCATATAATTGACTATCAGAAAGATTATAAATCCATTCCTTTGGATCATAAATGTCAGGATAAGGAAAATTTAACTCAATTAATTTACTATCCTTATTAATATCAATAATTAAAACAACCTCTCCGTTAGCAAATTTAATTTCTTCTAAATTCCTATTATAATTCAAATTATAAGCATTAAAAATCCTATTAAGTTCCCCCATTGTAGAGCATTCTTTAATATCCTCAAATATATCACCAGAAGGTTCCCATGAAGTATTGGCATGGGAAAGAGATGGGTCATTATCCCAGAGATATCCTTGTTGTGCTAATTTATACCAGTTCATTTTATTAGAAAAACTGAATTGGGCTGTCCTTCTCCCTCATCAGTCCAAAGGGCTTTAAACCCCTTTACCTTTGCTTCTGCTATTGCATTATCAAGTTCATTATCGTCAAAACCATAAGATTTTGGCAAAGGAAATTTTCTATAAATATCAGCTTCATCCATAATTATTGTTCTAATTTCTTTATCTTGACCACTTTGAGTGAATTGTCTGGCAAATTCCTTATCTGGAGAATAATAATTATTTCCTTGTCCAGATGCCATCTCTCCTCTAAATAATTGTATTTGTGAAGATATTTTATACCAATTCACCTAGCATAACTCCTCTTTATTAATCTCTTCTATATCTATCAAAGTAGCTTCTGACACCTGTACCTCTCCATTATTGACAGAAGGGTCTCCTTTTATTAAATTATTTAAATCATATTCATATGTTAATAAGAGTTCTCCATCTTCATCTTCAGTTCCACAAGAATAATAATCAAGACAAAATTGTTTAGATGTTCCTAAAAATGTTCCTATTCCTTCGTATTTATCAATGACTCCCATTTGAATAGAAATGGGTTTTTTATTATAAATAGAATATGTGACACCTGTTTTAGTATCTTTTCCAACAATTTTATATCCCAAAAATTTATTTTGTGCTAATTTATACCAAGACACGGTCTACAAATTCCCTTTTTTTCTCATATAATACATTATTTTTATAAGTTATTCTACCATTAGAACTTAAACGACTAGTTAAATCACTTATCATTTTCTGAGCAGCCTGCTCATCACCCATATATAAAATATCAGATTCAAAATAATACTCATTTTCAATATCATTTTGTTTCAAAACAGATATTAAAACAATTTTATTTTTTCCTCTAAATGAAATTGGTTCTAGTGATCTCAAATTATAAGAATATCTTTCTTCTATAGTTTCTTTTAATCTATGCACTTTTCTCATAATATTATCTGCTACTGATCTATATTTTGCTTCCCATTCTCCTACATTAATATCTCTAAATTGAGGATATTTTTCAAAAAATTCTTCTTTTTGATAAGGATGCATATATTGAAAATAAGTATTCATATTATATGCTAATTGTCTCCATAAATACGCCCGTATTAATTCAGAAACAAGAGGTCTTAAATTAATTAAAATCCTATCATCAGACACATTAAGAACATCTTTTAAACTTTCTATATAACCATCAACAAGGTCATCTATTTTTGAATTCATTTCTTCAGTAATAAAATACGCTAAATAATCATAACTATTTGATACATTTAAACTTACTGGCATTTTTTTCTGAATAGAAAAACCTGGAGACATAAACAAATCCTCATCTATAACAATATGAGGAGTCTTTGTTTCTATCTTCACCATTACAATGACTCTTTTTGACTTCTCTGACTTACCTTTTTCTATATTTCTTGTGCCAGAAGAATAAGCTGTCATTATATTTTTTGTAAGATAAATTCCCCCATAGCTTCTAATAGAACTATAATCTAAGGGTTCATCGTAAGTAAGAGATCTCCCTGGAACCAATCCTTCTGAAAGAATAGGAGAAAGATTTTGCATACCTGTACCATGATACATATATTCTACAGAAGCAAATTTTAAATTATTATACCACGTCATTATTCTGCTTTTTTATTCTTTCTCTCACTAGATTCTTGAGCCTTCTGAATAAGTTTAAGTCCTGTTGCTACACTAGAAACAGTTCCAAACATAGCTGCAGCAGCTTGCCACTGAGAAGTATCTGACAATAACATAAACCACGTCATAAGAGTAGCATTTAGAATTAAAAAAGCAAAAATTACTCTTGTTATACTTTTTTCACCAGATTCATTTTCAAAAAAACCTATTTTCATTATTTTCCCTCCTTTTTAATTACCCTCGAAATCTATTTACAAATTCAGGAATAGTCATTTCTAAATCATCTTTAATCAATTTTGTAGCAACATTTGACATCTCTATGGCATTAGGAATAGTCAATTGTTTACCATTGGGACATCTCCATATTTGATGACCTCCATTGGGACTTTCCCTAACATACCAACATCCCTCTCTCCTTAAAAACTTAAGAAATTTTCTTAATTTTATACGAGGCATTCTTTTGGGATAATCAGCAAATATAATTTTTTTATACCAATTCAACTTTATTTTTCCAATTCATCTACTTTCTTTGTTATTTTACTCCAAATAATTTTAAATAACTTAATTGCTATTGGAGCAGAAATAACTCCAACAATAAATCCAATTATTAATCCACTTATTAAACCGTTCTTATAAATTTACAAAAACTTACAAGTTTGTATCATTAACCGACCATCTTTTGACAAAATAACTTTGAAGATGATAATTTCAATGGGTTAATAACCACTGGCGTTGCGGTAACGCTCCTATCAGATAAAAGATCATAAATCTTTTCTCCGATTACTTTTCTCCCAATATTTAAACTTCCATTTACATCTGCATTCAAAAATTTTCCATCTTTACTTCTATATAAACCTCTATTAACTCTTTTACCAGAAATAACGCTTCCATCTAAAGGATCATGATCTAGAAAACTACTTTTACTTGTATAACTTTCCTCAGTAAACTCTACTGTAATTCCTTCTAATTTGGCTTTATACTGAATTTTTTGGATCAACTTAAAAAAAGGAATATACTGAAAATTCTGTTTGTTCTTCTTTTTCATTTTTGTCTTTTGTTTCCAATAATCATTTTTTCCTATAATTATTCTTCCTATATTATTGTTTTTACATAAATCAATAATATATTTACTTACATGATGAAAATAGTTTTCTAGTCTAAAATACCTTTTTCTTGAATTCTTCTTAGTTGGATATTTGTTATAATATTGGTTAATACTTTTAACTATTCTACCATTGATCAATATGGGAGAGAGTTGATCTGAAGTTATAGAAGCTAAATTATTAACACCTAAATCTATAAAACAAATTCCTTTTCTGCTAGGATTTTTCTTTTCTTCTACTTCATACTGTACATCTATGATAAAACCAAAGGTTTTTGGAGTTATAACTACTTGTCTAAATTCTTTAATACTCGATTTAACTGAAAAACAATTGTTTGTTGGTTGAATTATGTCATGTTTTAAGCCCTTTCTACTAATGGTTTCACTATAAAATATAACTTGAGATAGTTTCTTTTTGTATTTTGGAGGTCTTGGTTTTGATAAAAAAGACTTGGGATTTTTATAAAAAACATTTAATGCTTTCCTGAAATTAGACCAGTCCGACAATACTTTTCTAATTGTCTGTTTGGCAGTCTTCGTATTGTGAAGATTTTTAAAACAATCTAGATCTCTAGTTAAATTTACAAGAATATTTATATCAGGCAACCTCTTATGTTTAAAATATTCTTGTCTAATTAGATAAAGACATCGATTATATAAATCTTTGCTTAAAGAACAAAGATATATAATTTCTTGAGTTCCCTTAATAAAATGTCTTTCTGTTTTAATCATATATTATAATTACTGGGTATATCCTAAAATTCCTTTAATAAAAATTTAAATTATTTTTATAAATTTATTGAAGTTTTTGTATAATTTTGCAAGTTTATCAGTAACTGCTAACTACCCATTTTTATTCTCCTTTTTTATTAAAGTGTTTATTTACTATTAAAATTTTTGTCCAGTTTAGTTTCTATTTTTTCTAATTTAACATATATTTTTCCCATTACGTCCTCTATGTTTTCAAATTTTTCCTCTGCTAAATCTTTATTTATCTTACTTCTACCCAATGATCTTATATCATCTTTATTTACTATTATATTGGCATCTTGTGTAGCATTAGAGGATGCTACATAAAATATACATGATGAGATTGTGATTATAACAGTAATAATAATTGCTATAAATGGTTTTATCAATTTTACACTCCCATTTTCACTATTTTCTTTTGTTCTCATTTTTTATTCCGGAAAATTATATTTCCACATATTTAATTTCTCTTGGCAAGATATCTCTCCAGACTGATCATTAAAAATTTCTAATCTTTTTTGTAAATATTTTTTCAAATTTTTATTTAATAAACTATCATCTTCTTTTCCTCTGTCACTACCTGAATCAACAGGAACATATTTTTTCTTTTTTGTGTCATCTGTTCTCCCTCTCATGTCATCAAGAGTTAGATTAATATTACCCTCTTTTTTTGATGGAATATATACCAAATTTATAGGACTACTTGAACCATCAACAATTTGACAACGATAGTAAATAACTGAAGATTGCCAATCTCCTCCAGCATGATATTTTTGAACTAATGCATATATTTTTCTATCAAAATTCTCATTATAACCTATTTCAATTCTTCTTATTTCTTCTGACGAATCATTATTCTCTAAATCAAAACTAATTACTACTCTATCTTTTTCTCTACTAAGAATTTCGTCCCAAATTTGATTATGATATTTATTAAAATCAAATTCTTTTTTATCTTTTGCTATTTTATACCAGTTCATCATTTTCTTTCTCATAATTTCGTTGGAACTCATGTCCCTCTGGAGTTGTCATTCCCCAATTTATTTTTATCCCAGAATTAAACTCCTTTAATTTATTCATCATTTTAGTAGCAATTCCCTGCCTACGACGATCTGGAGGGACCAACATATTATTAATATATACCTCATCATTAAATACGGAATATTCTATCATTCCAACTGGAGTCCCAGAATAATCTGATACTGGAGGCAAATCTATATCAATAGCAGCAAGAATATAATCATTTTGCTGATTGTGATAATCTATGTGAATATTTTGAAAATCTAAATTTTCTTTATTATTAGTTGATTTATTCTGAGTTGGTTTACGATACATTGAGGCATTTGTAGTGAAATCTTTATTTCTTCCTTTATTCTCTACAAATCCAAATCTCTTATAAAATCCTACTAATCTACCTCTAGATGTTGTTCCATGATATTTATCTTTTAATCCTACAGTCAACTCTATACGTTTTCCTACTTGATCAGCATAATTTGTTAAATCCTGCATTACGGCAGTACCAATTCCTTGTTTTCTCTCACCTTTAGGAATAATTAAACCTAATAAAGAAATAACATCAGACTCATAAATAGATACATCTATTCCCTCTTGTTTCCATTTTTCTGATATTACATTTGTCTGTGCTAATTTATACCAATTCATTTTATGCTTTAAAAATTAAATTATTTAAAATTGTTGACTTGCTTCTTCTATTAATTTTGAGGCATCATATACTCTTGGCATTTCAATTTCTTTTTGCCATATAGAAATACCTTCTACATCACTAATATCTATTAAAAAATATTCTTTTCCTCTAATATTTCTTAATATTGTTGTTTTTTGCTGAGAAGTTATTGGTCTATATATATTTATACCTAATCCTTTACTAGAATTTACTCTTATCGCTCCTGTATTATTTATAAATTCATTCATCCCATCAGTATAAGATCCTTCTATTCCTTTTATTCTAGCAATTGCTCTATGATCAATAGGTCTACCTCCTCCTCCTGATTGCCCTTCTCTTTTCCCGGAAAAATCTAACATTCTTCCATTTGGCAAAATATATCCGGCTTCATTTATATCTGTAGTTGTTTTAAATTCCTTTACAGCTTGATTTATTAAACTTGTTGTTTTCCTACCCCCACTAACTTCCTGTGAAAGTTCTTCTTTTACCTTGTTTTTTATAAATTCTACATTTCCTTGCAATCTTTGAATACCTGTACTTATTTTATCTATATAAAATTCTGCTCCTTTTATATATGTTTGTTCGTCTTCATTTAGAGGTCTGTTTTCTTGTTTTGCTTTATTTTGTTTTTCTAAAATACTATTTTGATACATTTCTAAAGCAAATTGTTGTTCTTTTATATTTTTATTTATCTCTCTTATGGAAGATTTTTCTTCTTTAGAAAGATATGGATTAACATTTAATATTTGTTGTGCTATTTTATACCAGTTCATTGGATTACCTTCACTAATTCAACTGCATCACCTGTCCATGTTCTCC
>Ga0307377_10007572_pt1 | contig 11177 bp, 18 predicted proteins | sample TR3MG_FD_202535 | JGI IMG/M metagenome (GOLD analysis project Ga0307377, IMG submission 202535) | Soil microbial communities from Risofladan, Vaasa, Finland - TR-3 | ecosystem: Environmental > Terrestrial > Soil > Coastal area > Acid sulfate soil | place: Finland: Risofladan, Vaasa | collected... | reverse complement strand
GAGCCGGGTGCCAACGAACTGCTTGCTGGCGGCTGTAACGGAAGTCCCGGCCATCTTGAGCTGATAATGCGACGTCTCGTGCGAACAATAGGCCAGAACAACATTACTTCGGAAGGCGTGAGGACGGGATTCCAAGCCCTTGGAATCCGTGTTGCTTCCCTGGCCCCCGTCCTTGAATCGACCGACTTGCAGGAGCTATCCGGTGTGGACTTCGAGAAACTGGTGGCAGGGCTGCTCGACCGAATGGGATTTCAGACTGAAATGACCAAGACCAGCGGGGATGGCGGAATCGACGTAATAGCCAGTCTCAATCGGGCCATTGTTGGCGGGCGCTACCTCTTTCAATGCAAACGCTACGCCGCCAACAATCTCATCGGAGCGCCGATGCTTAGAGACTTCTATGGAGCCGTGACAGCGGACCGCGCCGTGAAAGGGGTGTTCATTACCACTTCGGATTTCACCGCGCAGGCACGCGAATTCGGCGACAGGGTAGGGTTGGAGTTGATTGCATTGCCTCAATTGCAGGAGTTGATACGCGAACATGGGCCTCGCGAGAATCCACCGACTGATTCAGTTTGCGAGATATGAGCCGTTTCTGACTTGGATTTGCGGACTTCGGGGCTTCGTTGCCACCAATATGGATCTCCACGTCGGGAAGCTCCACACGATGGGTCTGGATGGAAATGGGGCCGGCCAGGTGGAGTGCAAAACCCAGAGACAACACAAGGGCAATGAGCAACAAGAGCGAAACGGGCTTCAAGAGCAGAGACGCGAGCATATTTTTCATCAGAGGGGCTGTGCTTCCGGGCTTGGACTGAGTCTGGGGACTTCCGGAGCACCTTTCTGAAGAAGGGCTGGATAGTTCGAAAAGCGAAAACAGCACGCGGTCGAGAGCGGATCGCTGTTCGAACTCCAGAGTTGGCCTCCTCCGATTCTGGCTAGTATAGGAAGCTCTTCGAAGACCTGACATTTACAGTCCTCCTGCCCTTTTGCCCAGTCGCGCTTTCGCTTGCCTATACGAATCCTGACTCAGATCGCCTTCCATGTGCCGATAAATTTGCTTATGTTTTAATAGGTATTTGTACTAGCATTGTTTTATGCAGTACAGGAAAGGCTATCCCGTAGAATACCTTCTCGATTTTCTTGATCCAACATTTCCCGATAGGGTTCGTTGGGATCATGGATTTGGGCAATCCGTTCTGTTCCAATCGGGCAGAGCTGATGTTCGAGCTGTGCAACGAGAAATTTGTTCTTACCTCGAAGAATGGATCGATTCGGGGGTTCAGACCGACGGATCAGAAAGACCGTATGAACGGAACTTTGCTCCGAAGAGTTGCCGGAAAGCGTGGAGTTTCGAAGACGGCAAGCCAAATCTCTTCCCCCCGTCCCGCGCGGTGAAAGCGATGGCCAAGTTTTGTAATGGTTCTTTGATGGTGCGAGAGAATTCCTACCTCATTGTTGGCCATGAAGAGGCGAACACGAGCGGCAGCGTATCAGTGTCGATTGGTTCACGGGGCGGAATTGAATATGAGCCAACATTTGGTTCGGTGAGCGATGATCCTGAAGTCGCAGCGGCTGGAATGTTCCTTGAGTTCTATCGCTCCGAGTGGCTGTTCAGGTTGATGCAGTGCCGACACTGTCGCAAGTTCGCCGTGCCCAACAGAAAACCACGCAACAGCTATGTGCGGGGCTGGCTTTGCTCCAAGTGCAGTAAAACTGTTCCCGCCGCAGCCGCCACTGAGAACAGTAGAAGGTGCCGCCACAAACAGTGGTTCGACTTGGCTGTTGATGCTTGTATCGAATTGAACGTACTGTCTCTTGAGAGGCGTGGGATTGATCGGGTTGCGCAGATAACAGAAAAAGTCAACGCGGGGCTTCCACTTATGGACCGCATTAAGCGCAACACTATCACCAGAAATTTAGCTGAAATTGATCGGATAGCAGCAAAGAAAGGCGGGAAGCCGCCCGGCATTTGCTCGGGCATTCAGGCGGCGAGTGGAAACACCATCCACGCCAGGAGGTAGCGAACGATGCTCAAAGTTCTTCTGCTTGGAGCCATTCATCAGTATCAGTTTGAATCGAAATCAAATGACCACTTTTTCACGGAAGATCAACTTAGAATCCTGCGAGGACAACGAGAGCACTACGGTCGCTGGGTCCGAGAATGCGTTGAAGACTTCCATCCAGAGCTTATCTTTGACGAGATGAATTTGCGGGAGAGTCCGCCCAATGAGAGGTTTACTGACACCGAGGTTCTCTGGGTTTACATGGATATCCCGGAAGAAGTCAGGGAACGATTTATTCCCCGTCGTGCGCGAGGCGAAGATTGGCTTTACCGCATTGATGAGCCTCGCGAGTTGTACTGGCTGTCTGTAATCGAAAACATATCGGCTGCGTGCGGCCTAAAGCGCGTCATCGCTATCTGCGGGCTGGCGCATCTTGATCCTTTCAGCAGTAAGCTGAGAGTATCGGGGCATGAGGTCGAAACCAAGAGCGTTCGAGAGCAATCCTGGAACGATGAGACGTGGTGTCTACCAGCCACCCCTGCGGAAGCGTATTGATAGGCATAGTCAATTCTAGCGTTGGCTTTTTTTTGCGTAAGCCCCAGGTCGAGAGCGAGTTCGCGCATGATAATGTCCTCTGCCAAGCGTACAAAACTCTGTTTCCGTTCATGCAGTCTATGAGGCACAAAGGGTAAGATTGCGAGGCGGGTGGAATTGAAGCTAAGGAGGCGATGATGCCCGAGTTTGGGGATTTCATGGATTTAATCAAAGAGGGACAATTCGAGGAGGCCCTCGCTTTGGTTGAAGCACAAAAAGTGAAGGTTAAATATTCTCCCGACAAAATAAGCGTTGTGAAGGGGACTGCTCGGTTTACAAAAAAAGGGAAGCCAGTAGAGCAGGACGAGGATGGAAACTGGCGGCTCAAGCCAAAAACTGTAACGTCCCGAAAAGGGTAGGTTCGCTAGGATGACAAAGCTCGCTGTAGTGTTGTTACTGATGGTGGCCGGAACCGCTTGGGGGCAGGACGATCTACCCTTGCAGTTCAAGGGGGCCTGCAATGGCACCCAGACTGACATTCGCGATTTATCAGCTATTCAGGACACGCCAGCAATCAAATGTGACGCTCTCACCGTCATGCAAAAGGGCAGCGAAACCATAGCGTCATTTTCAAATGGCGATCCCACAAAGCCCGTTCTCGCGTTCACCGGAGAGCTATTTACCGTGCGTGCAAATCAGCTCAGTGTCGATCCTTACCAAGGACCGATAGGTTTAGCGTTCCCTATCGATCACGTTCTATGGGGAGATGGAACCCCGGCGGTGTCGATTCACCCGGCAGAGAATGTGGACAAAATGGGAGGCAGAGGGTGCTATTTCCACTTCATAGCCCAAGGGTGGGCACAACTAACCACGGTGGAATGTGAGCTGGCTGTGGACACTCCGAACCATAGACCTCGGCGTGTACAGGTGACGTTTAGAATCACTCGACAGTTCACGGTCGATGGAAAGCAAATTTCGGTGGAGTACGGCGCGCGCGGTGCCAACAGCTTTCACGTCTTGTTTGACGGCCTGAAGATTGATGGAACTTGTGGCGCTGACCTTTATCAGGCTGAGGATGGAGTTTTGAGGCATACGCAGCCAGGCACCCCTATTGCGCGTTTGTTCAAAGCGGTATGTTACAAAGACGTCGCCAGCTCTCAGTAAATTCAGATTTTGGAGACATCGCCCCTGTCTCGAAAAGGGCAAGTTTTGACCCACGACCGCCGCTGCGCTGTCGCAGAGCCTTGACACCGGCCTCACCGCCCCGGCTTATCATTCAACTATCTGGGGAAAGTCAGAATAGGTTCTCTCCTTCGCCCGCCTCGGCGATTAACGGGCAATATGATTGCTCTCAACAAGTCAGGTTCGCTTAACCGAAGCGCGGCCCTGTGGGCGGCTCTTGCCATCGCAGCGGGCGCCGTAGCGAGCCTGATTTCCTATTTTTCTAGATGACGACTTATTGACGGGAACCGTGTGCCCGAGGTCCCGATTCTGGACCGTGAGAAACCACAATGGCTGGCTTGAACCCCATATCGAGCATCCTGCGATACGTGGGAGCCACTGGTGGCTCTCTTTCCACTTGGGCAGATGGAGTAAAGAAGTGATCGTTATCCAACAGCAGCATCGCTGTGAAGATCACCAGTTTTATACCGTCTCGAAAAGGACCGTTTGCGAGACACGGCTGAGGGTTATATTGTATTAGCGAAAATGCAACTCCTCGGATTAGACGTAGGGTTCTCCGCAGTGAAGGCAACATCCGGCGTGGCAACTCTCACCGAAGGCACCTGTGCTGTCGGACGAGCCACGGCGACGGTTGCCGGTCGCAGCAAATTGTTGTCTCGTTTATCCATGGCCGCCGTCGTAGCCGTCGACGCGCCGCTCCTGCCAATGTCTGACCTGTGCATACGGAGTTGCGAGCGCCTGTTTGCGCGTGGCCAGTTCCAACGACGCTGCAAGGCAGGGTTCTCGCACATCAAGGGAACCGGATTGGAGCTTCGAGGGGCCGGATCGGAAACGGCGATGCAGCTTGAGTATCTTACCTCCGTCGATCCGCTGGCCACAGCGTTCCCTTTGGTGCTTGCACCGCGAAACCTCGTGGAAGCTTTTCCGAATGCTTTCCTTGGCGTGTGCGTTTCTGCTGAACAGTACGCTTGTATGCCCACTCTGAGGCGGGGCCAAAAATTCGATTGGCTCTATGGCGAGTGGTGTCGGACAGGCAGATTTAAATTACTCGTTAAAGAGTTGGACTCGGTGCTGCCCGAATGCTTCGCTTCGCGCTGCGAAAGCAACCGGAACCACGAAGAGCGTGCAGCGTTGGTCTGCCTCGCAACAGCAGCATGTGTTGCGAGCGGACGTTACACCGCCGTCGGTGAACCGGTTGGCGGCTATTTCTTTTTGCCGCCGTGGTCAACGTGGGCCGATTGGTCGCGAACGGAACTCAATGTACAGCGGCACGCGGATACTGCTGTTACTGTCTGGATCGATGGCGTTGCATTTCCCAATGGCAAAAAGCTGCCCTGAAATTCAACCGCGCGAGCCGCTTCGCGGTCAGGAGCCTTGACACCGGCCTCCCAGCCTCGGCTTATTATCCTAATATCCGGGGAATGTCATCAGTGTTCTTGGCGCTCGGTTCGCCGTGAGCGAACTGGTAGCCGCCAACCACTGTCGCGATCAAACTGGAGCAGGGTAGGGCGCTTGGTCGTGGCTCCTGACAAACCCTCGTCTTTGAAAAGCGTCTTGCATCCGGCCCGCTGCAAGGCCGCACTCTGGTCGTCAGTCGATACGCGGGCATAGCCGTATTTCATGGGTTAATTATGGCCTTGACATTTGACCCATGCAAACCCTTGAAAACGCGGGGCGGCGGTCGGGGGTCAAAACTTACCCTTTGTGAAACGTGGGTCTATTTTCCGCCCAACCGATATATGCTAAAAGACATAAAAGTCAGGTGAGGAATGCCAGTCGAAAACGATGGGATCAGGAATGTGCGGCAGGTGCTTTGGCGGTCGGTCGACTCGCTCGCTACCGGTACAGGTGCCATCCAGGATAGATTACTGAGCCCGGCAATATTTCTACTCAGTCTGGGGCCAGGGCCGGAATCGCTACCGGTCGAATCGCGCCACGAACTCGACGCGATCGTTCGAGACCTGACGAAGGTGACGGCTCAAGGAAGCGAAGGAAACATTGAAGCGACGTTGCGAGTAATGAACGATGACGAAGGAAAGAAAATCGCTGAGCGCATCCTCAGCCTTTACATAGATCTTCGCGGCGGGATTTGAGCGCATGGGCCAGAGGATCAAACTGCCGGAGCCGGTCGTCGATATTTACCGGGCAGTCGTCCGGCTCGAAGAGCTGTATCCGGGTCGGAAGTTTACGCCAGACGGTCACCTCGTCGGCTCCATCGGTGAAGTGATCGCGGCCGAAGCGCTCGCCCTTACCCTCTACCCTGCGTCCTATGCAGGCCATGACGCCCACGACGGCAAGGGCGGCGACGTGCAAATCAAGATGACGGCCGGTCACAGCGTGGCAATGTATGCCGAATGCATCCGCCTCGTCGTCCTCAAGGTCATTTCATCCGAAGAAGCAGAAATTGTTTATGACGGGCCGGGTGCCCCGGCTTGGTCTGCCGCCGGCAAGGTTGGCAAGAACGGGCAGCGTGTCGTGCGTCTCTCCCGGCTACGCGCCCTGCCGAGCATACCCTAAGCTAGTACGAGCATCGCTCAAGAATGGAGACACGTGTGTTCCTAGTAATGTTGTTCGTAGTTTGCTTGATCTTGGCGCTGGCTATCAAAGCTAGCCGCGCCTCCAACTTCGGAGCGTTGAACCCTGCGATGGTCTGCCCCCACTGCACCAGCAAGGGGCAGGTTAGAACGAAACAGGTGACCAACAAAAAGGGGATTAGTGGAGGCAAGGCAACCGCAGCGGTTCTCACCGCTGGGTTTTCCATACTGGCCACAGGACTCTCTAGGAAAGAGATGGCAACTCAAGCCCGGTGTGGAGCTTGCAAAAATGTATGGAGTTTCTGATGTCAGGCGAAGCTCTGAAGAAGATCCCCCAACACAGTTATCAATCAAAAAAACGTGACTTCGGACGGCAACGATAATGGGATGGCTTGATAGGTGGTTGGGGCGGAAGCCTCCTTCCTCGTCACAGGAATCGATATCTGAAGCGCAATTGGTACCGGCCAATTGGGCAAGTAGCCAGCCACATCTAGCCCTACTTAAACGGTTTCTATCGGTACGCGATGCCAAAGACGGTTTTCCGGATTACTGGGCACCAGCATTCGGAATGAGTCCTCAGCGCATTATTGACGGGATGGTTGCGCATGGGGCGCTGGAGCCTTTGCCTCCGCTTGAAAAGATTGAATTCTGTCACACGGTGGCAGAACTCAAAAAGATACTGTCATCGCGCGGTTTAAAGGTTAGTGGCAAAAAAGCGGAACTTGTTCAACGACTGCTCGAAGCTGATCCGAAAGACATGGAAAAGTTGTGTGCGCATCGAATGATCTTGCGATGCACACCTGCTGCAGGTCAGGCTGTTTCAAGGTGGGAAGCTGAACAAGCGACAGCTTTTGAAACGGCTACAGACGACGTAATAGCTGCGCTCCGTAATCGGCATTTCAAAGCGGCAATTTGTACTGCTGATGCGTACCGAAAGAGCAAGTTTGAACCTCCTGTCCACCCGGCGCGGGAGGCCATGACAATCCATCCCGCGCCACGCTCCATAGAGGAACGCGCAAACGATCTTGCTACGGTCTTTACCATGCGTCCGAAAATTCTGAAAGGCCTGCAACCGGAGCAATGGGAAGGCCTCTATCTCAATTACGCAGTTTGGCAATTGCTAGGGCGCTTAGCACCCGAAAAGTGCATGCCAGGATTTGCTGGCCTTGGAGTCATGAGCTCCGCGACAGCAACGCGCATGCTGAGTTTTTATGCCAAACATCAACAAGATCTCGCACAGTGGCGGGAATTGGGCATCAAAAGTGCCACTATTTTTGGTGTCGGAGGTTGCGAGGCGTGCTTGGCTCTGTATAACAAGGCCTTCAGCCTCGACAAGCTCCCTGAACTTCCCTACAAAGACTGTACATGCGATTCTGGATGTCGCTGTCTCGCCAGACCTGATCTGGGGTTTGAACGATAGATTGCCTTGTCGCGCGGGTCATACCTTGGTGGCCGCTGCGACACCATTGCCTGCGGCAGCGAACACCACGTTTACTAGCGCGCCGCGCTCTCGAAACTGACAAAGAATGTACCGCGCGTCGTCCCGGTGCGTCATCAAGTGCGACTCCATCAATAGGAAAACCTCGTGGGCATAATCGATGATCGCTTGTCGATCCGCTGCTAGACGCTCCCGTGTCGGATTGAAGGCATATTTCTCGGGAGACCCGCGGTGGAGCTTATCGCCACAGATACCGTTCAATTTCTGTAGGTTGGCCTTTGTGAGATACGGCGCGTTGATCTCGTCCAATTGGACTCTGCCTTTCGTAACGGTCATCGTCTTTGGCTTTGGATAGAAGTCGTTATGCAGATCGCCGAGTTGCTTCATTAGCGCATCCGCCGACCACTGCTTTTGAAACTTTGGAGCCTGTAGTTCCTTGAGGTATGCGTGCGCGATAACGCACGCATAGGAAATACATTCACAGATGATGCGAAGCTGTAGAAAGCAAAACTCGTGCGCCAGAGGTCCATGGAGTGCAGTTCGACTGTTCATCACGTCTTCAATCGTATACAGACGCTCTTTGATCTCCTGCATCAGGTCCGTGTACCTTGGGTCTTGTTTCATGGAAACCTTCTCCTGTGCGACGCTATATCGCGTAAAGTTAATTTTCGACACACCATGCATGGGCGACACCACACGCCATCTCGCAAGGTGAACGGCGACAGGTTGCCACATGTTGCGGCGGCGTGTGGGGCCAGGTTAGAAAGGGAAAGGGTGACGAGCTGGCTCATGGGAGATGAATCCCCAGCTTCTCCTGCATGAGTTCCTTTGCATAGGCTTTGCCTAATGTGAAAAGAACATCTATGCTCGCGCTGCCGATCTTCTTCGCGCCCTGTTTGGTCCTGCGCCAGATCTCCGGATCGCGAAGCGTATCGAGGAACTCGTGGCCCTTCCACGAAAGACCACAGAATATGAAGCCGAGCATCGGTTGAGAGCAGCCGCCATCATTAATGAATCCGGCTTCATGGATTAAGTCCATGTGGTGATTTATTTGAACGGCATCATAGCCAGGAATAGCCAGGGATGGGCTTTCCGGTGTCAGTGTCACCGCGCCGCCCATCTCCAACGGGTATGCCTCCAACTTAATCAGCAACTCCCGAATCAAATCCATATCCCGTTCCATGGTCTTTTAGGCTCCGTCCGTGTCCCATTCACATCTGATATACCAATGCTTGCACATCAAGAGAGAAAATGGCCCAACGTCCGCGTGTGCAAGCCGCCAATCTTCATGATGACACCTTCGGCTATCCCGGCGCGGCGCAGGTTGCGCGCAGCAGTTTGGCGCAGATCATAGGAAGAGCAGGCCGGGAACGTCGGCTGGGAACAGAAGCACCCGAGCGGCCCCACTCAAGACTGAAAACGATATAGTAAATCTTGTATAATCGCTTCAATTGCGATACCATCGGTGTGATGACACCCAGAGAAGAAGCCCCTTCAGCCGCCGAACTCCACTTTGAAGGGGACTCGCTGGAGGTGCTGTCGAGCTTTCCCGATGAAGTAAAACGGGCGCTCGGATTCTCGCTGCGGCAGCTTCAAATCGGCAGGGAGCCGACGTCGCAAACGCGCAGCATGAGTTCTATCGGCTCGGGCGTCTACGAATTGAAGGAGGCCGATGAGCGCGCGTGGTACCGGGCGATCTACCTGTCGAAGGTGGGCAACACGATTTACGTGTTGCACTGCTTTGAGAAGGAGAGCCGCAAGACCGACCGGAGAGACATCGAGGTTGCCGGGCAGCGCCTTAAGCTAGTCAGGCAACGATTGCAGGAGCAGAGAGCACATGAAAAGCGCAGCGGGAAATAAGCCGACACATATCGTGAAGGGAAACATCTTCGACGCCCTGGGCTTCTCCGCGTCAGAAGCCAGCGCGCTGAAAATCAAGGCGGAGATTTTGTCCGCCATCCTGGAGCACGTGCGGGCCAAGGGCTACACGCAGGCGCAGCTTGTGGACATTCTGGACGAGTACCAGCCATCAGTGAGCAGCCTGCTCAAGGGTCGAATCTCCCAGGTCAGCATCGAGAAGCTATTGCGCTATGCCGACCGGCTGCATTTGCAGACGAGCATTGCGGTACGGCCAGTAGACGGGCGAAGCAGCCGTGTGAGAACCCAAGCCACGGCAAGCGCGCGCCGTCCGTTGCGAAAACTGGCAGCAGCAGGTTAGCTTGCTTCGAGCTTTTGAATGCATCGCACGATCTCGCTGGCCGGAAATTGCCCAAAAACACTGTTACGATTGGGCCACCACAAAAGCTATCGCCTCGGCTTCAGTCTCATGCACGGTTTTCTCAACTGCTGTGCGACGGTTGCCTTTGTGCAACATTTCGCGAGAGTTCATGCACTAGCGTCCAGATCTGCTCCAGCACGGATTGACCTGGCAAGAGTGCAGCCTTGCCGTCGTAGCTGACGCCAAGGAGCCCTGTTCATTCTTCGCCTGCAAAATCACCTGTTAAATACCCGCCTTCGGCGTATTTCCGCGTCGTTTGGCAGTCCCCAGCGGCCTGTAAGTTGTTGAAAGTACATTTAATAGGGGCTATGGCATGGAAGAGGTCATCGGTTCGATCCCGATCAGGTCCACCAATCAGTCTTAACTATTTTAAAATCTGCAATTTAAATCGAACAAACCTTCGATTTCCCCGCAAAATCGGCGTCTTTCGCTCATGAAGGACACGCGAGAGCGTTCTCCGCGTTTTGAAACTTAGCCCAGAACAGAGCTATTCTCCGATCGGGAAATGCCGTGTGTCCTCCGGAAAGAAGCAACATCCGGGGCGCGCAGTATTCAACCGCCTCACAAGCAATCGGATATGAGGTAAATGAAGGGCTCGCTGGAAATTGAATGTCGAACTGATCCAAAGTCTTAGGACAATCGGGACAAATTGGCCGAGTCGGGAAGTGGGTTTCCGATCCATTAAGGTCAAGTGGGTATGCCGACATCTGTTGACCTTGGGCGTATGGCCGCCAACCTCCGGTTAGTCGACGATCATCCTTCTTAAATGCTGCCACTTCGGTCACCCGCTATCGCGGGTGGATCAAGCGGCGGACCATCTCATTAGCCGACTCCCAAGGAACAAATCCTGTTCCTTCTCATCCTGTCTGGCCTAGGCCAGTTGCACGCTTAAGGGGATTGATCCGGAAGGCTCGGCTCAAATGGTGCATTCCGAGCGGCTTAGGTCGGAGCACACGCGCATTCATCCTCTGTCTCCTTTTCGTGGCTTTGCTTAATAGGAACTCTGTCGAAGCATCTCTGGAAAGTTGAAAACCTGGTATTCAGGTGCGAACTGCATTCGCCGACATGAGTGGATACCCCGTTACGAGGGCTGAAGTACCTGCTTCTTAGCTTCTTTGTTCTTATGGTCGACTACATGTCCGCAGGAACGATCAACGTTCTCATGTCCTAGCCAAACGGCCCGGTCGCAAATGTCAAGAAGCTGA
>Ga0307377_10007571_pt1 | contig 11181 bp, 12 predicted proteins | sample TR3MG_FD_202535 | JGI IMG/M metagenome (GOLD analysis project Ga0307377, IMG submission 202535) | Soil microbial communities from Risofladan, Vaasa, Finland - TR-3 | ecosystem: Environmental > Terrestrial > Soil > Coastal area > Acid sulfate soil | place: Finland: Risofladan, Vaasa | collected... | reverse complement strand
AGTCCAAGGGTGACATGATCGCGATCAGCAATAGCAACAGGCCCGCATAGAACAGCAGTGAGTTCCTTCGCCGTCGCCACGAATTACGCTTCGACGACCGTCGCTTTAGACGCGAGAGTCCCAGCTCGTGAGCGGCCACCGTCAGCAAGATGACGATCAACACTGGGTCGAACGACCAATGTTGCATGACGTAATTCACGAATGCTCTCCATCCGAGGGATTATCCTCACGCGAATGCGTCAGTTCCTCCTGGTGGGCCTGCCAGGCGGCCAGCATGCCGTTGAACTCAGGCGCGATCTGCGCGGCACGAGCCGACTCATCCTTCGTGGCCCCGCTCTCGGGGTGGATCACTTTCCACCACATGTACACCGCGAATCCACCCAACAGTGGCCATTCGAACACGTACGCCCAACTCAGGGAATTGCCGCCGAGCGCCCGTCTAATCTCGAAGAAGAACGCTGCGATGCACAGGGCCAGACCCACGGCGAGCGTCACGTGTGCCTTTACGGCCTCCGCACCCGTCAGACGGGCGGCTGTTGAACTCGCCGGGTCAACGGCATTGAGCTGCTCTCCGTCTCCCACGAATTCACCCTAGTTTGCGCGAGGTCGATTTCGGCTGGCTCGTCGACGCCAGACTGAGTATTTACCAAGGTTGGCGCGACGGTACCGTCGGTAGAGTGGTCCAAGCATTTGAAACCTCGGGACATCACTCATGAGCACCACCCCAGATTCGGACCCCTCCGTCGGCCTCAACGAAGAGCAGCGGGCGGCGGCCTTCACTCAGACTTTCGCATCGCGCGCCGAAGGCGGATCCCCGCGAGTCGGTCCGTCTCGAATTCCACCGAAGTTTGTCCTGGTCGTCGCCCTGACCTTCGTGGTATTGGGACTAGGTGGCACCGTGCTCGAGCACTACTACGGCAACGCCGGCCAAGGGTCGCCAACACCGACCACCAATGTTGTGCTCCCGTCCGTGCCCGTGGCACCGGCCGGTCCCCAACTCAGCGCATCGATTAAATCCCTGATGGGACTGAAGGAGATCGCCAGCGCCCAGGCACCATCCTTCACCTTGACCGATCAGAACAACCGGCCCTGGAGCCTCGCCAGCGCGGTGGGCAAGGTCGTGGTCCTCACTTTCTACAACCGCGACTGTACTGACATCTGCTCAGTCCTGGGCCCCGAAATCCGCCAGGCCGAAGGTCTCCTCGGAGTCCATGCCTCGTCGGTCGATTTCATCATTGTCAATGCGGACCCCAACCACTTCAGCTACGCGGCCAACCCATTGGCTCTGTCCTCCGCCGGTCTGGAGACCTTCTCCAACGTCAGATTCCTCACTGGCCCGCTCAATCAGCTCAACGCGGTGTGGATCAACTACGGACTCAGTGTTCGAGTCGGCGCCTTGGCCTCACAGGTGGCCCATAACAACGTCATGTATTTCATCACGCCGCGAGGGGATCTCCACTCACTCGCCGTCCCCTTCGGAAATGAGGATCACTCTGGCGCCTACAGTTTGGACCCGGTGATTCTGCATCGTTTCGCGGAGGGCGTCGCCAACACAGCCGTTAGTCTTGCAAGGTGACAAACGAAGATACTGGCGGGCCACCTCTCGCCTACGATCCGGCGTCGATGGCGGCATCCTCCTTGGCGAGCCACAAGGCAGTTTGGTACAGGCGGCCCTGGGTCATGCTGACCTTCGTCATCGTGGTCGTCGTCGGCGTGTCGGTGATCACCGACTTGCCCCACCCAATCTCCAAAGTGGATGACGCCCACGCGCAGAATCTCTCGATCAAACAGATCAACGCCGACATCGCACCCTGTGCTTTGGCCGTGAGGGAGTCATTCGGCTTCTATCGCGATTCGCTCGCGGGAACGCTGGACCAAAGCCGCTTGAAGATCGTCAACACCTACCTCCTCAACGATCAGACCGTGTGCTCCTTCGCCAGCGCGGGAATGTCGGATCTCACCAACAATCTCGATATCCGCCAAACCACGGCCGGACAGTACATCGACAAGATGCTCAAGACCATCGTGACCTGGATGGACTCCGACGGCAACCACGCGATTGTGGATATCGGGTACCTCATCAAGCACCCGGGTGACCAAGCAACGATGGCTGACCTGCGCCTCCGGGAGGACTACCTCGCCAAGGACCGTGCGAAGGCAATCGGTTACCTGGACGCTGCGAGTGCGCACTTGGGAATCACACTGTGGCAGTTGAAGCTGCCATCGCTCGCGCCGCTACCGGGCCTCTAATCGAAGGCCCAAGTCGCCAATGAACCTCGCGTGTTGAGGACCGCTCCTGAAAATGGCATCAATCAATCGCTGCCGACAACGCTGAGGGTCAGCTCGCCGGGCGTTGAACGCGAATCCTGCGCCGACCCGTCGAACAGTCAATCGGAACCTTGCACATGCTCGAACACTCCCCCGTTCGATTTCTGAACGAGTCATCACTGACACCACCGACGTGACGGGTATCCCGCCGAAGCAGACCAGCAACGCGACTCAGTCGCTCCCGAAGAAGCCACGGGTTCGCTCGTCGCGAACCAGTCGCTGCAATTCGTCGTTGGGGTCCTCTTCTGACTGCAGCCAGTAGACCAGATTCCAGAAGATGATCGGCACGAAGACCGCGGCGGACAAGAGCCAAATGAAACCGGCGCTCAGCTGTTGGTCCGCCGAGAGCGATAGCCCCCGACCGGCGACGTGACGGAACGCGTGATACCAGGAACTGTGTGACATGCCGTCGAGATACGCGACCACCCACGCCACCCACATCACACCGGCCGAGATGCCGATTCGGTAGGGTCGCAGTGTGCCCGGCTTGAGCGGAGGCGACTCGATCAGGTTCGTGAACAGCAACACGCCCATCGCCAACAGGGAGAGCGCTTCAACAATGACCAACCACTGATGGCGGACCAAGTAGTCAACCACGGGCGTCACACGCCAAAAAATACTGAGAGCCCCGAAGGCGATGGCAACGAAGACCACCCGACGCTGGTGCGAACCCTTGGTGCGGGCGATTGCGATCCGGTCAACCAACCGGGGTTCGCGCGGCAACACCAGTGCACCATCGGCGTCGACCACATGAGAGTCGAACGAGGCCAAGCCCAATCGCCGCCACGGTGCGCCACCGACCAGCAGAGCGGGCACCACGAACGCGAACACGCTGAACTGCACAGATTCCATGAACTCGTACTTGGATGCCCACGTAGAGACTGGCGGCACCAAGAAGCCAATCCACATGATGGCACTGAGAACCGCCATCGCCAATCGGAGGGGAATTACCCACTCACGACTTGGACGCTGGCGGACCTCGTCCGTCACTCCGAGTGGTGACGCTGAAAGAAGCCCCAAAGGACTACGGCGAACAGTACACCTAGAAGGACGACCATAGTTTGCACTTGGGGGCCAATGTAGTTATCGACAGCTTGCATCATCACCACCTATCCGTTCTATCAAAAATCACTTGAAGACCAAAATCCAATGAAAGAGAGTTCATTCATTCCTACATCACGTAGAACATTGCCGTGAACAGCACACCGCTGATGGCCAAGAAGCCCCAGAAGTACGCCATCGCGGCAACGTTCGCACGGAACAGTTGGGCCGTGGGGGCCATGGACAGCTCCGGGTTCTCTCCACCGAGTTCACGACGCATGCGCAGCGAACGCGCCAACGTGGTCTCGAGCCAATAGGTACCCAGGACGATGCTGATGATGTTCAACACGGCAAAGCCCATGAAGGTCGAGGAGTAACCACTCGAACCAGGGTGGAAGCCCAACTTCGTCAACTGCCAGACCTGCACGATCAATGCGATGAGACCGGTGGCGACACCAGTCCAGCCCGCGACTTGGAAGTCGGCCACGTCACCCTTGCGGAGTCGACGAGATCCGAAGATTGCCAGCAGCGCAGTGGTCGTCATCGCGATGAAGACCGTCCAGCCGTAGGCAATCGGAGCGTGCTGGTGCGGCAGACGCCAGAGCGATCCGTTGTTGCTCGAGCGCAGGTAGAAGTACGCGAACACTTCCGATGCCAGAAGGAACGTGTACATGCCGATGAACAATCGTCCACCGGACCAGATCGAACCAATCTGGGCGCGAAGCTCGAACTCCCGCTCCTCTGGGGTCGAGGTCGGCCCCTTGGCCTTGCTAAAGGTATCAGTCATAGCCTTATCTCCACTCACTACTAGGCCTGGCTACTGCCGGCGGTTGATGCACTGCGAGCAACTCCGTCGCCCATGTCGGCGAACGCCGGGGCGTTCTCCTCGCTGTAGCGGTACGGGTCGGTCATGATCACGGGAATGCGCTCGAAGTTGTACGACGGGACCGGGTTAGCGGTCTGCCATTCAAGTCCGAGGGAGTCCCACGGGTTGGCAGGAGCCTTCACCGGGCTGATGAACATCGACCACATGAGGTTGGCGAAGAAGATCAGGAACGAGATCCCCAGCAGGAAGGCACTGACCGACGAGAAGTCGTTCAGTCCCTGTAGCCGCGGTGCGTAGGTGAATACTCGACGGGGCTGACCGAGCAGACCAATGATGAACATCGGGAAGAAGGTCAGGTTGAAGAAGATGAACATCGTCCAGAAGTGCCACTTACCAATGCGCGAGTTCATCATGCGGCCCGTCATCTTGGGCAGCCAGAAGTACAGGCCTGCCATGAATGCGAACAAGAGACCGCCCATGATCGTGTAGTGGAAGTGAGACAGCACGAAGAACCCACCGTGCACTGTCACGTTCACCGGAACGTCCGAGAGGAACACACCAGTGACGCCGCCGATCAGGAAGTTGAAGAACAACGCCATCGCGAACAGCATCGGCACTTCAAAGCGAATCTTCGCCTTGTAAAGCGTTCCCATGCCGACCAGGAAGATAAATCCTGTCGGGATGGAGATCAGTTCCGTAGTCAACATGAAGAGCGGACGCATGTCCGGGTTGATCCCACTCTGGAAGAGGTGGTGCTGCCACACGAAGAACGACAGCAGGGCTACGCCGATCATGCCCGCTGCGGCCACCTTGTAGGCGAACAACGGCTTACGGGTGAAGACCGGCATGATCTCGCCGACGATGCCGAAGCCCGGTAGCGCCATGATGTACACCTCGGGGTGACCGAAGAACCAGAACAGGTTCTGCCACAGGTAGGAACTGCCACCGTGCTCGTTCACGTAGAACGCGGTGAGGATCGTCCGGTCCAGCAGCCCGAACAGGCCACCGGCGAACAACACCGGAGTCGCCAAAGTCAACAGCGCCGCAGTGGCCAAGATCGACCACACGAAGATCGGTACGCGACTCCAGGTCATGCCCGGCGCACGGTAGTTGATGATCGACACCGCGATGTTGAAGCCCGCGGCCATCATGCCGATGCCGATGACGGCGAAGCCAAGAAGATACGACACCATGCCGGGACCGGCCTGGGTCTGCAGTGGTGCGTAGCCCGTCCAGCCGGTCGGGAAGCCACCGTAGGGCAGAGCCGAGAAGATCACCATGTAGCCCGCCACGAAGATCCAGAAGCTCAGGGCCTCAATTCGCGGGAACGCCATCTGTCGGGCACCGATCATCAAGGGCACCAGGTAGTTCCCCAGTGGCCCGACGATGATCGATGTCGCCATCATCATCATGATCGTGCCGTGTTCGCTGACAATCTTGATGTAGGTGTCGGGTGAGAACACGTGAGTCGTCGGATTGAGCAGCTCGGTGCGGATCGCCATGGCCAGGAGGCCACCGGTGAACATGAAGAGGAGTACTCCGACGATGTACTGCATGCCCACAACCTTGTGGTCGAGCGAGTACCGGAAGTACTTGGTCCACCCCTCGATCGTCTCCTCCTTGGCACCTTCGCGGCCAATCAATTTGGCCAGTGGGTAGTTCAAGGCGCCGATGCCGAGCAACCAGCCCACGACACCGAACATGAGGCCCAGCGCGTCAGCGATGCTGTTCTGTCCATTGTTGGCGATGTAGTCATAACCGCTGGCCAGATAGTTGCCGAACCAGTGTCCAATCACGTAGCCGAGCACGGCCGCCACGATGGCGGTACCAAGGTGCTGGCTCATCCAACCTGGACGTTGCGTCCAAGTCCCGCTCAAGGCAGGCGGCGTCGCACTCGTGGTGCTCACTGCTGTAGGTCGCTCTGCACTGATCGTCATAGCGCGATCTCCGTTTCTTTCTTCAATTGCGTCAGATTATTCATTTGCTTATCGGTTCTCACGAGGCCGGCGTCTTGGAGCCGTAGACCTCGACGGTGCTGTACGGAGTCTTGTTCCCGTCGGGGTACAGACCACCGTTGGCGCCGTTGGCGTCCGGCACGTAGGTCCAGGCGAACGGCGGCAGCAACTTGGTGTTGGCGGCGTTGGCGGTTTCCGTCTTCGTGGCCCAGTTCATGAAGTCGCTCTGGGAGACAACCTTGCCATAGTTGTACATCGAACCGTGCCAGATGCCGCACAACTCGCTGCAGCGAACCACGAAGCTGCCCGTGTGCTGGATTCCCGTGTACGCCACGTCATTGACCATCGGGTTGGCGTCGGCCTTGATACTCAGCTGATAGGCCCAGAAACTGTGAATGACGTCCAGCGAAGTGACGTTGAACGCGACTTCGGTGTCGACCGGCAGGACGAGCTGATCGGATTCAAATCCGCCAAAGGTCGGGTACCGATAGGTGAACTTCCACTGCTGGGCAATGACCTGTACCGGCAGGACATTCTTGGAGCCGGGCGACCAAGTGGCCGTGCCTGCCAGAGCGGCGGTCTCCGCCTTGGCGGCGCCGCTGGGCGACCATACCGGGTTCGGTCCTTCGCCACCACCCGAGCCGTGCTCCTCAATCACCGCAACGGTACCGTACCCCGCAAGGATCACGACGATAATCGACGTGATCACGATCCAGGAGACTTGAGTCTTGCGGTTAGTTCGTGCCGCTTCGCCACCGACTGACTCGGTGGAGTTGCGCTTTGAGCCCCACACCACGACGGCATAGCCGAGGTAGAGCCACACGCCGAGAAGCACCGGAAGGGCAGCCACCATCAGCACATTGAACGTCGTCTGATTGTTATGCGCTGACTCGGTCATGCGTCCCGGTGGGACGTGGGGGCCAACGAGGATCCAATACAGCACATCAACCACAACCGAAATGATGATCCACCACGTCGTCATCCGACGAATGTGGTTTACTTCGCTCTTTGCGTTGTCAGCAGCCATGATTAGCGCACCACTTCCAAGAATCCGCCCATGTAGCCTTGCGTGGACATAGGTCCTCCATTTCCATACAGATACCCCAACGCACAGGGCACGAAGCACTGCCATGGGTAGTTTCCAGGTTCCGCCGTCTTAAAGCTGAACGTGATCGTGTTGTGGTCGTAGTTGGTGCCGCACGGCGCCACGCCGCAGGTGTTGGTGGCGTTCGAGGAGATGCCGACCAGCGGAACGTCGATGCCCAACGCGGGGACCGTGAAGGTGTGGCCCACGCCGTTACCGGTGTAGGAGTCGTAGGTACTGAACGGCTTGCCGTTCAGACTCACCGTCGAGCCGGTGATGCCCGAGGCCTGACCCCACTGCTGGTTGCGGAGGGGGCTGCCCGAGTCGAACTGCAAGACCGTCACATTGATTACGGTGTTGGCGGGTAGTTGCCAGTCGGTGCTGTGCACCCACTTGCCCGACGGGCTCTTCACCATGTACGTAACCCAGGTAGGGTGCGCGCCGAATCCGATCGAGCCGACGGTCTGAATCGTCAGGTTGACCGGCGCACCCGCGGGCTGACTCTTGGTGAAGTCGACGGTGCCACCGGGAATGCCCGGCGTGAGATACACGGCGACTGCCGCGACCACGAGACCTACGGCTACGACAAAGGCCCCAAGGACCGTTGCTAGCCTCGCATTTCTTGACATACATCTCCTTACGACGTTGCATTTTGTAAAGCGCTGGTTAGAGACTAGGTAGTGGAGGTGGGTAAGGTCATCATTTGTGAAGCCCCAAACTAAGAATGCTCTTAGGGTCCATGCGGGTCTCGTGCTCGCCGAGATCATCTGCGTGACGGCATTTTCCTTCGAGCTGTCGCGCGCAATGTCGGGCAACACACTGTCGTGGGCGTACGTGTTCGAATGGCCGATACTCGGTCTCTACGCTGTATATATGTGGCGAAAGATCCTGCGCGAGGATCACCCGGAGCACATCACCCCCAAGACCCGCCCAGCCCCCGAGGCAGTCGATCCACGTTTAAGCGCCTACAACGACTACCTGTCACGCGTGCACGGAGCGGACAGAATTCGCCCAAAGACCAAAGACGACTGAGCTGACCCGTCGAGCGAGACGGCGTTCGGTGTGCTCAGCGCACGCCAGACTGGTGCAGCAACGAAAGCAGTTCTGTCACGGCTGAGCGCTGACCGGCCCAGTTGGACAGCGGGTCATCGGGGACAATCCACTTGAAGTGACCTGACGGGTCGATGATGAACAAGATGTCCGAGTGCAAGGTCATCTTCGAGGTCGCTACAGACTCGACACCGATGCCGTACGACGCCCAGACTCTGTGCATCAACGCGACGTCCGCACTCGTGAGGTAGTAGAAGTCCTTCACCGACGAGAGTCCCCGTACGTCGATGAAGTGGCGTACATCGGCCAACGACTCGTGCTTGGGGTTCGCGGCGATGGCGACCATGTCAATCGGAGCGTCGGCGGAGAGTTCAGCCCGTACCGTCTTCATCTGGTTCGCAATCAATGGGCAGTCGGTCCAGCACACCGGATCGAGGAAGGCCAGCAGCGTGTAATGACCCGGGTGCTGGCCCAGGTGATACGTCGCACCGTGCTGATCGGTCAAGGTGAACCGTGGAGCGGCGGTTGTCACCGACGAGGCCGGTCCATTCTGGGCCAGGTAGAAAGTATTCTCGGTCGTGGTCAGCGTTGACCAAATTCCTGAAGACACTGCCATCAGGACCATTGCGGCGGCGAATGAGGCCGCCACCGCCCCGCTGCTGCTGCGCATCTCCTTGGGCAATCTCCGGTCCAGCGGCGAGACATCGCGACCCGGCATTGCACACCACGCCAGCCACGCGAGAGGCAGCATCGAGTTGACGTCCGTCGCCAGTCCCCCGAAGATCGAGAGATCCTCTCCCACCACCCACAGGACCAATGCCCCGATAACCAGAGACCTAGTGGGCCAACGCCATATCGCCGTGGTCGAAATCCACAATCCGAGCGCCGTGATGATCAGCCAGAGAATGACGATCAGATTGAATCCGCCACCCATTGTCCCAGCGGCGACGCCTACCTTGGTGACGAACCATGCCAACCAGTGCGGCTGGGACGTCTTCACCATGTAACTGGTCATCGAGGTCAACGCATTGGAATTGCCGCCATGCCAGAACTCTCGGTTCGGCAGGGCCTGGACGAAAGCCGCGAGTACCAGGACGACGCTCAGTCCCCGGGTCGTGACTCGCGCGAAGGAGCGCGAGAAGCGCTCGTAATCGAGCGTCAACCAGATTCCCGCGACCACGTAGAAGAACGTGGCCCCGGGCCAGCCAAAGAGGAATGAACTGGTCGAGGAGAAGATTCCCCCGGCACCATTGCCCACCAACCAGATCAGGGCGGCCCAGGCGGCGCTGAGCGCACCGGCAAAGCGGCCGAGTACGCCGTTGGAGACCAGCAACAGGATGCCCAGACCAACCTGCAGCCACGCAATGGCCACAGCAAGGGCCACGGGATGGCTGTTCCACACCCCGATGCCGGAGTACATGAGAGTGTGGAGCCATTGCGGCGTGCCCTGCGCCGCAGGGGCCACGACATCGTTGGCCAGTCCGAGCGGCATTGAAGGCTGGAATTGCAGGATTCCGGCGAATAACCAGAGAGCGCCGAACCCCCAGCGCAGATAGGAGCGGGTACGGGGCTCACTCAGTCCGCGCGCCGAAAGGTTGAAGTCGAATATTCGCTTGGTGGCGGCGGCGATGAGTATGACAACGAGTCCGATACCTAGAATCCACAGGACCGCCGTCAGTAGCAGCGCGTGATGAAAGATCGACACCACCAGCGGATTCGTCAACTCAATCGAAGAGCCACCCATTCCTGGCATCGCGGGTACCTATTTCTCCGATTCCAGCTCTTCGGCACAGGCCGAAAGCACGCCGTTGACGAAGGATGGAGATCCCTCGGTGGAGTAGACCTTCGCAAGTTCCACGGCCTCGTCGAGGACCACGGCCTTCGGTGGGGCGTCGTCCATCAATAATTCACCGATTGCGAGGGTCATCACGAGGCGGTCCACGATCGCGATGCGCTCGAGTGGCCAGTCGATCGCGAACTCCGAGATCAATCCGTTGGCCCGGGCCTGATTGGTTTCGGACGCGTTCAGCAGAGCGATCGTGTACTGGTCGGGCCGGACCGGCAATGCATTGATGATGGTGGCGACGTCGCGCCCTTTTAGGGTCGCCTCGTAGAAGATTTCGAGCGCCCGTTCTCGGGCGTGGTGGCGCTGGGCCCCTAATTCGCTCACTCTAGGCCCGGGTCATGTACTCGCCGGTGCGGGTGTCGACCTTGATCGTCTCCCCTGGTCCGACGAACAGCGGCACCTGAACCACGAGTCCAGTCTCGAGCGTGGCGGGTTTGCGGGCACCCGATACCCGATCACCCTGGATGCCCGGCTCGGTCTCGGTGATCGTCAGTTCCACCGACGCGGGCAGTTCGATTCCGATGATCTCGTCGTCATGCAGGATCAGCATGGCCTTGCCAGTCTCCTTCAGGAAATTCGCCGCATCGCCTAACTTCTTCGACGAAACCGGGACCTGGTCGTACGTGGACTGGTCCATGAAAATGTAGTCGTCACCGTCGCGGTACAGGTATTGGGTGTCTCGCTTGTCGATGATGGCCTGCTCGAGGCGCTCGTCGGAACGGTAGGTCCGCTCAATGACCGCCCCGGAACGGGCGTTGCGCAGCTTGGTGCGCACGAAGGCGCCCCCCTTACCGGGCTTCACGTGCTGGAACTCGATCACCGTGAAGAGTCCCTCGTCGACCTTGATGGTGATGCCATTCTTGATGTCCGAGGTTGAGATTGCGGCCATAAGCCTTGAGACCTTTCGAGAAAGTTGCGTGTCCTATTCTAGGCAAGGACCACGACGGCCTAAACCGACGCGGGTGAAACTAGTTGTCGTACGGCTTCAACGGCCAGGTCGTAGCTGGACGGTCCGAAGCCCGCGATGGAACCGTTTACGACGGCGGCCAAC
>Ga0307377_10007570_pt1 | contig 11181 bp, 17 predicted proteins | sample TR3MG_FD_202535 | JGI IMG/M metagenome (GOLD analysis project Ga0307377, IMG submission 202535) | Soil microbial communities from Risofladan, Vaasa, Finland - TR-3 | ecosystem: Environmental > Terrestrial > Soil > Coastal area > Acid sulfate soil | place: Finland: Risofladan, Vaasa | collected... | reverse complement strand
GAGAGAATCCACGCAAAACTCAAGAAGCGCCTGCGCTGCACCATCACGCCCATGCCTGTTGGGTACGACCCGGACGACCTGACTCCCGAGATGGCAAAAATACTTCTTGGTGAGCCGGTACGTGTTGACCTATAGCAGTCGTATGTGCTAAGAAGCTCAGTGCCGTTTGGCACAAAGACGATCTCTAAGAGATCAGTAAACCAGGAGAAAAAGCATGAGTTGGTACAACCAGGGCTTCGACGGGATGGCCCGTGAAGAAGCACGTCAGCAATCCTCGCAGACACCAAACCGTTTCTGGGTTCCAGTGGGGGAACGCCGAGAGGTGGTGTTCATCGACGACGACCCGGTTCAGCTCTACGAGCACAACCCGAAAATGGGGGGCACGTGGCGCAACTGGATGACCTGCCTCAAGGACATCGAGGATCCGTGTCCGGCGTGTGAGGTGTTCGGTGAGAAGACGCGTTACTACGTGGGGTACTTGACCTGCGTGGACGTGACCAAGTGGGTGGACAAGAAGGGCAACGCGCACCAGTTCGAGTTGAGCTTCTTCGCCGCCAAGTTCGGCACCATGAAGAAGCTGCGTCGCAAGATCGAGGACGCCAAGGAAGCGGAGCGTTCGTTCAAAGGCTCGCTGTACCGCGCGTCGCGTGACACCGACAAGGAGCCCAGTTCGGGTAGCGAGCTGGAGTACATTCGCGCCGCCGACACGGTCAAGTTGTTCGACTTGGCAATGTTTCGGGGCAAGAGGTTGTCGGAGCTGTTCGACAAGGCGGAGCAGAACGCGCAGACCTTGGAATCGCTCAAGAGCACGTTCCAGCTCAAGTTCGACGACAACGGGAAGCTGCTTCGTGAGATCCCGGCGTTCAACTACTACACGCTGTTGCACCCCAAGCCGCGCAAGGAGCTGGCAGCGGCGCTGCGTGGCGCCAAGGTCGAAGACGATGACGACAAACCCCAAGGTCGGGGCAAGAGCGACCAGGGTGGTTCCAGCGACGACGACGTCCCTTTTTAGGGTATGAGCCAGAAGCGGTACGTGGAATGACTGATCCTGCCTACCGTCTGCTTGGTGTCACATACTACGTTGGCCAAACGAAACTGAAGGCTCACGTACTCGTGGTCGCTAAGCAGGCGGTTGCGCAGATCAACTTCACCTGGATGACGCGAGACGACTCGCCTATTCCGCCTGCCAACTGGGCGGAGACGGTGTTGGCGGAAGCAGCTAACGCTGCACAAACCGCCGTGTCCGACCCGTTCGCCAAGTTCTACAGATGAAGATAATCGTGGATCGCTGGGCTTGGCTCGCTAAGGCGGAGCTGACCGAGGCACAGATGAAGGCATTGAGGCGCAACCTCACTGTCACGCCTCGTTCTTCGTCTTTCGACAAGGAAGATCCGAAGCCGCTTTACCTGTACGCTGAGACTGCGACCATGTTCGGGATTGCGCGCGAGTACGCGCTGGGCAATCTCAAGCCACATCACCAAGTCGAACTTCGTGTCTCGAACGGGGACAAGACTACATGGCCTGGGGCGCTGGAGTTCAGCGGGTTGCTGCGGACAGAGCAGGAGCAGGCGGTCTTGCAGATTGCTACGATGTTCAAGACAGGCACGTTAGGCGGCCTGTTGTGCGCGACTCCCGGTTTTGGAAAAACCGTCAGCGCCGCTGCGTTGATGGCGCAGCTACAGGTTCCGACGCTGGTGGTGGTCCACAAAGAGTTCCTGATGACTCAGTGGCAGCAGCGACTGACGCAGTTCTTGCCGGGTATCCAGATCGGAATCTGCCAGCAGGACACGTTGGACTATCACGGCAAGCACGTAGTCATCGGCATGGTGCATACGCTCGCGGATCGAAAGTTCTCGGACGAGTTCATTCGTTGGCCGGGGCTGGTGATCACTGATGAGGTGCATCGCGTGGGCGCGGCCACGTGGAGTGTTGTTCCCAGCAAGTTTCCTGCGCGCTGGCGGTTCGGAATCACAGCAACACCCAGGCGCAAGGACGGCGCCGAGAAGGTGTTTCAACTGCACATTGGGCGCATCCTGTTCACTGCAAAAGAACAGCGTATGCGTCCCAAGATCAAGCGGGTCCACACGACGTTCCGCGTAGCCCCAACGCCCAACATGCCGGTGGGAAAGATGCCACGGACGTTGATGGTCACGTTCCTGTGCGCGAGCCCGGCGCGGCTGGCGCTCGTGGCGAACCAGACGATTCAGGCGTTGCAAGCCGACCGCAAAGTGCTGGTTCTGTCGGAACGGGTGGCGCACCTGGAGTCGATCGAGCGAGCCATCGTCAGCTTGTGGCCGTCGAGCGTGGCGAAGCTGCCGTCGATTGATTACTACATCGGAGGGCGCACCGAGCTGGAGCGCGAGATAGCTTCCACGGCCAGAGTGATCTTGGCGACCTCGCAGTTCGCTTCCGAAGGTCTGGACATCCCGGCCCTGGATACCCTGATCTTGGCAACACCTATGTCCGACGTGGAGCAGGCTGTAGGCCGTATCCTACGCCCGTTCGACGGCAAGAAACCCCCGATCGTTGTGGACATCCGAGATGACCGCGTGCCCATGTTCCGGGCTCTCGGGGAAACCAGGGATCAATTGTATTCGCGCATCACTTGACAACGATTGGCCTACCTGCTACCCATTAGGTATTACCCTGCATTGGGTAGAAGGAGTCTGGCCGTGACGGGAGTTTTCGATTTCAAGACGTGGTATCGCCAAAACGCCGAGGCGCTCTCAGCCAAGCGCAAGATGCGCTACTCGACAGATCCGGCGTATCGGGACCGTGTGCTGGCGATAAACGCTAACGCGCGGCGTGCCCGAAAGAAGGCGCGGCTGCACGAGCAGGACATCGAACGGAAGGCGCGTATCGTAGGGGAGGCACCAGCAGCTCGGTGGAAAAGCAGAGCCATCGAGGTGGATGGTCAAGAGGTTCAAGCCTTCACGATTGGAGCGTTGGCTCGCGCACTGGGAAGGTCCATCCAAGCCATTCGTATCTACGAGGCGCAGGGATTGATTCCGGCTACGCCTTACCGCTCGTCGAAGGGTGACCGTTTGTACACGCTCGCCATGGTCACCGACATTCAAGCAGTGTTGGAGAAGGCTGGGCGAACGAGTCCTGTGGGCAAGGGTTCGCGGCCTGCGGTCAAGGTGTTCAAGACGCAGCTCTCCACGGGAGAGGTTGTTGAGCTTCCGCTGTTCCGTATCTCGGCGCTGGGGCGCGAGTGTCGAAGAAATATATCGACGCTTGAGCACATGGAGGCGGATAGTCTATTCCCTTCCACACCGTTGCGTGCTAAGAGAATACGACTCTATTCGGTCGGCATGATCAAGGTTGCAAGAGAAGCCTTTGAGGCTCTTGAGCAAGGGGACTTGGAACGCAGTTCCTTGTACCAGACCATTGCAGATCAGTGGGATGCAGCAGGGCTTCTGCACGCGAAGTTGGTTTCGGAAAAGCCTATTGAACAGACGAAAGAAGGAATGAATGGACAAGCAAGATCAGCAGGACACCGAGAGGCATCAGCGGGCAGTTGAGGGTTACACCCTCGTCAAGCGGTTTGGCGGGCCGGGGTCGGAAGACATCCCGGAGAACGTCAAGCACGATCAGGTCGCTGTTCGTACTTTCATCACGCAGCCAGCCGAAGTGTTTTACGAGGCAGGCGGCACGATCAACATTGGCAACTACGAGTCTGCGCGCGTAACGGTGGGCATTCGCGTGCCTTGCTACCGTGAGGAGATCACGACCGCCTTCGATACGGCGAAGTCGTGGGTGGAGAAGGTTCTCGAAACCGAAGTGAAAGAAATTCGTCGAGCAGGGGTATGAGCAAGACACCCGAAAAAACTGAAAACCGCTCGACACGAACGATGGCGGCGGATGTCGTCGCCAAGCTGCAAAAGAAGCACGGCAAACACATCGTGCAGTTGGCCAGCGAAGTTCCCGCGATGGACGTCACGTTCATCCCCACGGGCATTTTTGGGTTGGACTACGCCTTGGGTGGAGGCTTCGCAGCGGGACGCGTTCATGTCGTCTACGGGCAGAAGTCGTCGTGCAAGACGTCTGTGGTGTGTAAGACGATCGCCTCTGTTCAGAATCGGTGTGCGACGTGCCAAGGGGTGCGCGGCGAGTCTGGCAAGTGCAAGTGCGGAGAGTACCGCGAAGGCGTGGTTGCGTACCTGGACGTTGAGGGCACCTACGACAAGACGTGGGCAGCGCGCCTGGGTGTAGACAACTCGCGGCTGTTGTTCACCCGCCCGGAGTACGCGGAGCAAGCCATCGACGTAGCTGATGCTTTGATGCGTTCGGGTGAGTGCGATCTGCTGTGCATCGACTCCATCGCTTTTTTGTCTGTGGCCAAGGAGCTGGAGGAGTCGGCTGAGAAGATTGGTGTTGGTGATCAAGCGCGTCTCATGGGCAAGGGCATTCGCAAGTTCACCGCTGCGCTGAACTGGTTGGCCAACGAGCACAAGGGGCGCAAGCCTACGCTGCTGCTGGTGAACCAGTTGCGCATGAAGGTGGGGTTGATGTTCGGTAACCCCGAGGTCCAGCCTGGCGGCTTGGCGCACGGTTACGCTGCCTCGACGGAGACGTTGTTCCGCAGCGGCAAGTACACGATGGATGAGTCTACAGATCGTCCCTTGTTCGCGGATTTCCACTTCAAGGTGGACAAGAACAAGACTGCGACGCCCAAGGTCGAAGGCGACTTTCGCTTGCAGCTCTCGGACACGGAGCACAAGAAAATGGGGGAGAGCGCCGACGAGGGCTTCATCGTGAAGATGAGCGAGAAGTACGGACTCCTCGAACGTCAAGGCAAATCAGGTTCGATCACGTTCTGCGGCAAGCAGTTCAGCAAGCTGGATGCGGTGGAGCAGGCTCTTGTCGAAGACAAGGTTCTGTACACCCAGGCCACTGAAGCATTGATGACGATTCTTCTGGCCTTGTGATCCCATGGCCGAGGACGAGCCAAAGCCTCGACACGCTTTGCCCCGCTACATGCGAGACGAAGGGTTGCGGGGAGATCGCAAGAAACGCTCGGACAAGCACGAACGCCGGATAGCCAAAGCTATGGGCGGCAAGCGTATTGCAGGCTCTGGGGCTGTCAGCGTAGGTCGCTTCAGCCAGTGGGGCGGCACCAAGTACAACGACGGCGCGGCGGCGATCACGGCCAACGGGGACGTTGCTACCCCGGACTTCGTGATCGAGCACAAGTTCATCGAGCCTATGACCAAATCGGTTGGGGTATCTCGCGTGTGGTTGACCAAAGTAACCGAGGGCGCACGCAGGCAGATGAAGACGCCTGCCATGGTGTTGACGTTCGAGCGCGCCGTGGAGCACGAGCAAGATTGGTTGCTGATCCCCCTATCGGTTGCACGGAAGAAGCTGGGGTTCGATGTCTAGGTGGTCGAGATTCGTGAAAGCGAGCGCGCGGTACTTCTACTGGAAAGTCGGAGCGGCTGACGGCGATCCCGGCCTGGAGCGTATCCGCGAAGAAGTGTTGGAGGAGGCCGGTAGGCTTTTCGACAAAACCTGCGACGACCTAGAGAAGTCGATAGAGCAGGACGATGCGCAGACAACGCCTCGAAAACCAGAGGTGATTCACTGATGTCGGAAGCCGATAGAGATTCCATGCGACGCCGGATGCTGGTGCTTCCTACGCAAGTCGCGCTGCGCCTGGAGCCGGTGCGTGGGAAAATCATCCCTATGTTCGTGTGTTTGTCGTGCGAGTCGTCAGTAGTGCCGGACGAGGTAGCGTCTGTGCTTCGTTGGCATGAAGACAAAGAATGGTTTGAGTGTGCTCACTGCGGGCTTGAGTTGTTACCACGTGAAGCTGATTTGCTTGTAGTCGATGGCCTAGATGCGCTACGGTCGTTGCGAATGGACGTGACAGGGGAGAAAACGAACAGATGGCATTGGGTCGCATTCTTAAGTCGCCTACTTCGGGGACATCGTCGCTTGTCTCCGTGATCCAGCGGGCAGTTGTTCGCAACGGCTTGTACCCGATCCCCACGCCTTCGAGTCGCGTGCGGGTGTCGCTGCTGCACAAGCTGTGTCCGCGTGCGGACGTGCTGCGCTTCATGCACAACGTCGCGGAAGCCGACAACGTGGAGGCCGATCTCGGAGTGACCTTCGCTATCGGCACGGCGCTGCACTACGCGATGCAGAACCTGATGCTGTCCAAGACCAGCGTGCTGGAAGGCATGTGGCGGTGCGAGAAGTGCGGGCACCTGTACGGCGACGTGCCTTACAAAGATCACCTGAAGCCTGCTCAGATCGCTAGTCGTATTTCGTGCCCGGCTAAGTGCGATAAGTGCAAGCACGACACGTTCAAGTTCGAGGAGTATTTCTTCGTTGACGAGGAGCTAGGACTCCAAGGGCATTGCGACGGTCTGCTGAATATGCCTGCGCTCTCCGACGAGCCTGTGCTGTTTGAGTTGAAGTCCATTGCGCAGAGCCAGACGTGGAAGATCCGAGACACGCCTCTCATCGACCACGTTATCCAAGTCCACGGGTACATGATGCTGTCGGGACTGAGTAAGGCGATCGTTCTGTACTGGGTGAAGGGCGTGCATGGCATGCCCGCGCTCAAGGAGTTCGTCGTTGAACGCGACGATGATCTCGTGGCCACGCTTACCGAGGCGCTACGGCAGCGAAAAGAAGGTCTTGAAAAAGGCATCGTTCCCGAAGATCGCGTGTGCGCGACCGCCGACTGCGCGCGAGCGAGCGGGTGCCCTGTACGGCAGACGTGCTTCAGCAACTACGTACCGGAGCCCGACAGTGCAGCCGGTCAATTTTGATACCGGGCTGATCCGACCGCTGCCCAAGGAACTGTTCGGTTCTGTGTGTAGCGTGTGTGATAAGGCGCAGTCCGTTTGGGCGCTCCAGCACGCGATGGCGCTGGAACAGGAATGCCCGTTCGTCTGCTCGTTGTGCGTGCTCTACAAGTCGCGCTGGGCACAAGACACCGGGGAAGCTCTGGCAGAGTTCATTGCCGAGGTCGAGCGAGTTCGGAACACGGTGTTCGAGAGGACCGCTGACGGGCAGCTTTCCGTTGTTGGGGATGCTGACCGTATTTTGATTTCGATTCTCATGGAGAACCGCCTGGACGCGGTGCGTAAAGCGAGGCTTGTAACGTAATGTCAGTACCCTGCGCGTTAGGGATAGACCCTGGTTTTGCTACTGCTGGCTTCGCTGTGATGGAGCTGGGCATGGCGTCCGATCGTGTCGTTCGCATGGGGGTGTTCGAGACGAAGAAGGACACAGCCAAACGCCGCACGCTGGCGTCTGACGACAACTTGAGGCGCTGCCAAGAACTGACAGAGCTGTTGTCAGGCTTGATTCAGCAGCACCACGTGGTTGTCATTTGCGCGGAGGCTATGAGTTTTCCGAGGAACGCTTCGGCGGCTTCCAAGGTGGCGATGTTCTGGGGTGTCATCGGAGCCCTTTCCCACATTCACAAGCTACCGATCGTGCAGTGCTCTCCGCAGGCGATGAAGAAAACGCTGTGCGGTAAACGAGACGCCTCCAAGGAAGAAGTGCAGACGGTCTTGATCCAGGAGTTCTCGTATTTGCCTACGTTGCTGGCAAAGCTGGCGAAGTCCAAACACGAGCACGCGTATGACGCTCTCGGTGCCATCGCTGGCGTGCGGAGTTCTGATGTTCTGCGCCTGCTGCGGAGAATGCTGTGATGCGCGGGATCAATCGCGTCGTGCTGTCCGGCGCTCTTTCTGCTCCTGTTGAATACGCCACAAAAACAGGAGATTTCGACGTGTGTTCTTTTTTGCTTGAAACTTCTCGTCCGGGTTCTCATGGTGCTACGGTCAGTACGATTGTGAAGATCAACGCTTACAGTCCGGGGCTGATTGGTGTATGTAGAGCGATGCTCCACAAGGGCGCTTACGTGATCGTAGAAGGCGAGTTGATGACTCGCAGCGGGCGCTACGGAGAGCGGACTGAGGTTAGGGCACGGGACATCATTTTTGTGCCTTCTACAGACGGCGGCGCGACGGAGGAACCAGCATGAGTGATTTGGCATTGGTTATTGACAACGGTGGTACGGCTTCGACACGCGGTTCGCGCGAGTGGGCGTCACGCACGCGCAAGCGGGCGATGGTTCTGACCAAGCAGTTGGACACCGGCTACATGGAACTGGCCAAGATCCTGTACGATATCTACGACTGCCCTGTGGACGGCGACCCGAAGAACGCTTCGGTTCTGACCACCTGGGGTCACGCGACGTTCAAGGATTACGTCGAGAACGAACTGGGCATCCACTACAAGAAGGCTCAGCGTCTTCGGTCCATCTGGTATGTTCTGGAGATCATGCTCAAAGACCTGGACGTCAAAACCAAGGAACGCCTCGTTGCTCTCGGTTCCACGAAGATGCGTGAGATGGTTCGCGTGCTCACCGTGGACAACGTGGGCCGATGGCTGACGATCGCTGAGAACGAGTCGCACGCTTCGCTGCTCAACAAGATTCAAGCGGCGACCTTGGCTGCGCGCAAAGAGGCGCTTGAAAAAGAACTTGGAACTGGCGAGGAGTCCGATGAGGGCACGCCGTTCCCGCATGGTGTGTCGCTCGGCGGCGGCGAAGCTCGCGCAGAAGGCGATGAGTCTACGGACGACGGCTTCGGTGGAGAAGCGGGACCGGCTCCGCAGGCGCAGGCGCTCGCGGACGCGGACCTGTTCGGAGCGGACGAGTTGAAGATGGAGTCGTTCATGCTCGCGCCGGACCAGCAGCTCAACGTGCTGACGGCGCTGGCGCGTTCGGGTGAACTGACCAAGTCCTCGAAGAAGGGTTACAACCTCGACCTGATCTGCGTGGACTTCTTGGCGACCAACGACTTTGGCGCACAGACCAAGCAAGCCGAGTCGCGCAGCCGCTACCTGGCCAAGATCGAACGCCTGCTGGGCGTGCGCCTCATCGCCGTGGATGCTCACAATCCATCAGATGTGGTGTACGGCGTGGCGACACTGGCCGCGTTGGCGGGGCCAGACGCAGAGGCCAAGGCGTGATCTCTCGGGCGCTGATGCTCTCGGAAATCGAGGGGATGCAGACCCTTCTGGGATCGTGGGCGGCGGCGTTGAAAGGCGAAGGGCCGATTCCAGGGTCCGGTGGGCAACCTGGGATCCCTTACGAAGACTACCCAGCCCCCGAGGACAAACGGATCGCTTGTTACCAGCAGCTTGCCGGAGAACTTGTTATCTGCGCAGGCAAGTGCGAGACTCTCGCGGACGTGATCCACAACGGAGCGAGGTAACGCAATGTCCCAGGAGTTTGAGCGCGCACTACGGAACATGAGATCGCTCGGAGGCATCCGGCTTTACGAAGGCGACATGGATGACGCGGCTACGCAGTCGTTGTCGCAAGCGGCTAAGAGCTGGCGCGCGGCGATCAAGGTTGGAGACGACCTCCTCGAAGGCGTTCAGAACGTCGCTACCGTGACCGAGAAGGTCATGGCCGAGGAAGGCCAGCGGCAGCGCGCGTACCTTGTGGACGTTCGCGGGAACATCCAGAAGGTGCAGGGCGTCAGCCAAGAGTTCTACAACAACTTCCGGGATGGCCGCGAAGCGATGTACGTGGCGGCGAAGATTTGGGAGATTTCGACGCGGCGCAGCGGCAAGGGCACCAAGAAGTCCAAGAACATCTCGGGTATGGATGCTGAGCAGCTTGCCATCGACATGAGCAAGGGCGCGGACAACCTCGCTACGGCCATGGGCAAGATGCTCGAAGCCGGGGCCAAGGTCACCAACATGATGAAGTCCTGCGTGCTGGACGGGTGTCCAGGCGACAAGCGCGAGCCCTTGATCTCGGCGGGCCTGGACTTTCGGGATCTCGTCAGCGAGGCCGTCTTTGGCCGGGTCAATGGGATCATGCGTCGGGCAGTCGAAATGATGAACCAGTTCGACTCTGAAGCGTCTCGCTTCGAGTCTCTGACGCTGCACGAAGACATGAAGTGGATCGCCCCGTGGGATCGTGACGACGAGATCAACGGCGAGTTGATCTGAGTCTGGTAGGTAGCTTACCTACTTCGTTTCAGCCCTGACGGGATCCGAGGGGCGCTGCCCCAGGGGTAGATCCTGCGGCAATTCCGCGCTAAAAAGGCATGACAGTGCCTTTTCTAGCTACTAAAGCGATCTTGCTATTGACTTACCTCTATTTAGACGTATTCTGCCATTGTACGATCTGAATGGAGGAGTGATCGCGATGGTTCAAAAGAAAGAATTGAGTAGCGCGGCGAAGCAAAAGGTCGCCGCCACACTGGCTAAGATCCGCGCGGCGCAAGCCAAGCTGACTGCCGAGGCAAAGGCACTGGAAGCGGAGGTCGCTGCTCCGGTTGCGGCTGCCCCGAGTCCCGTAGAAGCGGAGGCACCGAAGAAGGCCCGCAAGAAGCGAGCGGCCCCGAAGGCGCTCAAGGCCAAGGCAGAGCCGAAGGTCAAGAAGGCACCGAAGGCCAAGAAGGAGCCCAAGGTCAAGGCGGAACCCAAGGTCAAGAAGGCGCCGAGTTCGGGACAGAGCGGACCTGCGTTGGACGGCTTAGAGTACGATAAGCTCAACGCCAACGAGAAGAAGCTCGTGGACAAGCTGGCGAGCGAGAGCGAGTCGAGCGGCGGCAACGCGAAGCTCGGCATCGAGGACTTGGCCAAGGTCTTCGCGCGCTCGGCCTCTGATGCCAAGCAGGCGAATAGCTGGACGCGGAACGCTCTGCGCCGGTTGATTCGTGGCAACTTGGTGCAGAAGGTGGAGCGAGGTTCGTACCGATTGACGCGGCGCGGCGCACACCAAGCCGCGTAACGGAGGCTTGTGGCGTTCGAGCTGGTTACAACACAAGACCAGCTTGGCGAGGTCGCCAACGCTGTAGATCGTGCTGGAGCTGTGAGCTTCGACATCGAGACTACATCGTTGCGTCCTTGGGACGGAGAGATCCGTCTGATGTCGCTCAAGACGCCGACCACGCATCACGTGGTGGACCTGTTCAAGACAGGCCACCCGGAGGCCGTCATTCGCGCGCTCACGGACCCGAAGTCCAAGACCGTCAAGGTCATCCAGAACGCCAAGTTTGAGCAGCGTTGGTTCCTGCACAAGTACGGCGTCGAGGGCGAACTGTGGCCCATCTTCGACCCGTTCCGCGCAAGCAACCTGATTCACAACGGGCGCGACCTGTCTCACGATTTGTTCTCGCTCCAAGAGCGCGA
>Ga0307377_10007568_pt1 | contig 11182 bp, 8 predicted proteins | sample TR3MG_FD_202535 | JGI IMG/M metagenome (GOLD analysis project Ga0307377, IMG submission 202535) | Soil microbial communities from Risofladan, Vaasa, Finland - TR-3 | ecosystem: Environmental > Terrestrial > Soil > Coastal area > Acid sulfate soil | place: Finland: Risofladan, Vaasa | collected... | reverse complement strand
CCCCTCACTGGTCTCGCAAACCGGATACTTTTCGAGGACCGTTTGTCTCAAGCACACGCGAGAGTACTGCGAGATGGCGGTTTCGGATGCTTGATGCTCCTCGACCTCGACGACTTCAAAGGGGTGAACGACACGCATGGTCACCTCATCGGCGACCAATTACTCGTCGGGCTAGCCCAACGTTTCGAACAGGTGATCCGCTCCTCGGACACTCTCTGTCGATTCGGAGGTGACGAGTTCCTCTTCCTGCTCGAAGGACTCGGCTCTCGAGTCGAGGCGGAGGAAGCCGCTTACCGGTTGCTCGACGCCTTGACAGAGCCGTTCTCGTTCGCCGGGCTACGACTTCAGCAGCGTGCGAGTATTGGCCTGGTGGTGTGGGACTCGACAAATGCCGATGGCACCGAGTTGCTCCGAAATGCTGACGTCGCGCTACACGAAGCCAAGAGTCTCAACAAAGGGAGTTACGCACTCTTCGCGCCCCGCATGCACCAGAAGGCGATCAACAGCTTCACCTTGGCGCAGGAACTTCGACAAGCCCTTCTTTCGGGTGATCTGGCAATGCACTACCAGCCCATCGTCGACCTCGATTCGTTTGCCGTGGTGGGCTTCGAGGCACTGATGCGATGGAACCATAGCGAACGGGGAATGGTGCCGCCGGACCTGTTTATCCCGCTCGCTGAACAGAGTCACCTAATCGTCGAGCTTGGTGCCTACGCGCTACATGAGGCCCTCAAGGCTGCAAAAACCTGGGACCGGTGCGACTCCGCATCGAGTGCTCCGTACGTCACGGTCAACCTGTCCGTGCACCAATTCCATGATCCCGGCCTCATCGAGATGATCGAGAGCAATATTCTCCAAAGTGGCGTTGACCCAGATCGTCTGATTCTCGAGATCACCGAGAGTGCGGCTCTCGTAAACGTGCCAGAGACGCTGGAGGTGATCCAACACCTCGCTCGCATCGGAGTGCGCATCGCCCTGGACGACTTCGGCACGGGATTCTCCTCACTTTCATACCTCACGCTCCTGCAACCGCGAATACTGAAGATTGACCGTTCATTCGTCTCGCCATCGCACGAAAGTTCTCAAAACGACACACTGCTCGAGGCCATCATCTCTCTGGGCGACAAGCTCAACATGATCTCGTTAGCGGAAGGCATTGAGACCACGTCGCAACTTCAACGACTTCGTTTCCTTGACTGCAGACTTGGGCAGGGCTACCTATTCTCCCCCGCAGTGCCCGTTGAACAGACCGTCGCCATGATCTGTCGCGGCTTCGCCAACCACGATCGGCCAGCTGGCGACTTCAACCTCGAGTAGTGCTCTCAACGCGGCAGGTCCCTGCGAGAGGTTTTACGCATTTATCGAACATCGAAATCCGCCAGAGTCGGCGAACTTCACATTCGTGGTCACGTCAGCATCTTTCTTTCACGTTTGGTCTGAAACATTGCCTCGTCGGCGCGCCGGAAGAGATCGGCAGACGTCTCAACATGGTCCCACGTAGCCACGCCCATCGAACACCTCACGCCGTCGGGCAACGAATCCTGAAGTCGTTTTAACACGATCGCCATCGTCTCGGCATTCGACCCTGGGGCAAGCAGACCAAATTCGTCTCCACCGAGCCGAGCGACGAAGTCACCACCCTCACGAATTTCGCCGTGCCATCCGTCAGCTACCGCACGTATGAGCCGGTCGCCTCCGGCGTGGCCCTCGCGATCGTTAATCTGCTTGAAATCGTCAATATCCATACTCACGATTGACAGTGGTGCGCCACTTCGCCTTGCCCGTTCCAACTCCGCATCGACTCGCTCATCCCACGACCGTCGATTAGGCAATCTGGTCAGCCGGTCTTCGCGACCGCTTCGTTTCAGCGTGGACACGAGTGCGACGACTACTACCGCCAAGACCATGGCGGTGCCAAAGATAGAAACCCATGACACGATGACTTCTCTTGTTCCAATGTCACTGTTCGCGAGCACGAGGAAATAGGCCAACTCGGCGGCCCCAGTTTGCAGAAGAACAACGACGGGCTTGAAGTACAGCGCGGCGTACACGGTCACCCATATGTAGAGCACGGCAAGATTGATGTGCAGGCTCGGCCCAATAGCCGCTGCCACCGTCACCAACAGCCAGCCCATCACGAACATGATCTGGGCGACCAGTGGGGTAATTCGATTTCGAAAGATGACACGCAGTACGGTGCCGAACAAGAGGCAAACGACCAGTGACAGGATGATTATGAACTCGTGGCGCGACAATTGTCGGTCAGGCAGAAGAGCAATACCTGCAGCGGCACCAGCGAGATAGAAGACAATCGCCGTCTTGTTCTCATCGAGAACAAACGACTCCAGGCGACTGCGATAGTCGGCAACCATGCTCCCCCGATCACGTCGGCATTTGACGGAACATGGCGAATTCTAGGGTCATCTTGACCGGAAGCCAATAGCTGCCACTGGTCCCCTGTTCGCCGGACGTTCAACTGATCAATGGTGAAGACCATCAACGTAGGGACGTGTGTTCCGCCCTAGTGCCCTCTGGACACCTCATGTGCTCGTCGGGCATATTCGAAGTCCCCCCGCACGTCCACGCACCTGTAACGACTTCGGCCGGGATCGCGAAGCGTGTCTACTGACAAACCGATGTCAAAGATTGGCGGGCAATACCGCCGCAATCGCTTGGGCGATCACCTGGTAACCGGCGTCAGTCGGGTGGAGATTTGGTCCGAAGGGCTTCGGCGCGCACATCCACGTGAATTTGCATTCATACTGGACGTTCGCGGTGGTGACTTCCTTCTTGGAGATTCGAACGACATGAACGTCTTCTTCATGAAAAGCCTTCGCCACATCCGCCATTCGAATCTTGAATGAACTGTAGACCTCGAGAAGCGATTCATTCAAACGTCGCAGCGCTGCCACACTGTTCTTGCCGAAGACCTCGGCCGCCCCCTCCTTAACCGACTTCGTCAAGTATGGGTTGTAGTGGCCAAGGCCGACCATGACAACGTGCTGACCCGCAGCACTGGTGAGAGACCGCAGGACGTGACGAAGCTGTTGCCGCAGCAGCGCCAGCTTCGGCGTCACGCACGCCAAGTCGATGTCCGACCCCCGCAGGCACACATCGAGTGTGTTGAAGCCAAGATCAATTGTGACTAGAGTCTCGGCGGCGCGATGAGTGTGCAAGAAAACGATCGCGTCGGAGAGCTGAGTGTCAGGCGCGACGTAACACGGATCTGGTCCCTTAATCATCATGGCGATTGATTCACCCGGGCAACCCAGTTCGGTGAGCTTGAGCGCAATCCCTTTGGCGGCTTCAATGGTGACGAGGCGATTTGAATAGCCACGATTCGTCGGCTGACCCGTGGGGTCACGGGGCGTCGGTTGAACTCCGACAGACACCGACGCGCCGATGTCAAGGTAGAGAACGGTCTTTTTGACTCCAAGTGAAGTCGCGGCCAAAGTCGTTGAAGCGGCAGCTGAGGAGACCAACGGGCCGGATCGCGTCAGCGTGAACACCAATCCCATGACGACGACCGAGGCGACCAGCGCAAGACGAGTTGTCTTCATTGCCCGTTTCACCACAGAATCACTCGCCTCACTCGTGTTCGTGATTTGACTGCTACCACGACTTCACGCACCTTCCCAGTCTGTGCTCCAACCTAATGGGTCCAGAACGCCGGGACCAATTGCTATGGACTGACCAATGAGTTGGTGCGCATCAAGCACTCCGACGTAGTGAGACGCGAGTTCAAGAACGTCCATGTCACGCCGATTTGATGGGGAACTTGCGGCCGCGTCGAAGTTTGGAGCTTCTCGGCATTGGTTCATCGCGAAGGAGTCCATCAAACTGTAACCAGTCTGGTCGACCAATAGACTTCGGCCCCAGGAGGGAGTTTCGTGTGGTGCTTCAGACTTAGTGGACATAGGACTGAACGATCGCTGCTGTCGAGCAGATTCATACGATCAAATCGAAGTCCATCGAGTCGGCTATCGACGGGTCCCGCACTGCTGGCGGTAGTGGCGCCGATAGTTATATCCGCCGTTCTGATGGCACCTCATGGCGCTGCGGCAAATAGCGTTCCCCCATTCAGCCAATCGCCGCTCTACTCAGTCGGAATCGCCCGTTGCACCTTCGTGGACCACAGCCGCCACGTCGTCAACTATTCAACGAGGCCATATTCCGTCTATTCGCCCCGTCGAACTCTTGTCACCGAAATTCGATACCCGACCGTCAGGGTTTCAGGAGGATCCAGCGAACTAGCCGGAGCAACTCCGGTCCAGCGGACCGGTGGTTACCCCATGATTGTCTTCGCCCACGGTTACGACGTCACGCCTGACATCTACAAAGCTCTGCTGGACTCGTGGACCAGTGCAGGCTTCGTGGTGGTGGCGCCGTTGTTTCCTGATGAGCAACCCTCGGCGGTCGCGGCTCAACATGGTGTGAACACCGAAGGCGATCTAGTGAACGAGCCGGCAGACATCGCCTTTGTCACCAAGGAAATACTTCTCGCATCGGCCGGCACGCCAGCCGCTTGTCCCATTGTCAGAGGTCTCGTGCAAGCCTCCGAGATTGCACTCGCCGGACACTCAGACGGTGCGACGGCGGTTGGGATGCTCGCGTACGACCACGGTATTGACCCGCAAGGAGTCAACTACTCGAGCCTGCGCACAGGCATCGACTACCGCGCAGTGATGATTTTGTCGGGCGACGAGAACACGTACCAGCCCTTCGCCAACGAAATCAGTCGACCCTCCCTCCTGATTGTTCACAGTCTGGCCGATCAATGCAATCCGATTCGAAATGGAGTGAAGTTCTATGACGACGTCCACCAACCCAATAAGTGGTTCCTTGAGTTGCGGAGCGCCCATCATCTCCCCCCATTTGACGGCGCAGACCTGTCGGCATTCAGAGCCGTAGCAGCAACGTCGATTCGATTCCTTCAAATGTCTCTGCAGGGTGCACTAGAGTCGCCGAGTCTGGTCGCCTACGGGAGTCAACAGCCTTCGATTGCACGTATGTTCAGCGGTGGGCAGGGACCATCTCTACTGAATGCACCAAAGTTGGTGCCAAATTGCGGTCTGAATTAGCAGCGCAGATCTGGAGCTATCCCTTTATTGGGCGATTGCCGTTAGTGAGCGATCACGCTAACGAACGTCCAGATTGCGTCGTCGAACTTCATAAGTGACGAGCGTCTGAAGCCAGTATTCCGCGCAGCTGAACGACCGTCACCCGGTGGTACCCTCCGATACGGAATACGGGAGCGACCACCTGGAGGAGGCGAATGCGCGGTGACCTGAAGCATGACGAGGATATTTTCGGGCACGCCCTCTTGGACTGGGCGAAGGGTGCGGTAACGCCCGAAGTGCTCGAGCGTGAAGATGGCTTTACACAGGTTGGTGCCGGACCCGAGGTGTACTTGTCAGAGTTCCGTGACTGGCCCTCGGCAGAACGCTCGTCGGTGCGTTACATGCGAGGACGCGTTGTCGACGTGGGCTGCGGGGCCGGAAGAGTGGCTCTTGATCTGCAGCGCCGCGGCATGCCAGTCGTCGGTGTGGATACCTCGCCCCTGGCAGTCAAGGCGGCAAAGTTGCGCGGTGTGAACGAGGTCTGGTGCCTTTCGGTACACGAACTCATGTCGCAGATTGGTGACTTCGACTCAATTGTGCTGTTTGGCAATAACTTCGGAATATTTGAGACGCCGCAACGCGCCCGTGAGATATTGACCGAAATGGCCAGGTGCAGTAAGCCAAGTGCCCGGTTATTGATTGAAAGCACGAATTCTTACTGCGGCGGGGCTCCGGGCTTTGATCGTTCTTACTATCGTAAGAACAAGGACCGTGGTCGCTCGCCAGGTCAGGCAAGATTCCGATTTCGTTATGACGACGCAATCGGCCCCTGGTTCAATTGGCTCTACGTTTCACGACAAGAGATGCGAGCAATCCTTCGGGGCACAGGTTGGCACCAGAGAGTCGTCTTGGGTACGCAACGAAGCGAGCCGTACGTTGCTGTGTTGGAGAAGGACTGACCAATACCGGGTTGGACATCGGGACACTCGGAGTGAACGTGCCAATTGGAATGTGACTCGCCAGACTGGCCGACTCTCGCTTCAGTGCGTGCGCCGACGCCACCACCTATACCCACGACAAGGTAGACGACATTTCTCTGTACTTTCGGTGGAGACTTTAGGGGGTGATCATGAAACATAAATGATCGGCTCGACGACTTTGTGCAATTCTTCACAGAAGTCAGTCCCCGACGAGTGCCCGCCGGACTCTCGAACCGCCGGATTCGACCAGGAAGCGGTCTGATGTCAAGCCAGTTTCATGGATCGACGACATCGAGTTAGCGCGCGACCATGCGAAATCACTAGTAGCGTCACGAGTGTCGAGGGTGAACGCCCTCCTCGACGTTACTGCTCCAGATCCTGGCAGTGTTATCAAATCTCGCAGTGGCGGGTTAGAGAAGCACATGAATCGACGGTTGAAGGACGGCCCAAGTGACGACGCCGATGCAACCATCATCCCCGCCTCGACTGGTCACTCAGCACCCGTAGGCGACGAGTCCAGTCGACCGAGAGCCGCAGCGCGCCTCGATCGACTCCCAGTCTCCCCGTGGCTCGGCGGAATCATGGCGCTGCTGTTCCTCAGTTGGCTCATTGAGTCGTACGATGTCGGACTCACTGGATCAGTTCTGCCATCTCTCACCCAACAGTTCGCGCTGTCAACGGGAATGAAATCCTTTGTGGCAATCTCGGCCAACATTGGCGTGGTCATTGGCATCATTCCTGCGGGTCGACTGGCCGATCGATTCGGCCGTCGCAAAGTGCTCATCGTGGGAACACTCGCCTACGCCACGCTCACCTTCGCGACCGCGTTCGCACAAAACGCTGGTGGCCTTATCGCGCTGCGTATCGCCGACGGAATGGCGATGGGCGCGGTATTCCCAATTCCCTACGTATTTGCGAGCGAGTTGTGTCCGCCCCACCGACGAGGTCGATTCATCGCGTGGGCCGATTCGTTTCTCTCCTTGGGATATTTTCTTTCGCCGCTGCTTGCCCTCATCCTGATTCCAAATGTCGAGAACACCACTGGATGGAGAGTCATGTTCATGATTGGAGGACTGCCAGTTGTGTTCGCACTACTTGCGTGGCGTTTCCTCCCTGAATCACCGCGCTGGTTCGAGTCACAAGGTCGGTGGGCCGAAGCCGAAGCGGTTTTGGTGAAGATGGAGGCGCGCGCGACGCGAGCCACTGGCGCCCCGCTGGCTACCCTGGCATCTCCCGAGTTCGATGCGGTAGTTCCGGAAAAATTGTCGTCGCACCCACTTCGTTCAATTTTCGTCCCCCCGCTCCGACGGCGTTCAATGACACTGTGGGCCACCTTTGGCGGAACGTTTTTCATCTTCTACTCGATTCAAATCTTTATGCCCACCGCAGTCACGAAGATGGGCTACACACTCACCTCGGCATTCGCTTTTACCGCCGTCATTGTGGGCGTCTCCATTCCCGGCAAGTTGCTGGAGTCCTGGGTGATTGAGCGCTGGGGGCGCAAGCCAGTCATCATCAGTTTCACGGTTGTGGCCGCCGCCGCCTCGTTTGCCTTCGGATTCGTCCGGGGCGCCGTTCCAATCCTGATACTCGGAGGACTCATGTCATTCTTCGGAATCGCCGTGGATCCGGCCGTCAAGACCTATACCTCGGAGAGCTACCCGACCGAGATCCGGGCGTGGGGTGTTGCCACGACGGAAGGTTTCGGACGGCTCATTTCTGGCGTCATCGGCCCGTCGTTCATTCCGGTCGTTCTGGCAAACTTTGGCGTCGGAGCGGTCTACTCATTGGTTGGCACCGTGGCGCTTATCGCCGTGGTGATAGTCGCCGTGTTCGGTCGCGAAACCCGTGATTTGACCCTGGAGCAGAGCGCCGATCCGAATCTGGGTTGAGGGCTCACCACGGGCTTCCCCAGTGGCCTACACACGGCGGAGATTCATCAGATCGGTGTTCTGAATGTCATTGATGACGCGAGTTCATCGATTGGTCCAGTCAAGGTACGACAAGTTGGCGATGCCTCGAGTGGATCAAAGGGCTAGTGCGTCCAATTGATCGAGTGTGCCTGGAATCGCAGACGAGGCTCCGCGCACCACTCTTCACCCAGGGCGTTATCCGCTGGAGACCCAATGCTCCTGACTCAGGATCGAAGTCCGGCCGATGGGTAATCAATGACGCAATACCCACCGGTGGTGGCCTGGCTCAGATACGGAGTTTCACTGTCAGTTGTCGTAGTCTCTGACACTTGCGCTCAGGTTGGCTCCGCGGGATGTGAACAGACCTATAACCGCAATTCACGGTCCAGATCAACATTGAATCATCGTTGTCTCACTGTCCAGCGATGCCTCAATAACCCCGTGATCGAGCCACTTCGCCTTAGCCCTGGTGAGCCCTTTGCTTCGGTCGGCACGTCACGGTGAACCATCAGAAGACTCGGGTCAATGGCGCAGGCGCCCCAGCTGTGAGACCCGACACCCGACGATGACCAGTCAGCTGAAATCCACAATCGACTCATCGCTTCGTGTCAGGTGCCCCCGATCAGTGATCGCCGGTAGCAAATCTCTTTGACCGCAGCCCCCCAGACCACTTCCTCTCGGCCGAGGCCAGCTGACGACCATCCGTCTCTCTCGTAGAAGCGAATTGCCCGTTGATTACCTTCTAGGACCCACAAGCTGGCCATCGTGAAGGACATCTCACGTAGATACGTGCGGGCGCTGACCATCAGCGTGTGGCCCACGCCTCGCCCCCAGGCATCAGGGTCGACATAAAGGGCGAGTATCTCACCCTCGTTGGGTCTGTCGACATCGCGTGACGCGCCAAATGTTGCGAAACCCACAATGTCGTGACCCTCGGTGGCCACGATGGTACGCGGAGACGTCGCATCGACTTCTCCGAAGGTGTATCGCGCTGCGCGATCCTCTGGCTTCATCAGATTCAAAACGTGGTCCGGGATCAGTCCTCGATACCCAACTTGCCACGAGTGAACGTGAACTCGGGCCACGGGTATCTTGTCCCTGGTAGTCGCAGTTCGCACCGATACCATGGGCACGCATTGTACGCTCTCACCGCAGGAGACGGGAGGTCGCCAACGCGACGCTACCGTGGTCAGGGCGTCGCTCCGATGTACCGACGACTTCGGACGAACTCATCTGGCGGCGGAGGAATGACGGAGTAGTCCTGAGAACCTGCCGCCCCGACCTGGGTCTACTGAGCACGAGGAGGTCACAGTGTGGGGAATCTCAATTGACCAGTGTGGCGTCAACACCCGAAGGTCGGGACTGGATCATCGGACCTGAGTTCGTCTGGCTTGGTCACGTCACCACATGAGTCGCAATAATGTGGGCGCGTTGGCGGGCGCATGACGCCACGCTGTCAGTTTGCACCCTTCAAGTGCTGGTCCAAGAAGGCGATGACGCCGTCGAGTGCGCTGCTCTGGATCTCGTCGACCTCGAGATGCCCATCGGCATCGGTGACCGGGAAGATGTAGCCATGCAAGGGGTGGTCCCATGACACCCAGGTGACGTCTTTGCCAGCCTCCTTCAGCAACTCGTAGCTCAGTCGGAAAATGCCTTGGAGGTGATCATCATCACGCCCCATCACGAGAATCGGAATGTCAATGGCGGCCATCCGCTCGAGCGCGAGAGGCACGTTGGCGCGCGCACGAACTCGTTCAGTGTCCTGCATCTGCATCTCCTCGATGTTTCGCAGCATCGTGTCCGGATTGACGAAGACGCTGCCATCGGGCGTCAGGTCGAGGAACTCGTGATTGGCGGGCTCGCTGGCAACACCCGCGCGAAGAACACCGGGATACTGTGACACCAGTTTGTAGAGCATCTCGCCCGCGTGGCTCACACCCACGTGGCCGAGCCGGTCGGCAGCAATGTTCGGATGCTGCGCGATGTGCTGCAGAATTGCCAATTCGTCTTCGTATTCCAGTGGTGAGCGGTTCATGAGATCCATGCCCTGTCGACGATCCACTATCAATGGCCCACCGTGGTGAAAGCCGAGTTCAACCTCGGTTCGATAGCGGCCCCACGCGCACGCGTAACCGGCGTCAAGGAGGCGGTCCATCACATGGGAGTGGGTGCGCAGTCTTGAGCGAAGCCACTCGACACCGCCCCCGCCATTGCCATACGCGAGGAAAACGAATGGAAACACACCCTCGTCAGCCGGAGTGCGAAGTGCATAGGGCGCGTAGAGCCCGTCCAAGGTCGGCGCAAGATACACGCTCGCGGGACGATCTGAACCATGGACCGGTTGGATGAACAGGGGTTCGGCGACATCATCGACCATAGACGGATCCTCTCACTGCGACCAGTTGCAGCAGGAGCATACTGCGGGTCGGCGTCCACGGGATTGTTGGTCACACGACAAGATGCCGGAACCCGCCTATTGAGAACTGAGCCACGTCCTGTTCTGGAAGCGGAGGGCCGACAACGTGATTGCGTAACTGACGTAACGCGATTCGGTCACGCTTGAATACTGTGCGCCACGTTCGTGGTGACCGTTTGGCGTGAGTGACTCCCCTCACCTCAACGCCGGGGGTCCGGTTCAGACTTGCCCGAAGGCCTAACGATTGAGACGCTTGCGGCGGATGTCGTGAACGTCCAAAGCACTAGTGATGACCACCCCGATGATGCCAATCACCTGTACAAGTACCGCCGGCCACACTCGTGGTCCGACCAATTCCTCGATTACGAGGACCAGTATCACAACGGCGAAGACGGCACGCAAACGAAGCCATCTGGTCATCACAGGAAATCTCATACTCGCATCCTCCGACGCCTCTGCCACGTTGACGAATTGGTTCCCGACCATCAGGATGGTAACTGCGGCACACGACGATTCAGTGTGGCGGCGGTAAGAATCTCGACAGAATCTGGCGAACGTTCGAAGAGGTGGCTCTGAGAGTGTGGGCCAGCGTGACAGCCATCATTGCTCGCGCAAGGCCGCGGCACCGGTCATTGTCCAGACACGACCGTCAATCTCAGCTTCTTCGTGTGTTACGCTGCGGCGCGTGGAAGGCACGCGAGTGATTATCACAGGAGCCTCAGGGACGTTCGGTCGTGCAATCACGGCTGCGCTGCAGCAGCGCGGTGCGGTGGTCGTCGGGCTGGATCTGGTCGCCGCTGACGATCCAGTCAT
>Ga0307377_10007567_pt1 | contig 11183 bp, 20 predicted proteins | sample TR3MG_FD_202535 | JGI IMG/M metagenome (GOLD analysis project Ga0307377, IMG submission 202535) | Soil microbial communities from Risofladan, Vaasa, Finland - TR-3 | ecosystem: Environmental > Terrestrial > Soil > Coastal area > Acid sulfate soil | place: Finland: Risofladan, Vaasa | collected... | reverse complement strand
CGAACCCCTCTATAAAGTTCAAGGGTACCGTACTGACCTTGCGCTATGATCGGTCGAGCGGTGTCACAGGCGAAACCGTGATATTCATGCCACCAAGTAAGATGTACGATGTCTCATGCTCCGGGTCCGTGAGGATAGAAGGCAACAAAGTCTTCCACAAGAACTCTATCGACAGGAAACAACATGTCATCATTGGCTATCGGTAGAGTACACCATAATATCCTCTTCATGCGAACAGGCTTACATGGCACCTAAACTAATGATAACGGGCGAAACACGCTCCGTCGATGGCCTCCTGGACGAATTCTCCTTCCTGCATGAGGGCAAAGAGTATAAGGTCACTCCGAAAGAAGGCAAGAATGACAGGCTCGACGAGTACTATCGGTTCATAAAGTTCATTGCCCCCAAGAAGAAGGTCAACCCGTTTACGTTTAGAGGATGGAAAGAGGATTTCAACGTTGACCGGGTTGGCACTGCTCCCGGAGCAAAGAAACCTCCGGAGCCCCCGAAAAAGGCCCCTAGCCCTGAAGCGGAGCAGATGAGGCTGAAGCTGGCTCGCAAGATGGAAATCATCGCCGGCGAGCTTGAGGAGCGCGGCCTCGACAGGGTCGCTCGCATGCTGAAGCCCCTTGCCATGGGGTTCAGGCGCGGATGGGTGGGCCCCCAATCCATAGCGTTCTTCGAGGACCTCTCCAATGAGGACATCCACCCCGATGAGGCAGTTCAAGTCATAGATGCCTACGAGTCTGGCGCCGCAGACGATGATGTGCTGGCGAAAGCCACGAAAATCGAGCCCGAGAAGTGCCAGAAAGTGCTTGAACTGGCTCAAAAGCACAATCTCGTGTCTCCCCCCACCCAAGTCACTGTATAATAATGTTCTCATAACGATCCTTCGTACACGGCAACACCGATACATTTATTCATGGAGGAAACCATGGCAACAAACAGCAACAGCATGATAGGGATGCCCGGCGCGGTTTACAGCAATACCAATGTAGGCTACGGCGTGAACCAGCAGAATGCTGACCGCGGTAACGCAGAGGGCGATGTGGTGGACAACACCCAGTCCGCGAACCCCGTGAACGACTCAGGCCTTCGCACCGACCCGGCTGATGCCCGCGGAGCGTACCTGGACAGGCAGAGCAGGGCTCCGGCACTCTACCCGAATAGCTAATCATGAAGATGGATGAAAAGTACATCAACGATGTGCTGCCGGGCCTCGTGGCGCTTGGGATATCAAAACAAATCGCCGATGCCCGTAGTCTGTCTCATGGTGATGTGAATGCATGGAGACTAGAGGGTCCTGTAAAGAACGCTTTGAAGAAGGACCCTAAGTTTATCTCGGTTCTCGGAGAAGAACTCAATCGCATCCTCAAAACGGCCGCGATGCTCGATAAGGTCGCCGATTCCTTGGAGTCCAGGGGATTCATGAAAGAAGCCGAGGAGATTGATTTTATCGCCAATACCATTGAAGCTGGACCATTTGGGTTGGCTCTGGAAGGCGATCGAGGCAAAGGGGAGTTGCGTCAGATGCTGATGGAGAGGGTCAAGAGCAAGCCGGGATACTAAGCTAATAAGGTTGGCATAACGAAGAAGGGCCCCTCCGGTCAGAAGCTGATGTCGACCGAAGGCCGAGTGTTCACGACCAAAAAACCCACGGAGTTACTTCACCTCTGGAAAGAAGGTCCGGATGGCAACTGGTATCTGCAGAACGCCGGGGATGCCTACGAGGCAGTCTTTATTGGTGACAAGGGTTACCTTGAAGATATGGGAGGTCAAATGCATTCAATACCGGGCCTCCAAGAAGTAACAGATCTGTAAAACCCCCAAAACCATCAGAGGAACTCATGATGATACACTTGACAAACAGGTTGGACAAACTCGCCAGCGATCTTGAAGGCAAAGGTCTATTGAAAGAAGCGGAAGAGCTCGATACGATATCCAACACACTTGAACATATAGCCGGTTCTGTAAAAGGACCCGGTGTTCCTGACGGTACAGGCCCTGCGTCTGAAATTGGTATATGTCAGAAGGACACCAAAAAAGGTCCGGGCGGCCACATCCCAGATGGTACAGGTCCGCACGGAAGAGGAATGGGCCCCGGCAAAGGTCGGGGCGATGGAACAGGTAAGGAATAAGGAGAAATAATGAGGAAGGTTCTGTTTGTTATGGTTGCAGTCGTGGCCTTGAGCCACGCTGGGCAACGCAAGGTCGTGACCAAGATTGTTAAGGCTGACACGGTTGTGACCATTAAGATGGACACTATCAAGACTGTGACGTATGACACCCTTCTGGTGCGCCAGCTTGTACAGGACAGTTCTTGGGTAGTCAAAGCCGACACCGTGAAGGCAGCCGAGGTCAAGAAAGAGGACACCGAGAAGGCACCCGAGGTCAAAAAAGAGGACACCGTGAAGGCAAAGCCGGCAAAGTCCCCCGACACCAAAAAGGCTAAGAAATAGGAGAGGACACATGAGCAGTATTCTGAATATCCTCGACAACCTCGCCGATGCCCTTGAGGCCAAAGGCTGTTTGAAGGAGGCATCGGAGATCGATGTCATCAGCAACACCCTTGAGAGTCGCATCGCGTGTACTCTTGATGCCATTGCCGACACTCTTGAAAGTCATGGATATCTGAAGGCAGCCTCGGAGATCGATGTCATCAGTAACACGCTTGAGCAGCCTGAGATGGGCCGGGATCCGGCAAGCCTGCTTCAGACGCTGAAGTCGTTCGGGTCGAAACAACAGGTTGCCGAATTCCTACGTAGCATCATGGACAAGGCACCCGACAAATTCAAGAAACTCGTGGACGAAATCTGGGAACTGGCGAAGAACGTTCCCCTCTCCGGATTGGGAAGATCAGCGTCGGATACAGAGATGTCGGATAAGAAACAGTGGCTCGTAAATATTGACAAGTCGGATATGTCCGCCTACGAGCACGCTCTCAAACCCCACATATCCATATCCGAGGGCGACCCTATAGGTACGCCTTATTACAGTGTGCACACTCTTAAAGATTCTATGAACATGATAGGGTTGTACACTACTGATCCAGAGGACAAATGGCCCCCTTGGGTTTTGAAAGAGCGGCAACAGCAGGATAAGCGTAACCTTGATCTTCCTATGGGGGAGGAAAGATACCCGGAAAATCGGCGTTCAAAGACGCCGCCAACATAGGGAAGATCAGCATCGGATGAAGAAACAGGTTGACAATCTGGCAGAACGGTGCTATATTTACGGCACATCAGGAGGTGTGACTTCAATGCTTACTACTATCGGCATCAACAGGATTACCTTTATCGCTATCGATTTTGATAGTGACATGAGAGATATTGTCCTGCCGGGCTGATTGATAGCAACATGAAAAATCAAGGCCCCGCAGGACGAAGAGTCCTGCGGGGCCTTTTCGTATTGAGGGGACATCATGGTTAACGTGAAAGAGCATGTTGCAGCAGGGAAGAAGGTTCATTTCGATTACTGTCGAAGCGGTGTACTGTATTACCGCACGGAGTCGGGACTGCTGTTCGAGGTACCGTTGGAGGACGCCGGCACGGCAGTGTTCAATCGAGACGAGAAGTCGATCTACTTTATGAGGTGGATCAGAAAGCAACTTGAGGCGAACGAAGAAGGAAAAAAGGAAATGGCTCTGTAGCTCAGTTGCTAGAGCGTCGGCCCGAAGAGCCGAGCGTCGGTGGTTGAAATCCACCCGGGGCCACCATACATGTGGCGAGGTAGCTCAGTAGGTTAGAGCAGTGGAATCATAATCCACGTGTCGGGAGTTCGAATCTCCCTCTCGCTACCAGTAATCCAGGACAGTAACACAGGTGATGTTACTGTTACGAAAAAGAGTTATCGTCAGCGCAGGGAGCGACTTATGACAGCATCGACAGAACAGCTACTGAACACAGTCGCAGCCATGACGGTCAACGAGATCGTGGAACTTACGAGGGCCATTGAGGAGAAGTTTGATGTGAAGGCGTCGGATGTGCAGTCCAAGCTCGTCATCAAACCGATCGAAGAGCCGCAGGAGGAGCAGACGGAATTCGATGTCGTTATCAAGGATGTTGGCATCAGGAAGATCGAGGTCATCAAAAGGATCCGTGTGATCACCGACCTCGGTTTGAAACAGTCGAAAGATTTGGCAGAACCCAATACCGTGATAGCCGCGGCAGTTTCGAAGAAAGATGCCGAAGCGATGAAAAAGGCTTTCGAGGAAGCAGGCGCGACGGTGGAACTGAAGTAGAATAATCGCGGGGTGGAGCAGTCTGGTAGCTCGTTGGGCTCATAACCCAAAGGTCGCAGGTCCGAATCCTGCCCCCGCAACCATTTTGAAGGGCGTATAGTTCAGTTGGTTAGAATGCTGCTCTGATACGGCAGAGGTCGAAAGTTCAAATCTTTCTACGCCCACCATTTTGAAAGGCATGTGTCCAAACAAACCGTAAGGCGGGGGCGAAACCGGCCTGTAAGAAATAAAGCGCGGGTGTGCGACGACCACCCAGGACGCATGACCTAGAAGAAAACAAGGAGGGTTAGCATAATTGGTAATGCAGCACCCTGCTAAGGTGCCGTCTCGCAAGGGACTTACAGGTTCAAGTCCTGTACTCTCCGCCATTTTCGAAGGTCGTGTGACATGGAACGCGAATACCAGCTGACGATAAGAATCCCGTACAGGGCCCTGGACGACCCTCAGGCGCGTCAGATGGCACGGGAGATGATGAAGACCACCTCGGTACCGGACAAGACCGTAGTGAAGCTTCAGCGCGTCGAGAGGGGTAAGGTACCGACAAAGGTCAAATTGTAGCCAGTACGTAACTAAAAAGGTTACTTATTGTCAGAAAAAGAGATCGCTTTTTCTGATAGCTTGTAAGGAAAAGTAGGTAGTTTTCCTTACAAGATTCTTGACAACATAGGGGCGTAGTGAAGCTGGTTATCACGTCGGCCTGTCAAGCCGAAGATCGCGAGTTCAAGTCTCGTCGTCCCTGCCAATATACAGTCTCGTAGTTCAGTTGGCTAGAACGCCGCCCTGTCACGGCGGAGGTCGCCGGTTCGAGCCCGGTCGAGACTGCCAAACAATAGAGAAGCCCAAAGCTGGCTATAAGCGGCATCTTCAGCCCCTGCTAGCCTCCCGGCTTCTCGCTTAAGGTGAACCGAACATACCGGGAGTAGCGACCGGTCCGCGCAAACCGTCAGTCGTCCATGGCAACATGTCCGTCTATCAGTCGGGGGCGTGAGGGGAGGCGAAGCACCTCGCGGTTCACTCATTTCAACCTCGATTGTCACCCATCCGAATTAGTATATTGATGGTGATGGCCGCCCTCAAGAAAAAATCGTCTCTGGAGATGCTAGGCACCGTTGCCTACATCCTCAATTTCGTCCTCACGCTGATTGCTGCCGTGGAGACCTTAGGGAGAATCACGGCGTACTTGAATGATCGGGCCAGGCACAAGAAGTCAATGGGTTTCACCAAAGACAAATGACAAGGGGACTTCGATGAACAAGGAAAGTGGCGGCATTGTCCGTACGAAGAAAGACAGTCACCAGGCCCAGGGAGTCAGCAGGAAGAAGGGGAAGAACCGTAACGTCAGCAAGAACACCATCACGCCTTCACGCTTGGATAGCGGTACCACCGTGAAAGGAGCCGTACTGCGCAGGAGAAAGCGCGCCGCTGAACTCAAGAAGTAGTCGCAACAAGAGTTAGGACCCAAGTATGATAACGGCACAGAAGATAGTGGATCTGCTTAACGAGATGGCCAAACTTGACCCGGTCGCTACAGTTAAACTCGTTGACTCCAGAGTGAAATGTAACGATGATCTAGCTAATCATCCGACGATTCAGGTGACGCATACCTACGAGGTCGGGTTGTTGGGTGTTCTCAGCGGTATCGCGGCACTCGAAAACCCGAGAGAAGTCATCGTTGCCCAGTTTGACGATGAGACAAAAAAGTTACTTGGTTTTGTAGCAGGACGTATTGACGCTGATGGGCAGGTACAGCTTGAGGAGGAAGATGATAACGAGAAAGCTCCTGGCTGAATTCAAAAAGTAACCGGCTGCGCCATAAACTCTTGATATATATTCTCCTCGTGGAGGAACTCATATGGTACGATCAGGCGAATACGGCGGGGAAAAGGTCCGGTACAAGGACGGCGTTGGCTGCTGCATCTGGCAGTGGTGGAAGGATAAGAATGATGAGGAGACCTCTGGGATGTGTTTCGACTATCCCGAAGAGGCCACTGATGATGTCGCCAAGGTCATCGATGATCTGAGGAACGATGAGGCGACTGTCTACGAACCCGACCCCGAGCAGGAGGAGCGTGAGCGCGCTTGGAAGGAGCGGGAGACGAAATGGTGGCATCAGCTCCACAGGAAGATTGATGATGTAGGTTTCCACATCACTCTTTTTGATTGGGGTCTCAGGAAATGGCTCATTACACGGCCCGTAGAGCCAAAGGGATCCGAAAAGATCAGCAAGTGGTGCAAGGGGTTTCAGTTCGGGCCATTCACGGTAACCTGGTAATGACTATGAGTGCAGAGGACAGAGACAAGGATGATGCCTTCACCCGTGCTGTAGCTGTGGCAAGAAGCTGCCGGACGCGTGAGCAGCTGAATGCTGCCAGGCAATACGCACGCCAGTTCAAGGCGGCCTATAAGGATATAGAGAAGGGCCAGCTTCTTGATGACATTATCTCCGAGGTCGATCGAAAGCTTTTTGCACTCGAGTGACGATTGCGGTTGACAACCAGCCTTTTCAATGCTATATTTGAGTCACGTGACCCATAGTGGGTCGGAGGATTATGATGAAACGCAAGAATCTATCAATACAGTTACTGACAGGCGCATCGCGTTCCGCCGCGTGTGGTGTGTGGTATTTGCACCTTACGGGAATGGAAACGGACGGGGGCTCTCTGGGATAGATTCATCCAGGATAAGCAGGCCAAGAGCCCCCGCCCGGTGAAGACCGAGCGGGGGCTTTTCAGTTTTTGTAGAAGATATTTTGTTCATTGTCAGTCCGGTTCGCTTGTAATCAAGCACATGTACACCGTCGGCGTCCCTGATGGGATCGCGCTGGCGGTTCAGGGGTGGGGGCAGGCTCCCCGGCCCTCCCCGCCCTTTCTAGCGACGGTATTGCCAAGAGGCTGAAGGCGCATGGCTGCAAACCATGTATTCCCCGGTTCGAATCCGGGTACCGTCTCCAGAAAAATCAAACGAAAAATTCATGGTGGCTGTAGTTCAGTTGGTTAGAACACCAGATTGTGGTTCTGGTTGTCGGGAGTTCGAGTCTCCTCAGTCACCCCAAAGCATTAAGGATCCGCGCCCTCCAGGACGGAGCATACACTTCGGGTTCGACTCCCGGTATCCCCGCCTTTATGGGGATATTGCCCAACGGTAGGGCAACTGTTTTGAATACAGTCAACAACGTGCTCTTTCGACTCGGGCGCGGATCCTAACTTTGCGGATGTGGTGAAATGGCAGACACGCTAGTTTCAGGGACTAGTGAGTGCAAACTCGTGCTGGTTCAAGTCCAGTCATCCGCACCAGATAAGGGGCACCGTCCTCTAGGACGAAGCGTACACTTCAGTTTTCCAGGTTCGATTCCAGGTCTCGGCACCGCCGTACAGGCGTGTCTTGTATGACGGTGCCGAGATAGCCGAATTGGTACAGGCAATGGACATAGGATCCATCCCAAAAGGATTCGCTCCATCGACTCGGACGGTGTCCCCTTTCTTTTGACAATCAACACCCGCGCCCTCCAGGAAGGTGCGTACACTTGATATAACTTGGTTCAACTCCAAGACTCCCCATTATTTGCGGGGAGGACGCTCAACGGTGAGCACCCGATCGTAAATCGGTCTTCGAAAGAGGATTCGCACTATCGACTCGGGCGCGGGTGTTAATATAAAGCGGTCGTGGTGGAATGGCAGACACGCAAGGCTAAGGACCTTGTGAGCGTAAAGCTCGTGGGAGTTCAAGTCTCCCCGACCGCACCACTATGGAGGGTTGGTGTATAGATGGAACAGCACGCCGGGCCCTGACGCCCGGAGGAGAAAAGGTTCGAACCCTAAACCCTCCTCTGTATCATTGCCGGATAGGTGGGGGTGGGCTCTTGAGTCCCCACGAGTTCTTTGAGAGGGCTCGGGTTTGGAGCCTCCATCATCCGGCATCACAACATTCCTATATGGGCAATATTCCTGCGCAGGAATACTGCCCACATTAGGAATAAATCTTTGCCCAGGTGGCGGAATCGGCATACGCGCTGGATTCAAAATCCAGTGGGCGCAAGCTCGTGGGGGTTCGATGCCCCCCTTGGGCACCAAATCCGGGGACACCCCGAGACCACGCGGCGGAATCTCCTTCCGCTGAGGAAGCTCAGAACATCACTGCTGAAGGTAGGAGAGGGAAAAGGGTTTGCTCAGGAGGCCCGAGTCGACGGATGAACTGAGTCTAATTCGGCTCCCCTCGCCTGCACTACCGAGGATGCAACACAAACAGACCTAGCCGGTGAGCAGGGCTCTGATGGTCGGGTAGCGGGCTTAGTCAAATGTGGTCATAGAACAGAATTCTGGCTACGGGGGTGTCCCCCAATTTTCAAGGGTCGGTGGTCGAGCGGTTAATGGCGCGAGACTGTAAATCTCGTCTCTTCGGAGTACGATGGTTCAAATCCATCCCGGCCCACCAAATTCAGGGTGCATGGCTCAGTTGGTCAGAGCGCCGCGTTCACATCGCGGAGATCGCAGGTTCGACTCCTACTGCGCCCACCAACACAGGAGGTTCTCAAGCATGGCAAACGGAGAGAACGCTGAAAAGATCGGTCACGCTGGCCGTGAGTACTGGTCGAAGCGCGCCGGCGGCGGAAACGGTTACTGGCCTTGGGGTCCTATCGGTAAGTGGATCACCCACCGCAAAGAGAGGCAGCAGGCCAAGGCGACTCTCAAGAGAGAACTTCAAAACATTGCCACCGTAGCTCAGTTGGGAGAGCGCGAAATTCGTAATTTCGAGGTCGTCCGTTCGATCCGGATCGGTGGCTCCAGATTTTGTGGTGTCGATTCACACGATTGAGATAGTATATTAGGGTATCTATGGGGCTGTAGCTCAGTTGGGAGAGCATCAGGCTGGCAGTCTGAGGGTCGTCGGTTCGATCCCGTCCAGCTCCACCATACCTTAGGATCCACAAATGATATACGTCCTTGGGCCGCGCGATTCCGACAGAGTCAAGGAACTTCGATCCACGGGCATCCCCGTCATCACGACCGTTTCCCGGTCAAACGACCCCTGGTCGCGCCACTTGAGCCCCTTCCACCTCGGGCCAATCAAACTGTACGGCAAGTACTCCGCGAAGAACGTTGAGAATGGCTGGCAATACTCAAAGGTCTACAAGACCCACACCGACAGAAACGGCGATCCCGCTACGGAATACTTCACGTGGGCGCAGAGAGGGTGGGCAAATCCCCGGGCGCACCGATACCCGATGGGGAAAGGGGCCATCCCGGAGTACTCGTGGTGGGATGGCGAGAGGCTCGGCTACGTCGATGCCCGCAAGAGGATTTACGTGCCGCTGTACCTGAAGGCGGTCGCCGACACGGACGCATGGAAGAAGCTGAAGGAGACTCACGGTAAGTCGCCCGACATCATCCTGTGGGACTACGATGCCTACGACCATCACATGCTTGAAATGACCTACCGGGATGTCTTGAACGATCCCACAAGAAAAATGGGACATGCATTCGTCCTCGCCATGATGCTTGAGTGCAAGGACGATATAATCAACCTGCTTGAAAAGTAAACAAAGGGATCTTTCGTCACGACACCCCTTTTCAGATAAAATTCAAATATTACAGGGAGATTTTCATGTCAGGATATACAGCAACTTTCACGATTGTTGTAACTATTGATGGCAACAGTATAACGGTTCCCTTGTGGCCTTCAGTTGAAGAAACAGGTGTCGTAATTGGGGATAACCTAAACGAAATCTTCTTTAGTGCCAAACAGATGGTAGAAGAAAAAATCAAAGATAGTACATCTGTGTGGGAGTCAATAGAGGGTTGGTTGAAGAAACAGGTACAAATGTTCAGGCTTTGTGACTGTTTCTCTAACCAAGGGGAATGTCCTTATGAAAGTCTTTCAGAGAGGGACAAGCACTGTATAGCATTTGATTGGCGCGAGAAGAAAATCTTTAGAAGTGCTGTAGTTGATGTTGAAATCTGCGTTGGTACTCCATGCACATCTCCTAACCGCAAACTTTCTGAAGAAGTCAAAGATTTTCATAGGTAAATGGGGCCGTAGCTCAATTGGGAGAGTGGCTGGTTCGCAATCAGCAGGTCGGGAGTTCGATCCTCCCCGGCTCCACCATTACTTAATACAGGAGGTGTAGTCATGTGCATCTTAAGTGCCACGACGAGGAACATACGCCCGTCAAGACAATGACCTTGACGGGCCCGTAGCTCAGCGGTTAGTAGCAGCCGTCTTATAAGCGGAAGATCGTTGGTTCAAATCCAACCGGGCCTACCATAATGAATTGTTCCCACTGCAATAAACCCTTCTCTCGTGTCGTTAAGGGCAAGAAGTACTGTAGTCAACAATGTCAGAACCGGGCCAAATCAAAGAGAGCTCGTTTTAGGCGTATTACCACAAAAGATTTGAGATACAGGTACATTTGCGAATACTGCAAAAGGCCGTTTTTCTACTATGACAAGAAGAAGCGCGGCCAGAAAGTGTACTGCTCTCAAAAGTGCTCTCAATTAGCACGAAGAAAATACCTGTCTGTAGCACAATGTTTAGAAGAGTCTAATAGAAAGTTAGACAAAAATTTGGGGTACGTGCGCGTTTACTCTCCAATGCATAAAGAGGCTAATACGTGGGGGTATGTCTACGAACACAGGCTCATTGCTGAGGTGAAAATTGGTAGGCCGCTAGTTGAAGATGAGGTCGTTCACCACATCAACGGTATCCGATGGGATAACCGACCGTCCAATTTGGAAGTTATGGACAAAAAGCAACACAGCGCCATAAAGAAGTGACCAAAGGAGAATACCAATGAAGTTCGTATACGCCACCGATTTGCATGGTGACGAGAGCAAGTACGCCAAAGCCCTCGACCTGTGCTTGGAGGAGAAGGCCACCCTTCTACACCTCGGTGCCGACCTCCTCCCCAAGGGGTACCATACTCAGAAGAGGCAGAAAGACTTCCTGA
>Ga0307377_10007566_pt1 | contig 11183 bp, 10 predicted proteins | sample TR3MG_FD_202535 | JGI IMG/M metagenome (GOLD analysis project Ga0307377, IMG submission 202535) | Soil microbial communities from Risofladan, Vaasa, Finland - TR-3 | ecosystem: Environmental > Terrestrial > Soil > Coastal area > Acid sulfate soil | place: Finland: Risofladan, Vaasa | collected... | reverse complement strand
ATCAACTTCATCTTGGCCACCCGGTCGCGGACGGTCTGGTCCTGGGGCATGAAACTGCGGGCCCACGTCGGCGTGTACTTGACGAACGGGCGGCGGTAGGGGACGCCCGAGCCGTCGGCATACCCGATGGCGTGGCCCGTGCCGGAGTCGGGTATCCCCGCCACCATGTCCACCTGGACGTCGTCCCGCCGCGCCAGCGCCTCGCCGCAGCGGTTCCGCACGACTTCGACGTTGATGCCCTCGTAACTGGAGGCGGGAAAGCCGTAGTACACCCACAGAAAAGCGCAGATACGCATCCGGTCGCCCGGCGGGCGCTTCTGCTCGCACCCGTCCTGCGTCACATGGACGATCTCGCCCGGCCCGAGGTCTTTCTCGGCCGTGTAGCCGAGGTTCGGAAAAGCGCACGTCTCCATGGTGACGGCGAAAGCGCCCGGCTTTCGTCCGACGAGGACGGGCGTGCGTCCGAGTCGGTCGCGTGCCGCCCAGAGACCGTCGCGCGTCAAGAGCAGCATCGAGCATGAGCCCTCGACGGCCTCCTGGGCCCGCCGGATGCCGGCCTCGAACGAGCCTTCCTGGTTGATGAGCGTGGCGACCAGTTCCGTGGGGTTGATCTCGCCGCCGGCCATTTCCGAGAAGTGGGTGGTCCGCCGGCCGAACGCTTCCTTCGCCAGGGCCTCCAGGTTCCGCACGACGCCGACCGTCACAATGGCGTACACCCCCAGGTGCGAGCCGATGAGGAGCGGCTGGTCCTCATAGTCGCTGATGACGCCGATGCCGCACGTCCCCTTCATCCGCGCAACGTCGTCCTCGAACTTCGAGCGGAATTGGGCATTCGTGATGTCGTGGATAAACCGCGTGAAGCCGTCCGGATCAATGACCGCCAGGCCGCCGCGCTTCGTCCCCAGGTGGGAATGGTAATCGGTCCCGTAAAAGAGGTCCTGGACGCAATCGCCCTCGGCCGCCACCCCAAAGAACCCACCCATGCCGACCTCCTTCTCCTGGGGAACCTCTCGACCGGGGTATCCTAGCGGCCGGTACGCGGGTCCGCAAGATGCACGTTCCAAACGGCCATCGCCCGGCTTCGTCCCGACAAGTCGGGACTTCGCCGTGGCAGTCTTCGTCCGCCGCCAAGCGGCGAACGAAGACTGGGCGCTGGAGGGCTCGAACCTCCGACCTCTTCCTTGTAAGGGAAGCGCTCTAGCCATCTGAGCTAAGCGCCCACGCGAGCGGACGGCAAAGTATACCTCACCCTTTCGGTCCCCGCAAGCGGACGAGCGGCATCGGCGCGATCGCCTCCGCTGCTGCCGGGAAAAGGGGACGGGAGTATTTTGCCGGAACGGCCCTTCGGGTGCTTCGCACAAAATACTCCCGTCCCCTTTTCCGGGCGCCACCGGCGCGCACGCCTCAAACGCCGAAAACCCTTGAACGCGGCAGCGACGCACTTATAGTCGGCAGCTCTGCGGTCCCCGGACGCCGAGCAGACGTCGGTCCGCGCAGCCAAAGGAGCCACGGAACATGCAACTTGGCGTCTGTGCCGGCCTGGACGATGCGGCCTGGGTGAAGCAGGCCGGGGCTGATTTTCTTGAGGGCCCCGTTGAGCAGATTCTGAAGCCGGCGGAGCCGTCGTGGAACCCCCCGGTGGACCCCGCCGCCCTGGCCGTACCCCTCTCGGCGTACAACTGCTTTTTCCCGGCCGACCTGAAGATCACGGGGCCCGAGACGGACCTGGAGCGGATCAAAGTCTATGCGACGCGCGTCTTCGAGCGCGCTCGCCGGATGCAGTCCCGGATCATCGTCCTCGGGTCCGGCGGAGCGCGCACGGTTCCCGACGGCTGGCCGCGCCAGCGCGCCGAGGAGCAACTCGTCGAAGTCCTGCGCGCCATCGGCCCGATTGCCAAGGCGCATCGCATCACGGTCGTCATCGAGCCGCTCCGGCGCCAGGAGTCCAACATCCTGAACACCGTGCGCGAGGGCCTGGACACCATCGCCCGCGCCGGGACCGAAGGCATCGCCGTGCTGTGCGACTTTTACCACATGGCCGTGGAGAACGAACCGCTGGAGCATCTGGACGGGGCCCGCGGCCTGCTGAGGCACGTGCACATCGCCGAGCCGGCAGGGCGCGTGCCGCCGGGGCCCGGCATGACGGATTACCGGCCGTTCCTGGCGAAACTGAGGGCGATCGGCTACGACGGGCGGATCAGCCTCGAGTGCTCGTGGACCGATATGCGGGCGCAACTTGGCCCGGCGATTCGGTTCCTCCGGTGCCAGTGGGATGCCGCGTGAGAATCAGCCGGGCGCCCGCGGACACCGCACGACCCGAAAACCCTGTCCACGAAAGGAGCCGGATGTGGTCCACCTGAGCGGATTCGCCGACGAAATCGCCGCCGACCTCGACCTCCAGATTGAGGTTCTCCAGAGCGAAGGCCTGCGGCACCTGGAACTGCGCGCCGTGTGGGGCAAGAACGTGCTGGACCTCTCGCCCGAGGAGCGCACGAAGGCCAAGAGGCGGCTCGACGATGCGGGCATCGGCGTCTCCGCCATCGGGTCGCCCATCGGCAAGGTCGCCGTGGACGCGCCGTGGAAGGACCACTTGACGCGGTTCCGCGTGGCGCTCCAGATGGCGGAGCACTTTGAGGCCCCGTACATCCGCCTCTTCAGTTTCTACCCCGCGTCGTCCGGCGGGGCTCCCGGCGCGCCGGGACCGACCCATCGCGACGAGGTCATCCGCCGACTTATCGAAATGGTCACGATCGCCAAGGGCCGGCCCGTCCGCTTGCTCCACGAGAACGAGAAGGGCATCTACGGCGAGGGGACCGAGGCGTGCCTCGACATCGTGCGGAGCGTGCCCGGCATGGGCCTCATCTTCGACCCTGCGAACTTCATCCAGGTGGGCGTCAAGCCCGCCGAGGCCTGGCCCATCCTGCGGGACCACGTCGTGTATTTCCACATCAAGGATGCCCGGATGGCCGACGGCGGCGTCGTGCCGGCCGGCGAAGGCGACGGCGCCATTCCGGAGATTCTGCGCGACGCAACCAGCGCCCGCGGCTTTGACGGCTTTCTCTCGCTCGAGCCGCACCTTAAGGTCGCCGGCGAACGCTCCGGCTTCTCCGGGCCCGACCTTTTCAAGAAAGCCGTCCAGGCCCTCAAAAGGATCCTGAAGGACCTGGACGTGGCGTTCGATTGACGGCGCGGCGGGGAAGCGCGCCTCAGCGCCGCTGCGCCAGCCGCTCTTTCATCCGTTCGACAAGTTCGTAGCGGACGCGCATCGCCCCTCCGCCCACGCCCAGCCGGAACGAGAGATCGTTCCGCCCGTGCCAGTCCGTGCCGCCCGTCTCCAGCAGGCCCAGGCGCTCGGCCGCAGCCTTGTACCGCTTCGCCAGGACAGCGCTGTGGTCCGGGCTCTGCGTCTCGACGGCCTCCAGACCGTGGTCCGCCAGGCGGGCGATCCATTCCTCCGTCTCCGCCGCCGCACGGTTCAGTTGCCGCGGGTGGGCCAGCGACGCCAGACCCCCCGCTCCCCGGATGAGGCGGATCGCCTCCGCCGGATCCACGCGCTTCCGATGCACGTAGGCGGGCTTGTCCCGGCCGAGGTACTTGTCGAACGCCTCGTCCCAGGTTTTCACGTGCCCTTTCTCAATGAGTGCGGCTGCGAAATGGGCCCGCGTCGTCACGCCCGCCGGCGTCTGCCGCTCCACGTCCGTCATCTCCAACCGCATCCCGAGGTCCGCCAGACGCGCCAGGATCTTACGGTTACGGCGGTCGCGGCCCTCGCGGGCCTCGTGCAGGACCGCCTCCAGCGCCTCGTCCGACGGATCAACAAAGTAGCCGAGGATGTGGCAGGCGCCGTCGGCAAACTCGGCCGAGATCTCGACGGCCGGGATCACCTCCAGACCGAACTCTCGGCCGGCGGCGAGTGCCTCGGCCACGCCCGCCGTCGTGTCATGGTCCGTCAGGGCAACGGCCTTCAGGCCGGCCTCCTTCGCGAGGCGCACCACCTCGCGCGGCGCATACTCGCCGTCGCTCACCCGCGAATGCACGTGCAAATCCACAAGGTCCGTCAGGGGGGACTTCCGCGCCATCGCTGTTCCTCTCTCCGGTTGGTTCGCTCGTCACGGTTGCGCCGAACACCCGTTCATCGGCAGGACCGCGCAAAGGGGTTGACCAAAACGTCGCCGCACACTAGAGTTTCTTGCGTGAAACGCTCTCGCGTCATTGCGTTACTTGTCCTTATCTTCGCGGCGCCCGCCCCCGCAAGGGCCGGCTTCGGCGACCTCGTGGACACCGTCCGCGGCCGCCTCGACCCCATCTTGCTTGCCTTCGATGCGCTCGTCGAGCCCGGCACGGAGGTCGAACTGCGGGCCAGTCTCCGGACGGGCCTCAGGCTCGAAGGCATTGAGGGCAAACGCCTCCAGTTTCTCCGCGACGACGAACTCCTGGGCGAGGTGCGGACCGACGACGACGGCAACGCCGCACTCGCCTGGAAGGTCCCCGACGAGCCGGGCGATTACCTCTTCGCCGTCCGCGTCCATCCGGACGACCAGCCGGAGCGCCCGGCCCCCGACGCCGAACTCCTCGTCGCCGCTCGCAAGGCCGACGCGAAACTCATCATCACGGACCTCGACAAGACGGTCGTCGCGTCCGGTTTCTTCCGCGTCCTGGTCGGCGGCGCCAAACCCATGCCCGGCGCCGCCGCCGTCCTCCAGCGCCTCGCGCCCGACCACACCATCGTGTATCTGACACATCGGCCGGATGTCTTCGGCCCGACCAGCAAGCGGTGGCTCGGCGACAACGGCTTCCCGCGAGGCCCGCTCCTCGCGAGCACCCTCACCGGCTTCCTCGCCGGCAGCGGACGCTACAAGACCGACCGTCTCGACAGTCTCCGCGCCACGTTCAAGCAAATCGTCGCCGGCATCGGCGACAAAATCTCCGACGCCCGCGCCTATGCCGACAACGGCCTCCCTTCCATCCTCATCCTCGACGTGGACTGGTCCGAGGACGACTGGGAGGACTACGAGAAACTGGCCGACGACCTGGCCGCCCTCCCCGACGCAGTCCAGGTCGTGACAAACTGGTCCCAGATTGCCGACATTCTTTTCAAGGGCGCCAGCTTCCCGAAGGCCGACATGGAGAAACGCCTGCGCGACGTGGCAAGCGACTTGCGACGCCGCCGAAAGGATTGATTTTCTGCACGGAGCATCCATGCGTCTTTCCCTTGTGGTTCTCGCGCTTGGCGCGGCATCGGCCTCAGCCGCCCTCCCCGCCTTCGGCGCGGAGCCGGCCCCCGGCGCTGGGGTCATTGCCGTGTTTCCGTTCACCTCCCCTGACGACAGCCAGGCGGGCGGGCGGTTCTCCGACAGCCTCCGCCTCCGGGCCAAACGCCTCGGCCTTGTCGTCGTGGATCCGCTCAGCCTCGCCGAAGCCATGAGCGGCGCCGAGATGCCCGGCCCCGAGACGGCCGTGCCCCAGGCGGCCGAACTCGTTCGCGAACGCCTTGGCGCCAACCTCGCGCTCTGGGGCGAGGTGCACCCGCACGGCGAAGGCCTGCGGGTTGAGGTCCGCGGCCTCGACCTCCGCTCGGGCACGGTGGAGGCCCTGGCTGAGTCTTTCTCCGTTGCCCGGCCGCAGGACTCCGGCGCCGTCCAGGACGCGATTCTCGAACGCCTGACGGGTCTAGCGAAACGTCCTGTGCCGGAGGCCACCCCCGAGGCCGACGCCCGGGTCCCCACGGTCGGGCCGAACCTCGTCGCGAACGGCGATTTCGAGGCCGGAAATATCTCGCCCGACGCCTGGCAGCGGATGGACGGACTGACGACTTTCTGGGTCGCCGGCGAAAGCCCCGCCGGCAAATGCCTGAAAATGAACACCGACGTCTATCATGACCAGTGGGTTGAGTGGCAAAAGCAGGTCAAGGCCGGCGCCCCGGCCGAGGACGCCCCCGCCAAAACACCGACCAGCGGCGCGAAGTACGACACCGTCGCCGGGACCTACGGTGTCGCTTACTTCTCGGACCCCATCCCCGTCACGCCAGAAAAATCTTACAAGGTCGAGGTGGACTATCGCGGGGGAAGCGTCCTCGGCGGCGGGATCGAGTTCTTTCCGAAACTGTTCATCCGCGGCTACGGCGAGGTGGCGGGCGAAAAACGCACCGTCTATGACGCTTACCTCGCCCTCCGCTGCCGAACCGACGGCACCCAGTGGGAACACGGCATCCGTATCGTCACGATCCCCACCGACACCCAGGCTCCGGTCGAGTTCGTGCGCGTGATGCTCTACGCCTACTGGCCGCCGGGCCTCTACTGGTTCGACAACGTCTCGATGAAGGAAGTCTCGCCCGGGGCAACGATTCCAACCCGCCAGATCCCATGACCACACGAGAACGATTCCGTGCCGCCATGAACTTCGAGCCGGTCGACCGGCTCCCGGCCATCGAATGGGCGCCGTGGTGGGACAAGACCGTTGACCGCTGGTATGCCGAAGGCCTGGCCAGCCACCTCGCGGCCAACGCCATCCGCGAGTACTTCGGCCTCGATCTTCACCACTGGATCTGGCTCGGCCCGCCCTGCGACCGCCCCCACCCCGAGCGACCCCACGGCGACGGTTTGCTCGAATCCCTCGATGAGTACGACCGCCAGGCAGCCCTCTTGCACGGCCCCGTCCAACTCGACTACGACATGCTCGCCCGCGCCGCCGTAGACCAGCGCCGCGGCACGCACTTCGTCTGGCTTCAGATCGACGGCTTCTTCTGGTTTCCCCGCAACGTCCTCGGCATCGAGCGCCACCTGTATGCCTTCTACGACCATCCCGACCTGATGCACCGCATCAACCGCGACCTCTGCGATTACAACATCCGCCTCATCCACGCCCTCTGCGAAGTCCTCACCCCCGACTCCTGTTCCATCGCCGAGGACATGTCCTACAACCACGGCCCGATGCTCTCGAAGGCCATGTTCGACGAATTCCTCGCCCCCTACTACCGCCGCCTCGTCCCCGTCATGCTGGAACACGGCATCCTCACCACCGTCGACTCCGACGGCCTGATCACGCCGATGATTCCATGGCTCGAGGAGGTCGGCGTCCAAGGCTCCAATCCCCTCGAACGCCAAGCCGGCGTCGACGTCGCCCGCATCCGCCGCGACCACCCCGCCTGGCGCATGGTCGGCGGCTTCGACAAGACCGTCATGCACAGGGGCGAGGCGGCCATCCGCGCCGAGTTCGAACGACTCCTCCCGGTGATGCGGTCCGGCGGCTACCTGCCCTCGTGCGACCACCAGACGCCGCCCGAGGTGTCGCTGGAGGACTATCCAGGAGTTTCCCCAAAACGTGAGAGCCTCTTGTCGTAAGTGCCGGTGGATTGCGGCGTTAGGAATCTGCGGATGTGTAAAGGGTGGTCCTGGCGTAAGATACCCTCCGATCGAGTGAAATTTTGGGGAATCTCCGGAGGACCACCCATGGGCGAGGATAGCCGGCTGGAGGGGAAAATCAAGTCCCAGATCACGCGGTTTGCCTCGCGACTGACCGACGGATGGGCCAAGCCGCAGCGTCGGTTCGTCGGCGAGATGCTCTACGGCTTGCAGGCGGCCGAGGACGTCAAGGTCTCGAACATCGCGCGGTCGCTCGCCGAGAAGGTGCGGCTGATCAAGACCGAGAACCGTCTGTGCCGGAACCTGGCGCAGACGGACCTGACGGACCGGATCAACCGGTACTTGACGTGGGAAGGCGCCGGCGCGGTCCAGGCCGACACGGTGCTGGCGTTGGACCTGGGCGACCTCCGGAAGGAGTACGCCAAGGCGATGGAACACTTGGCCACCGTGCGCGACGGGTCCACCGGCGCGTTGGCCCGGGGATACTGGTTGTGTGAAGTGATCGCGGCGCATCCGTACGGGGATCGGATCGTGCCGCTCTATGGGGAGTTGTACTCGTGCGCGGCCGAGGGGTTCGAGAGCGAGAACGCCGTTCTGCTGCGGGCCATCGAGCGCGTGAGCCAGGCGACGGGCGGGCGGGGCATCTGGGCGATGGACCGGGGCGGGGACCGGCGCGAGATCCTTATCCCCTTGCTGGACCGGCGGTTACGGTTCGTCGTGCGATCTCAGGGCGACCGCCATGTCGTGCTTCCGGGCGGTCGGAAATGTGCGGTGCGGGAGGCGGCCCGGTGGTGCGCGACGGACACCGAACGGGTGGTCGAGGTGGAACGGGACGGCCGGCGGACGCGGCTGGTGCTGCGGCTGGGGGCGATGGAAGTCCGGTTGCCGGAGCGTCGGTACACGCCGCTTCATCTGGTGGTGATTCGGGGGTTCGGACCGGAGCCGATCCTCTTGCTGACGAACCTGACGCCGGGGAGCGGTCGGAACTACGCGACGTTCGTCGCGGACGTGTACTTGACGCGCTGGAAGTGCGAGGAGGCGTACCGGTTCGTCAAGCAGGCGTACCGCCTGGAGGACGTGCGGGTCCGCAGTTACGTCGCCCTGCGGAACGTCTTTGCGTTGGTCCTGGCGGTGCTGTACTTCGTGAGCGTGGTGATCGGGGCGAAGGCGAAGTTGAACCTGATCTTCAAACAGGTGTGCGAGAAGGCCAAGCGGTTCTACGAGATCGCCACGTTCTACCAGTACGCCGTGGCCGACGGCATCCACCGGCTGCTGTTCGGTTCGCCCAGCGGCCCCGCGCCGCCCCCGCCGCCCTCGGACCCCGGCCAACTCGTCCTGGCCTTCGCTAAACCGCCCACGTGAGAAAGCGTGGGGAAACTCCTGGAGGACTATCGGCTTTACGTGAGGCTCCTGAAGGAGTACTGTGAGAAGGGAGCGCCGCACGGATGACCTCGATAACCAGCAAGGAACGCGTCCGCACCTGTCTGGCCTGGCAGGAGCCCGACCGCGTCCCCATCCAGACGTACCTGACACCCGAAATTCACGCGCTTCTCAAGGCACATTTCGACCCCGTCCCCGTCCACGAGGCCCTGGGCGTTGACTTCCGCGGCGTCGGCGCCAGGTACCTCGGCCCCATCAAGAAGCCCCACGACGATATCGTCTCTTACGACGTCTGGGGCATCGGCTACAAGCGCGTGCCCAACGGCACAGGCGGCTACTACGACGAGGCATGGGAACTGCCCCTGGCCGGGCTCGAAACGATGGACGACGTCGCCGCCTACCCGTGGCCCGACCCGGCCGCGCACGACTACTCCAAGATCGCCGAGCAATGCGACGCCTTCCGCGACTTCGCCGTCTGCTGCGGGGGCGCCGGGACGCCCGACATCCTCAACGGCGTCTCCCGCGGGCGCGGCATGGAACACGTCATGATCGACATCGCCACGCGCGACGAGGTCGGCATGGCCATCATCCAGAAGCACCTCGAATTCGAGTTCGAGGTTTCCCGCCGCACTCTCGAAGCCGGTCGCGGCCGGATCGACATCCTCTGCCTCGGCGAGGATATGGGCAACCAGAACGGGCGGATGTTCTCCCCGAAAGACTTCGACGAGGTCTTCCGCCCCGTCCTCCAGCGGTTCATCGACCTCGCGCACCACTACGGCGCCCGGGCCATGCTCCACTCCTGCGGCGACACCCACGAGATCATGCCCGACCTCATGAACATGGGCCTCGACATCCTCGACGCCATGCAGCCCGAGCCGCACGGCATGAACCCCGAGAAGATCCGCGCCCTCTGCAAGGGCCGCCTCGCCTTCTGCGGCCTCATCAGCACGCAGGCCACGCTCCCCTTCGGCACGGTCGCCGACTGCCGCCGCGAGGCCCGCCATCGCCTCGATGTAATCGCGCCCGGCGGCGGCTACATCTTCGCCCCTGCCCACTGTATCCAAGCCGGCACGCCGCTGGCCAACGTCCTGGCCGTTTACGAAGAAGCCTTAGGCAGGCGCCTTGGGTGACGCGCCCGCCCCCGTCCACTTCGTCCGCCTCATGCTCTACGCCTACTGGCCGCCCGGGCTCTACTGGTTCGATAACGTGATGCTGAAGGTGGTGGCCGATCCCGGCGCGCCGGGACCGACCGAGGCGAAATGACGAGCGGCCGCGCGGCCAGGCTCTGTCTGATAAACTGGGGATGCTCCGGGGTGGCGGCCCCGCCCCGGCGGGTAAACTTCCTAGGCCGCCGCCACCGCCTTCCGTGCCATGCGCGGTGGCCTGGGAAGGCCACCGCGCGATTTGTCAGACAGAGCCTAGGCGCGCTCGCGCTGGGGCTTCGCACCGCGGGCCCCGAGTTCCGCCAGGCGGTCGCGCAGACGCGCCGCCAACTCGTACTCCTCCTGCTGGACGGCCCGCCGCAGGCGCCGCTGAAGACGCTCGCGAAGCGGTACGGGACGCTTCTGGCGAATCTCGCGCGCCAGCCCCTTCAGAAACTCCAGCGACCGGTGCCGCTCAAACGCAAACCCCATCTCCTCGCGCTCCGGCAGGGCCTCGACCGCCTGGATGCCGATCTCGACCTCCCGCAGCGCGATATCATACTGCCGCCGCCGCGCCGCCAGCAGCGCCCGGCTGGCGCGGTTCATGCGGAGGATGTACGGCCGGTACTGCTCGAACGCGCTGCAGTCCTCCCGCGAGGCGGCGTACTGTGACATCAGGTCCAGGCACCGCAGGTTCCGGGCGGTGTCGCGGACCGTCCGGCCATACTCGCCCACCTGGAACAGGACCACGTAGCGGTAGTAGTAGAGAAGGGATTCCTCGCGGAGGCCGCGGCAGGCGGTGGCCGGAATGACGAACTCGCTCCCCGACCCGCGCCGGCGCTTGTGGGACAACAGACGCCGCTCCCAGTACGCCAACAGCGACCCGCACCCGTACGGCCGCACGCCGTCCGGCCGGCCGTCCAGTTCGTACTGTTCCACGCCGAGCGGCAGGCGGACCTGGACCTTGCGCCGACCGTCCTGGCCCGAGATCATGCGGATCGTGCGGTCGGGGTCGTACGGCCACTCGGCCAGCAGTCCCCTCAGGTCATCCGCCACCGCCGTCTCCTTCGGCCCGAAACACCCAGTCTTCACCTACCATTCTACACCAATTTGCGGGGTTGACAACCGACTCGTCCGCACAATAATCGCACCCGCCTTGCGTCTGTCTGATAGAATGCCCCCAGGACACTCACCATGGCCAGGGACGACCGAAAATCCGCCGCGGCCGCCTTCTCGGAGACCGGCCTGCGCCGGCCCCGAAGACACCGCCGGCTCTTCATCGCCCTGGCGGTCCTCGGCG
>Ga0307377_10007564_pt1 | contig 11185 bp, 7 predicted proteins | sample TR3MG_FD_202535 | JGI IMG/M metagenome (GOLD analysis project Ga0307377, IMG submission 202535) | Soil microbial communities from Risofladan, Vaasa, Finland - TR-3 | ecosystem: Environmental > Terrestrial > Soil > Coastal area > Acid sulfate soil | place: Finland: Risofladan, Vaasa | collected... | reverse complement strand
CGCCAGGCGCGGGCGGCGGAAAGGCGTCCGCGGTAAACAGATCGGTGCGCGCGGCGAGCCCGGTCAGCCGCTGCCTGATTTTCGCGAGGCTGGAGCGCGTGATGCCGTCGCGCTGCTCGATGGCGCGGATGTCGGCCACGGCGGCATCGATCTCGCGCGTGCGTTCCTGTATCTTGTCCATGGATATTCCTCCTATGCGGGCACGCGCCGATTGCAGTCGCTGCGCGTGGATACTCGTGTGCTTCGCCATTTCCGTCATATTCGCTCCCGACCACCCGCCGGGCAAGCGCTATCGGCGCACCGGCGCAATCTATCCCATGCCGCCCATCTGGGCAACGCCGCACCGCCGCCCGTCGCCGCCACGATTGCGCGTCGGCCTTGACTTGCCCTGTAGCAATGTCTATACATAAATTGCATCAACGAAAGGAGGCAAATCGGCTGAAGATTGATTTTTGACTCTAATACCAACGGGGCGCAACCCCGTACGCGCCGTAACTACGGCATGGGCACTTCCAAAATGGGTGCCCACAAGCCCCACCTCTGGTGGGGCTTTCAATTCGTGATTCGTTGATCGTGGTTCGTGGCTCGTGGTTCGTGGTTCGTTCCTCGTTATTTGTAGCGCGGTCGACGAACAACGAGCAACGAATGCTCAGTCGCGCTGCACCGCGTGCTCACGCGTCTCGTGGAAGCTGAGTTCGGGCCAGCGCTCTTCGGTGAGCTGAAGATTGACGCGGTTGGGCGCGAGATAGGCCAGGTTGCCGGCGGCATCGCGCGCGACATTGTGCGCCAGCGTCTTCTCGAATTCTGCCAGCATGCGCTTGTCCTCGCCCGTGACCCAGCGCGCGCAGTTGACGGAGGTGCCCTCGAACACAGCGTCGACGCCGTATTCGTTTTGCAGGCGGCTCGCGACCACCTCGAACTGCAGCACGCCCACCGCGCCCAGGATCAGGTCCGTGCCCTGCAGCGGTTTGTACACCTGCACCGCGCCTTCCTCGCCGAGCTGCTGCAAACCCTTGTGCAGTTGCTTCACCTTGATCGGATTGCGGATGCGCACCGAACGGAAAAAGTCCGGCGCGAAATAGGGAATGCCGGTGAACGACAGGTTTTCGCCTTCGGAGAAACTGTCGCCGATCTGCATCTGACCGTGGTTCGGCAGGCCGATGATGTCGCCGGCGTAGGCCTCTTCCACCTGCTCGCGGTTCGAGGCCATGAACGTGACCACGTTGTTCACCTTGACGTCGCGCGCGAGCCGCAGATGCCGGATTTTCATTCCGCGCTCGAAGCGCCCGGAGCACACACGCAAGAAGGCAATGCGGTCGCGGTGAGCCGGATCCATGTTCGCCTGGATCTTGAACACGAAACCGGAAAAGCGCGGCTCGCCCGGTGCGACCACGCGCAGCGTCGCATCGCGCTCGCGCGGCGCCGGCGCCCAGTCGATCAGCGCGCCGAGGATCTCGCGCACGCCGAAGTTGTTGACCGCCGAGCCGAAAAACACCGGCGTCTGCCTGCCGTCGAGGAACGCGTCGCGGTCGAACGGATGCAGGGCACTGCGCATCAGCGCGACCTCGCTCTTGAGCTGCTCGATCTCGCGCGGGAACATCTCGGCCAGGCGCGGGTTGTCGATGCCCGCGATGGTCTCGAATTCCTGGTCTGCGCGCTCCTCGCCCGCCGTGAACAGCAGGATTTCGTCGCGCAGCAAGTGGTATACACCGCGGAAGGACTTGCCCATGCCGATGGGCCAGGTTACCGGCGCGCACTGAATCTTGAGCACCGCCTCCACCTCTTCCACCAGTTCCACGGGATCGCGGGTTTCCCGGTCCATTTTGTTCATGAAGGTGAGGATGGGCGTGCTGCGCATGCGGCACACGTTAAGCAGCTTGATCGTCTGCTCCTCCACGCCCTTGGCCGCGTCGATCACCATCAGCGCGGAATCCACGGCGGTGAGCACGCGATAAGTGTCCTCCGAGAAATCCTGGTGGCCGGGGGTATCGAGCAGGTTGACCACGCAGTCGCGGTACTCGAACTGCATCACCGAACTCGCCACCGAAATGCCGCGCTGCTTCTCGATCTCCATCCAGTCCGAGGTCGCGTGGCGCCGGCTTTTGCGCGCCTTCACCGTACCTGCGAGGTGAATGGCGCCGGAGAACAGCAGGAGCTTTTCGGTCAGCGTGGTTTTCCCGGCATCGGGGTGCGCGATGATGCCGAAAGTCCGGCGGCGCGCGATCTCGCGCGCAATCCGCTCCGCCGGCGCGCGCGCGGCATCGGGCGCGCCGCTCTGGGGCGTTACGGTGTCGGCAACGGCAGGCATGGACATGGGATGGCGAAAAGGCCGGCAGTCTACCGGCTCCGGGTGCAGAAGTCCACCGCCGCCGCCACAGCCGAAACCGCCGCGCCCGCCGCCGCGCTCCAGGAACGACCGCGCGGCGCGCGATATACTGCCCCCTTCGCCGATCTGCTTGCGCCGGACGCGCCAGACCGGGGCCAATTTCCGCTATGCTCAACCGCATGCCACGCCTGCTTCGTCACACGCTGCTCTCGCTGCGCGACCTGATCGTCGTCACCGGGCCGTTCGCGCTGATCGCCCTGCTCCTGCTCGCGGGCGCCTATTATCTGCTCGATCCCCAGCCGCCCAAGCGCGTGGTGCTCGCCACCGGCCCGGAGCAAAGCGACTACGCCGAGTTCGGCAAGCGTTACGCGGCAGAACTCAAGCGCTACGGCATCGACGTCGTACTCAGGCCCACGTTGGGCTCGTCGGAGAACCGGCGCCTGCTGCGCGACCCCGCGCAGAGGGTGGACCTGGGCTTCGTGCGCGGCGGCTCGAGCGATGCCGCGCGCGCCGCCGACGAGAAAAAAGGCGGCGTGCCGCTGGTGTCTCTGGGCAGCCTTTACCTCGAGCCGGTATGGCTGTTCTACCGCAGCGATGCGGCAAAGCGCCTGAACCGCGAAGCGACGCTGACGCAACTGACCCAGCTGCGCGGCTGGCGCGTGAACGTGGGCGCGCGCGGCAGCGGCGTGACCGGCCTCGTGGCCAAGCTGCTGCAGGCCAATGGCATCGCGCGCGACAGCATTACCGAAAGCCGCCTGGAGCAGACGCCCGCGGTAATGGCGCTGCTTGCAGGAAAGCTCGACGCGCTGGTGCTTGCCGCCGTGCCGGAGTCGATGATGGTGCAAATGCTGCTGCAGACCCCGGGGGTGAAGCTGTTCGACTTCGGGCAAGCCGAGGCTTATGCGCGGCGCCTGCCGTTTCTCGACGCGGTGGTGCTGCCGCGCGGCGTGGTGAACCTGGCGGGCGACGTGCCCGCGCACGATGTGCCGCTCATCGCCACCACGACCACGCTGGTGGCGCGCGCGGGTACGCACCCGGCGCTGCTGCAATTGTTCCTGCAGGCGGCGCACGACATCCACGGCGGCACCGGCTGGCTCGCGCACGCCGGACAATTTCCGTCGCCGGAAAATACCGAGTTTCCGCTGGCGACGGAAGCCGCACGCTATTACCGCAATGGCCCGCCGCTGCTGCAGCGCTACTTGCCGTTCTGGCTCGCCAACCTGACCGACCGCATGTGGGTGGCGCTGGTATCGATCATCGCAGTGCTGATTCCGCTCGCGCGCGTGGTGCCGCCGCTGTACGAGTTCCGCGTCCGCTCCCGCGTTTTCCGCTGGTACCGGCAGCTGCGCGACATCGAGGAAGCGTTGCGCGAGGAATCGGCGCCGCGCGCGAATCTGCTCGACGATCTGAGCAAGCTCGACGCCAGGGTACGGCACGTCGCGGTGCCCCTGTCCTATGCGGACGAGTTGTACGCCCTGCGCAGCCACATCCAGCTGGTACGCGAGCGGCTGTCCACGGCAGTCGATGCCCCGCCATGAGCGCGCGGAACGCGCCGAATCGGCCGGCCGATCACCGCGATGGCGGCCCGCACAAAGCGATGACCCGGACGACGGTGCCGCTGCACCTGCCCTTGCTCCGCGGCGAGCGGCGCCTGCGCATCGCCCTGGTCGGCATGCCGAACGCGGGCAAGAGCACCCTGTTCAACGCAGTATCGAGCACGGCGCCGTTCACCGGCCGCCTGGCCGGCACCGAGCGCGCCTACGAAGAATGCACGGTTCAGATCGGCCTGGACGAGGCGAGCGTGATCGAACTGCCGAGCATCGCGTCGCTGCACCATCTGGACGATGACGATCTGCCGGCATTGAAGTTTCTCCTCTGGGGAGACGAGCGTCCGCCGATATCGGTGCACGAACCCGGCGGCCCGCCGGCGCCGTTCGCGCCGCCCGACCTGATCGTGCAGGTGGTCGATGCCACCCGCCTCGAGAGCCACCTGGAACTGACGCTCGAGTTGTCGCAGCTCGGCCGGCCCATGGTCATTGCGCTGAACATGATGGACGAAGCCTGGGACAAAGGCCTGCATATCAACGTCAAGGCCCTGTCCAAACTGCTGGGCATGCCGGTGGTGCCCACCGTCGCGCTGATGGGGCAAGGCATCTCGGACCTGTTCGCCACCGCGGTGGCCACGGTGCGCGCCGCCGCCTGCCCGCTGCCGCAGCCGGCGAGCAAGTACATCTGCGAGAGTCTCCAGCCGCTGAACCAGGCGCTGAACCGCCCGGAGATTCACGCAGCCTTTCGCGTGCCCCATCGGCTGCTGCTGATGCAGGTCGCCGCGGGCGATCCCTTTTTTCACGACGAACTGGCGCAGCACTTCCCGCAGCTGCTGCCGCAACTGCAGCAATTGCGCAGCGAGGCCGCCGACAAACTCCCGCGGCCGTTGGAAGAGGAATTGCACGCCGACCGCCATCACCGCGCAGCCACCCTGTTCGAGGCAAGCACGCGCATGGGCGCGCCGCACGAGGGCCGCGGCTGGCGCTACTGGCTGGACGAACTGTTCCTGCATCCGCAATGGGGCCTGATCGGCAGCCTGACGGTGTTTGCAGCAGTGCTGTTCGTGGTATTCGAGGTCAGCACCTGGCTCGATTCCATGACCTCTGCGCGCCTGGTCGCGGCGCTCGCCGAGTGGCAGCCGAGCACAACCGCCGGCGTCGTCGCCCGCGCGGTGTCCGACGGCCTCGCGGGACTGGTCGGCATCGTCGTGCCCTATATGCTGCCGCTGGTGCTGCTGCTGGTGGCGCTGGAAGAGGCCGGCGTGATGCAGCGCATCGCCTTCGTCGTCGACCGCGGCTTTCACCGGATCGGCTTGCACGGCGGCGTTGCCGTACCCTTCCTCACCGGTCTCGGCTGCAACGTACCGGCGATTTCGGCCGCGGCGAAGGTCGCCAGCGGCCGCGAACGCGTGATCGCTTCGGTGCTGATCACCTTCGTTCCCTGCTCGGCGCGCTCGGCCATCATCCTTGCCCTGGCCGGCAAGTACCTCGGCGGCGTCGGGGTGTTCGCCATATTCGCGCTGACCATCATCGTGGTCGCGCTGATGGGGCGCGTGCTCGCGCGCAACCGGCGCGAATTCGGCCCGGGGCAGGTGCAGGAAATTCCGCCCTATGCGCTGCCGCACTGGCGCTCGATGCTGTCCGAGACCTGGGAACGGACCAGGGACATACTCACCATCGTCACGCCGCTTCTGGTCGGCGGCAGCGTGGTGCTCGCATTGCTGCACCACGTCGGCGCCGATAGCGTGATCAATACCCTGTTCACCCCGGTGACCGCGTGGTGGCTGGGCCTGCCGGTCGTGCTGGGCGTGCCGATCCTGTTCGGCGTGCTGCGCAAGGAGCTGTCGCTGCTGATGATCTATCAGGCGCTCGGAACGTTCGACGTCGGCGCACGCCTGGACTGGGTGCAGATCACCACCTTCCTGCTGTTCCTGACTTTCTACATTCCCTGCGTTTCCACCTTCGCCGTAATGCTCAAGACCATAGGCCGCAAAGAGGCGCTCATTTCCGTATCGCTGTCGGTAGGGGTGGCGCTGCTGGTAAGCGGGGCGATGCGCCTGCTGCTGCAAGGGGTGCAGCTGATTCCTCTTTGACGTTTTCCGCCCGGCGAGCGTTCTCGGATTCCGTCCCTGGGCAGTCCTGCCTGCACGAAATTGAACCGCCGCCAAGCGCCGGGGACTGTTACAGCGTCGGCTGGAATCTTCGTCACCGGCTTTGCCGCCGTTTTCTCCGCGCCGGTCGGTGCTTGCGTTTATACTCGCGGCAAGGGCGCCGAAAGGCTCCCATTTGCAAGCGGCCATGACGCCCCCCGATCCGAAACCAGCTTTTTCTCTCGTGGGCCAGATGCTGCGCACGCCGGAGGAAATCACGCGCGTGCTCAACTCCCTGGTGACGCGTAGCGAGCCCATAGTCTGCAACCTGAGGGGGGGCGAACTGGTGTTCCGTTCGCGCCTGCGCTTCGTGGATCCGGCGAACGCTTACCTCGTCATCGACCGCAGTCCGGACGAAGCGGCCAACCGGGCGCTGCTGGCGCGGCCGCGCGCGACTTTTCACGCCGAACCCGGCGGCTGGCACGTCGAGTTCGCCGCGGCCGACCCCAAGCCCGTCGGCGCGCGCGAAGGCGCTCCAGGCATCCGTTTACGCTTCCCCGAGATCGTCGCCGGCCACCGGCGACGCGAAAACGATCGCGTCGAGGCGCGAACGCCGTGCGAGCTGCGCTGCGTCGCCGACGAGGCCGGCGTGATGTCCTTCGACGGGACCATCGCCAACGTGAGCAGGGGCGGGATCGGTTTCCTGCAGTACGATCGGGAGATCAGCCTGGAGCCGGGCACGGTGCTCAGGGGCTGCCGCATCGACAGTCCCACCGGGGAGTCGATCGTCGTCGACATGGAGGTGCGCTATTCGCAGTTCGTAACCCTCGCCGACGGCAGGCAGGTGCAAAGCTCCGGTTGCCGCTTCCTGCATCTTTCGGCCGAAGAGGCGGCAAGGATCGAAGCCTTGTTCGGGCTCAAGCCGTGAGCTGCGCCTCCCTCTTTCGGCATCCGCGGCGAACGCCTTCCGCCGCTGCTGCGTTAGCATAGAGACTTTCGAACCATGGAATGTGAGCATCAGGAGACCGAAACATGAGCACACAAAGCAAAGTTGCCATCGTCACCGGCGCCGGCACCGGCATCGGCAAGAGCGCCGCACTGGCGCTGCTGAAGGACGGGTATCGCGTCGGTCTGGTCGGGCGGCGCAAGGAGTTGCTCGACAAGACGGCGCAGGACGCGGGCCCCGCAGCTGCGAACACGCTGGTCCTGCCGGCGGACGTCGGCAAGCCGGAATCCGTGAAAGCCCTGTTTGCGAAAGTGCGCGAGGCCTGGGGCAGGCTCGATCTGCTGTTCAACAACGCCGGCATGGGCGCGCCGGCAATTCCGATGGAAGACCTGAGCTTCGAGCAATGGAAGGCGGTTGTCGACGTCAACCTCAGCGGCATGTTCCTGTGCTCGCAGGAAGCGATCAGGATCATGAAAGCCCAGAACCCGCGCGGCGGGCGCATCATCAACAACGGCTCGATTTCGGCCCACGCGCCGCGGCCAAACTCCGCGCCCTACACCGCCACCAAGCATGCGGTCACCGGCCTGACGAAATGCATCTCGCTCGATTGCCGCAAGTACGATATCGCCTGCGGCCAGATCGACATCGGCAACGCCGCGACCGAAATGACCGAGCGCATGAAGAACGGCGTGGCCCAGGCGGACGGCTCGATCGCGGTCGAGCCGCGCATGGACGTGGCCCACGTCGGCAGCGCCGTGCTCTGCATGGCAAACCTGCCGCTGGATACGAACGTGCAATTCATGACCATCATGGCGACGAAGATGCCGTTCGTCGGGCGCGGATGACTGCCGCAGGACGATCGGCCGAGCGCGCGATTAGCGCGCACCGCCTCGGCCGACGCTAACGCGCCCGCAGCGGCGCTCAGCGGCCGGGTGACTCGGGCGCGGCGCGATACCCGGCCCAGCGCACGCCACTGCAGTGCGGGCGAGCCGGCGCCGACGCCCCGCAACCCGGCCGCCCGCTTCAGAACTGAGTCTCATCATCCACGACCTGCTTCGGTACAGCCACAGGCGTGGACTGATGCGGATAATTCTCGTATATTCCTAGCCTACACCGTGCGCGCCGGAACGCTTTGAGCGCCTCGCGCGGCACCATAAGAAAGTAAGGCGGCATCAGCCCATTCTGCCGCCACATAACGAAAAGCCGCTATAAGGCAGCATGACAGAGCAAACGGAAAGACTTGCGATCCTGTTCGCCGATATCAGCGGCAGCACCATGTTGTATGAAATGCTGGGAAATGCCCTGGCACGCCAGATCGTGCTGAACTGCCTCGCAATGATGAGCAGCCGCCTGGCGGCACATCGCGGCACGCTGATTAAGACCATAGGCGATGAAATCATGTGCACGTTTCCGAGCGCGGAAGCCGCGTTGCGCGCCGCCTGCGATATGCAGGACGCGGTGGAAAGCGGCAAGCCCGGCGGCGAAACGCCGGTATATGTCCGCATCGGGTTCAATTATGGCGAGGTCATCCTCGAAGCGAACGACGTGCACGGAGACGCCGTCAACGTGGCCGCGCGCATCACCCAGGTGGCGCGTGCGCGCCAGATCCTCGCAACCCAGGCCGCGATCGAAACCCTGCCGCCGGAGCTGCAACCCCGGGCGCATCATATCCGGCAGGCCCGCATCAAAGGCAGACAGGCGCCGCTCGACCTTTTTCAGGTCGGGTGGATGGCGGAAGGCATCGACAGTATCCGCATCGGCAACCCGGCGAATCGCAAGCCCGAGGGTCAAGAGGAGCAACTGATCCTGCGCCATTTCGACCAGCAATTCACGGTCGGCGAGCGCAATTCGACGGCCGTGCTCGGCCGCAGCGAAACCTGTGCGATCGCGATCCTCGACGCTTACGCGTCGGATCGGCACGCGGTAGTGCAGTACCAGCTGGGCAGGTTCTATGTCTCGGACCGCAGCGCCAGAGGCACTTACATTCAATTCAGCGACGGCGACACGGTGCACATCGTAGGCGAGAGCACGATGCTGCGCGGCTCCGGCGCAATCCTCCTCGGGCGGTCCTTCTCCGAGAATCCTGACGGAAGCATAGCGTTTTCGATCGAACTTGCCCCGGCGCAGGCCTGAAGCAGAATCGTGGTTCGTGGTTCGTGGTTCGTGGTTCGTGGTTCGTGTTCCGTGGGCCGTGTCGTGCTTCGTGGGAGGCCCGCCCTCGGGCCGATCGGACTTCGAGCCAAGGCCGATCGCGGCGGGGGCGCCGCTCCTACTTCAGCGGCTTGTAGCGTATGCGCTTGGGCTTCGCCGCCTCCTCGCCCAGGCGCCTCACCTTGTCCGCCTCGTACTCGTGGTAGTTCCCGTCGAAGAAGCTGACTTTGGAGTCGCCCTCGAACGCGAGAATGTGGGTGGCGATGCGGTCGAGAAACCAGCGGTCGTGCGAGATGACGAGCACGCTGCCGGCGAACTCGAGCAGCGCATCTTCGAGCGCGCGCAGCGTTTCCACGTCGAGGTCGTTGGAAGGCTCATCCAGCAGCAGCACGTTGCCGCCGGCGATCAGCGTCTTGGCCAGATGCAGCCGCCCGCGCTCGCCGCCGGAGAGATTGCCGACCTTCTTGCCCTGATCGGTGCCCTTGAAATTGAAACGTCCGAGGTAGGCGCGTGAAGGCATTTCGAACTTGCCGACGTTGAGCATGTCTGCACCCGCGGCGACGTAATCGTACACAGTCTTATCGGACTCCAGCGCGTCGCGCGACTGGTCCACGTAAGCCATTTTCACCGTCGGCCCGATCGCAACTTCCCCCTTGCCCGGCTGTTCCTTGCCCGTGATCATGCGAAACAGCGTGGATTTGCCCGCGCCGTTGGGACCGATGATGCCGACGATCGCGCCGGCCGGGACCTGGAACGAGAGGTCGTCGATCAGCAGGCGCTCGCCGTAGCCTTTGCTCACGCCCTTGAACTCGATCACGGCATCGCCCAGGCGCTCGGCCACAGGGATAAAAATCTCCTGCGTCTCGTTGCGCTTCTGATAATCGTAGGAAGAGAGCTCGTCGAAGCGCGCGAGGCGCGCCTTGCTCTTCGCCTGGCGCGCCTTGGGATTCTGCCGCACCCATTCGAGCTCGCGCTTGATGGTCTTCTGGCGCGCGGATTCGGTCGCTTCCTCCTGCTCGAGGCGCGCTTCCTTCTGCGCCAGCCAGGAACTGTAATTGCCCTCCCACGGGATGCCGTAGCCGCGGTCGAGCTCGAGGATCCACTGTGCCGCGTTGTCGAGGAAATAGCGATCGTGGGTCACCGCCACCACGGTGCCGGGAAATTTCTGCAGGAACTGCTCCAGCCACTCCACGCTTTCGGCGTCGAGGTGGTTGGTGGGCTCGTCGAGCAGCAGCAGGTCGGGCTTGGACAGCAGCAGCCGGCACAGCGACACGCGGCGCTTCTCGCCGCCGGAGAGCGGGCCGATCTTCGCCTCCCAGGGTGGCAGGCGCAGCGCGTCGGCGGCGATCTCGAGCTGGTGCTCGACGTTGTCGCCGGCGGAGGCTGCGATCACCGCCTCCAGTTCCGCCTGCTCCGTCGCGAGCTTGTCGAAATCGGCGTCGGGCTCGGCATACGCGGCGTAAACTTCGTCCAGGCGTTTTTTCGCCCCGAACACCTCGCCCAGGCCTTCCTCGACCGTCTCGCGCACGCTCTTGTCCGCGTCGAGCAGCGGTTCCTGCGGCAGGTAGCCGATGCGCATGTTGGGCTTGGCCACCACCTCGCCGTCGTAGTCCTTGTCCTCCCCCGCCATGATGCGCAGCAAGGTGGACTTGCCCGAACCGTTCAGGCCGAGCACGCCGATCTTGGCTCCGGCGAAAAAATTGAGCGAGATATTCTTGAGGATGAAACGCTTGGGCGGCACGACTTTGCCGACCCGGCGCATGGTGTAGACGTATTGGGCCATGGGTGCTTTCGCTGAGAGACCAGAAAAAACTGCTCCGAGTCCGGTATTCTACGTGCTTCACTCCAACCGATGCGAGGCAATCCGCGATGACCCGAGTCGCACTGACCGGACGCCTGCTGGTCACGGCGCAGTTCGCGCTGCTGGTCTGGCTGATCTGGCCGCTTACTGCGCAGCTGTGGTCGCCGCCGGCGCTCGCGCTGCTGGCGTGCTCGGTGGCGCTCGGCCTGTGGACGCTCGTCCACAACCGGCCGGGCAATTTCAACATCCACCCCGAACCGAAAGCCTCCGGTCGGCTGGTGACCGGCGGCCCCTACCGCTACATGCGCAACCCCATGTATTCCG
>Ga0307377_10007563_pt1 | contig 11186 bp, 8 predicted proteins | sample TR3MG_FD_202535 | JGI IMG/M metagenome (GOLD analysis project Ga0307377, IMG submission 202535) | Soil microbial communities from Risofladan, Vaasa, Finland - TR-3 | ecosystem: Environmental > Terrestrial > Soil > Coastal area > Acid sulfate soil | place: Finland: Risofladan, Vaasa | collected... | reverse complement strand
TTGATATAGTAGCTGGTGAGGGCGGTCTTATTGATACTCCAGGAGCTGGAGTAAATAAACCATTATATGCAGAACCTAAAGTTTATTTATCATTCTCAAAAGATGGTGGTAAATCTTTTTCTAATAGACATGTAGCAACATTAGGAAAAGTCGGAGATAGGACACATAGATGTATTTTTAGGAGATTAGGAAAAGCTAGGGATTGGGTTTTTAGATTTGAAGTAATTAGTAAGAATAAAGTATATTTTTTAAGTGCATCAATAGACTATAAGATTATTGGACGATAAAAAAAATGGCAAATTTAATAAGTGCATGCCCAATAAAAGATGGTGTTTTGTCAGAAAATGCCCCTACACAACCTTGGCAAGCATGGTTAAATACTATTGGAATAAAAATTAATAATCATGCAACTCTTACTAATGATTCATTACTTATAAATCCTGATTTTCATTGGTCAAGAACAAAGGGAAATACACCAACAACAACTGATGGTGAATTTGTAGAAAAGTGGAATGTTAAGGCAAATGGAATGACTTTTTCTATAACGCCAACATTTTATACTAATACAACGTATAGTTCTTATACTGGGTCTGATAGATATGTAAATATTACAATAAATACTGTAAATTCAAATGAATTTATAATTTATCAGACAATAAATAAGGAATTATCTTTATTTCAGAATAGGAAGATAACAATTAGTTCTTTTGCATTAAACAATGTAGCTAATTCTTTTAAATGTAAATTTTATATAGGTTTTGATTTAACAGGAGGGGGAACAAATACTTATAGTGCTGATGGTAAATCATTAACTATAGCAAATGGTGAAAATGATATTGTAAGTACATTAACTTGTCCTAAGGTATCAACAGATAATCAAACTAATGTGGTTACAATAGCATTAAAATTATACGATTTGGTAAATCCGGTAAATTTTAATTTATATTATATAAAACCGGAAGTGTCGGAAACAAAAACAGATTTATATGTTAATCATATTTTAGAGAAATTGATAATTGATAATCCGTGATGTTACACGTGTAACGTAATTATATGAATATTATACTTGGTTTTATTTTTGCAATTGCATTTATAGTATTGTTTATATGGACAACAACAAACTAATAACAGTTGAGGAAACTAGAGATTTTTATACATTAAAAAATATCATACATCATCCTGCAATAAAATATGGTTTATTGGAAGGAAAAGAAAATATTAATGATGATTTGAATTTAGATAATGATGATATTATTTATTATTTGTTTAGATGTGAAGGGAATATTTGCGGTTTTTGTGCTTTTTTAGATGTTGATGATAATTGTTATTGGTGTGATGTTGCTATTTTGCCAGATTATAGAGGAAAAATAGGAATATTGGCTGGTAAACTAGCAATAGAAGTATTTAATAAAAATAAAGGATTTGAAAAATTGATCACGAGAGTTAAAAAGGAAAACAGAAGATCATTATTTTATGCTTTTATGTGTGGATTTAGGAAAATTTGTTCTAACAATGATTTTTATTATTTAGAGGTGAATTATGGGCGGAGTAGTTAGCGGTATAACAGACATAATGGGTGGTCAGGAAGCATCAGAAGATTTACAAAAATCACTACAGCAATCTATGGCATTGCAAAAACAATACCTTGGTCAAGCTCAAGGATATATGCAGCCATTTTATGGTGCTGGTCAAGATGCGTTGAAACAATTACAAGGTATGTTTTCTCAAATGCAAGACCCACAGAAATTTTATCAACAAATGATGAGTGGTTATCAAACATCACCACAAGCACAATTACAGATGAGTCAAGCTCAAAAAGCTGCTAATCAATCTGCTGCTGCAAGTGGAATGCTTGGAAGTGGAGCAGAACAAAAAGGTTTGGCTGGATATGCACAGCAATTAACATCTGCAGATCAACAACAATGGTTAAATAATATGATGGGTATACATAGTCAAGCAATACAAGGATTGGGTGGATTAGAACAGCAAGGATTTGGTGCTGGTGGTCAAATGGGTGGTTGGGGAATGAAAACAGGAAGCAATTTATCAGATTTAATGCAACAAATGGGTATGGCTCAAGCACAGGGTGATAAGTCAATGTGGAGTGGTATAGGTGAAATTGCTGGTGGTATTGGAAGTTTTGCGGGTATTCCTGGATTTCCTACAATACCAGGATCTGGTGGTGGTGGTAGTAGTGGTGCTTCTTCTGGTGGTGGATTGTCTCCAGGATCAGGATATTCAGATTTTATGAAATATGCTAAACAAATATTTGGGAACATCTAATTATGGTAATGCAAATGTTTACACCGTTATCAAGTTTATTGCCGGAAAAGAATTTTAACACCGGTTTTACAGAGAGTTTGCAACCATTTCAACAAATAGCACAGTTGCAACAACAACGGGCACATACAAGTTTTGAACAATCACAGGCAAGAGAAAAACAAACAGAAGCTGATCAATTCCCTGTAATTCAACAATTAAATATGCAACATCAGCAACTTTCAAATAAAGCACAACAGTTATCTAATCAATATTATGCTAAAGCTACTATGGCTAAGATTGCATATGAAAACGCTCAAGCTTCTCTTATGCCTTCTGAAAGGACTAGTCATTATGCACAAGCTAATTATTTTTCAGCAGAAGCACAAAAAGCACAAGCAGATGCTAATACAGCTATTAAGCAACAACAAATGTTTAGTTCGATGATGGATGATGTTCATGGTTCTCCAAAGGTTGTAGATGAAAACGAAAATGTAATTTCAGGAGATCAAACTAGACCTCAAGTTGCACCTCAAGTTGCACCGCAACCAACAATGGGTGAAACGGCAGGTTTCCAATATCCTGTACAACAAGAAGAACAAGCACCTCCGCAGGCAGCACCTCCGCAAGCAGCACCTCCGCAGGCAGTAGATCAACAAGCAATGGTTCCTGAAGCAGGAACACAACAGGTTGCTCCATCAGTTGAACAACAACCACAAATACAACCAGAAGCACAGCCAGAGGGACAAATACAACCACAGTTAGCCCCTGCTCCTGAACAACCAACTCAACCTAGTGTTGCAGCCGTTCCTCAACAACCAAGTGCTCCTACAAAAGAAGATGTTGAAAAGCAAGTTGCTGATCAACCAATGACTTATAATGAACCTGAGAATTTACGACAGGATAGAATGAATAATTCCATGACTAATGTTTTAACAATGATGGGTAAAAAACCAAATGAATTATTTGTTAAACAACAATCAAAACAACTAGATGAATATTACGATAAAATAAAAGATGTAAGCAAATCGGCTAATAATTCAGCACAATTATTAAATATAGTAGATCAGATGAGAGTTGCTTATAATAAAGTTCCACTTTCTTTTTGGGGATCATCAAAGGGTACTCCATTAGCCAATCAATATTTTAAATATTTTGATGATAATGGGCAGACAGTTGAGATGTTATCAAATAATGCTGTTTTACAAAGAATTGCTGAAGTTTCAGGAATGGGTAGAACATTACAATCGGCATTTAAAGTTCTACAAAACTCTAAAGCTACTTTAGCTCAAAAACCAGAAACATTTAATAGAGCTCTAAATATTATTCAATCTGTAGCAATAATGGGAAGAGAAAATTTAGATCTTTTAACCGCAGCAAATATTACTTATAAAAATAACAAATATGGAGCGGCTATTCCAATTGATACAGCAGAAAAAATGTATGACAATTATAGAGATAATCACCCTGTATTAGATAATAATGGAAATTTGATATATAGAACACCAAATGAAGATGGTTCATTAAATAAATATGCTGGTTTAGGTGCTTTATATGCTGCTTCCAGTGGTAATGAATTTAATGCAAGAATACCCGATATTAAAGAGTCGACTATACAACAATATATGCAAAAATATCCAAATAAAAACCGAGGAATGATTATAGCAGCTCTTAGAAAAGCTAATATTAAAGGTTAAATATGGCAGATAATTTAAAAGATTTAGATTTTGATAGTCTTGGTTATGACCAAACGCAACCAAGTGATCAAGGTCAAGCAGAACAAATATTGTCAGACACACAAAAATTGCCCGTTCAATTGCGTATGACAAATGAACCATTGCCAAAATCTTTGCTTGGTGGAGCATTATCATATTTGCCTGGTTATTTACCATTAGGAGTACAACATTTAGGATCAGGAATTGCAACTGGTACTTTAAATTTTACTCAACCATTTGCAAGTATTTTAAATAAACTTACTGGTGGTCCTGGAACAGCACCAATTCAACCTCCGAAGGGTGCAATGGGAACAATTGGTAATATATTGGGATCATTGGGAATATCATCAGTAGCTCTTGGAGCTGAGAAAATTCCTGGTGTTTTTCGTGGAATTGAAGCATTAGCATCTAAAATACCATCTATTGCCGGAGCAATTAGAACAATCCCATCAGCATTAACTGGTGCTGCTTATGGTGGATTAGCTGCTGCCGGACTTCCAGGAACTCCATTATCACAAACAGATATTTCTGGTGGTGCTGAAAAGGGAGCATTATTAGGAGCATTAACTCATGGTTTATTAGCTCCATTTACAGGTATTGGAGCTACTCCAGAAGCTGCAGCAGCAGCAAAAGGTGTTCCATTTACACCAGCAGACATTGCCCAAAGAACAATAGCACAAAAAGCATATTATGGATTGCGTGGCGCTTCATTGACCGGTGTTGAGCAAAGAGCAAGTAAAATAAGTGATGCTATTGATCAAAATGCTAAAAATATTACTGGTGGTCTATTGGGTAATGTTAATCCTGTAGAAATACCAAATACTATAAAATCTGAATTAACTAATAATTTAGAACAAGTAAAAACAAATAATACCAATTTATATAAACAAGCAGAAGATTATGCCAATAAAATTGGTTTTAAAACACCTTATGGAGAATTAACAGAAACTAAAAATGCTGCAGATGCTGCATTAAAAAGATATGGAGTAAATTTAAGTAGTGGTACAAAAACTGATTTAAAAGGTCTTTCAAAATTTATTGATAATGGAAGTGAAAAATTAATAAATTATCCAACATTACATAATAATATAATTAAATATACTGAAGATGCGTCGGATGCATTTCATTCAGGAAACATGAAAGATTATAGGGCATTAACTAATGTTAAAAATGCTTTACTTGCTGATTTAAATAAAACTGCTTTAGATCGTGGTGATAATAAATTATATGATATGTTAACCAAAGCGAGAACAGATTATAAAAATAATTTAGCTCCTTATTATGATAGTCCAGCATATTCTAAGATAATTAATCAACCAAATGCACCAGATACAATAGATAAAATATTAACTCATCCTGATTCTACAAAAGTATTAAATGATTTATCACCAGGAAGTAAAAAATTAGTAACGTATCAACATTTAGATAAGACAATAAAAGAAAGTCCAGAAGGTGGAAACATTACTAATGCAGATAAATTATTTAATACTTGGAGTGCTCTCAAAGGACAAAATGCACCTTTAGAATCAAAATTAATTGATCCACAAACAAGGGAACAAATTTCTACATTAGGCAAACAATTAACAATGGGTAAATATGCGCGAACAGTTGCAAAAGAAGCAGAACAATTACCAAAATACAGTGTTAAATCTTTAGCATATCCATTAGGTAGTTTGGGGGCAACTGGAGCAGCTACAAAATATCTTGGTCCAGCAGGAGGAATGACTGCTGGTACAGCATTATTTGGTCTACCTCCTATATTAGCAAGAATTTTAGGAAGTAGTTTAACTAAAGTACCAACAACAACATTAGCAAAGATGTTATACTTACCATCAATTAGTAATTTAATAGGACAGTAATATGGCAATAAGTTATTTTATAGCACCATCATTTTTATGGCAGTTCACACAAAATGATGGGATATATAATGTTAAAGGAAAACTTTATACATATAGAGCTACTGCAAAAGATGAACCTAAAGCAGTTTATCAAGATGCTGGTGGTTCTATTCCATATCCAAATCCTATAATTTTGGATGGTGTTGGTCGTATACCAATAATTTATTGGGCCGATGATGAATTATATTATGTTCGTTTAACTGATGAAAACGATCAATTAATTGAAGAAGCTGACAATTATCCAATTGTTTCTAGTGGTGGTGGTCATATAATTACTACAGAAGTTGATTATGATAATGAATTAATAAATGGTCAATTTAGATTTTATAATGCAAAAAAGTTAACTAATTTTCAAGGAACCACTGAATATTCCATTGCTGCAGGATGGTTTTTTTATAAAGATAATTCTACTGCAGGAGATGAGGCAGTATCATTTATAGAATTTTCTCCAGGTTCTCCTGGTGCTGTAATAGAAGGAAATCCAAAATATTATTTAAATTATACTTGTGGTTTACCCGGTACCGGAGAATCTGTAAAAGAATTTTATCAAAAAATACCTGATGTTAGATATTTTTCTGGTAAGAATATAGTTTTTTCTATCGTTGGTAAGTCTACCACTTCATCAACAATAGAAATATACGCAATACAAAACTTTGGTACTGGTGGTGCTCCAAGCGCTGAAGTTAGAAATTTGGTTGGTTCTGTTACATTAACAGCATTATGGAATAAAAGCTCATTTACTTATGTAGTTCCTAATATAAGTGGGAAAAATTTGGGAATAAATAACGATGATTATATTTCTTTTGCAATATCTGTACCAAAAGATGCTTTAGTTGCCGTTAATTTTGTAAATGCACAAATAAATTTTGGTGATAAAGTTTTAGAATATCAATCAAAACAGCCCTACTATGAAACTCATGATGCACTTAATCCGTTGACCAGATCAGGATATTGGGAACCAATAGGACTACCTAAAAAATATGAAGATGTTAGATATTTATCATTAATGCGTACTGGTATAAGAGAAAATTGGAATGTAACCAATTCTTTTGAACTAATGGCAACTCCACCAATTGGTTCAATTTTAATATGGCCAACTGAAGTTATACCAAATGATTATTGGTTGTGTAATGGATATTCAAAATTTAAATCGGAAAGTCCAAGATTATATGATGTTCTTGGCAATAGATATACGTCATTAACTGCCAATTCTAATAATTGTAAGGCAACTGTTTTAACAAATACGGTAACTGTTACTATAACAAATAATGGTACATGTACTGATGCTGTAGATGTTGATACAGGTTTTGTTATAACTGTAACACAACATGGTGATGCCACTCATCCTGAAATATTTACTGTTGCTTGTGGTGCAGCATCGACATTATTAAAAAGCGGGAAATATTTTAACTTTAATACTCAAAATGGAACTGCTTATTCATTAATGTATATTATTGATAATGATTATTTAGTACAATTAACAGTTGCTGGCAGACAAGTTACATATGTATATTTAAATAGTACCGATACAGCAGATATTGTTGCTACCAAAACAATGGATATGTTAAATCCACTAAGATTTAATGTTCCGAATTTACAAAGTATGTTTGTTCGTGGTACTTCTAATGGTGATACCAGAGATCCAGATAGAGCATCAAGAACCGCTAGAGCAGATGGAACTGGTGGAGATCATGTTGGTACAACACAAACAGATGGATTTAAATCGCATCAGCATACTTATACTGGGACTCCATCTTGGACTGGCACGGCAGAAGGTGGCAATCAGTGGTACCCACAATCAGCAACTCAAACACCAACAACAAATACTGGATTGACAGGTGGCAATGAAACTAGACCAATTAACATTGGTATGAATTATATCATTAAATATTAGGAGATAAAAAATGACTGCAGATAAAATTAGTACAGCAACACCAAATAATGAAGTCGGAGCAATTATAACTAGATCAAGAAGAGTTGTCTTAGATGTCTCTTTTGGAGAAATGGCAACTTGGATTAAATCTGGTTCGGCTGGTGATGTTGTTTGGTATAATAGTAAAAATGATGAATATGGTGTTTGGAATGTAGAAGCTGGAGAAGGTTGGCCGATAGCATGTGATATGATTGTAACATCACATACTATTGATGGTACTTTAGAGTCTACGACTGCAACCAATTTGGTTTGGGCGTCTACTGCACCAAGAATTGGTAATTAAGGCAAATAAGAATGTCCAAAGTAAAAACACCAAAGAAGACATTTAATTTATTTAAAAGGTTTGTTTATATTATTAATAGACATGCACAACATATTTATCAAAATATATTTAGAATTACGGCAGATGGTGATGATCGCATTACTACTGATGGTGATATAAGAATAACAGCAGATTCGGATTATTAAGGAGTTTAGAAAATGGCAAATAAAAAGATTAATGATTTAGCATTAGCTGGTGGTATATCATCAACGATGCAACTAGAAACAGATATTAGTGGTACTACTGCTAATAGAATAACTATTACACAATTAGATGGTAGATATCAAACAAATCATTTTATATTAAAAAATGATATTAATTTACCTGCTGATTTTCCAACTCCAGCAGTTGTAGCAATTGGTCAGGTTTATAGCATTTTGACTAATGTAACTGATAATGACCCAACTAAAACTAATACGGGACAATCATTTTTAGCTGGTGATGAAATACTTTGGAATGGTACTAATTGGACACCGTTTGGCGGTTCTGCTGTTGCTTCTTTATGGGTTGATAATCTGATTAATTTAACTCCTGCTACTTCGGGAAGAGGAATTGATCTACCGGGAAGTGGTAATTTAATAAATATTGGTACTGAAACAGAAACTGCAACGCCTGCTGTTACAATTATTTCAAATGCTAGTGGTTTTGCTGACCCATCAAATGTTGATCTTGCTTCAGATGGTGACAAATGGGTATTTTGGAATAAATCATATTATAAAGGCGCTATTGGTTTTTCAGCACGAACGATGTGGTTTCAATCAACAGATACTAGCGCAACTCCTAATAGATTCAAATGGTATGGCGGAAGCGCGGGAACTCCTGTTGAAATACTGGCAGTTGGTGATATTGAAGGTTTCCAATTTAATGCTACAAGAGTGGATATGGATTTTACTATTTTTAAAGCCACCTCCGGAGAAGCTTATAAATATGATTTTGGATTAGGAACTCATACTTTTACCGGAGCTGTAACTTGTAACAGTGATTTTTCTATTGTTGATCCAAGTGATGGCGATATTTTTAGATTTAGTCCTGATCCATCAAGCGTTATTTTGTGGTTGCAAAATGATAAAACAACTACAGCAGGAACAATTTTAGCATTGTCTAATATAGATAATGACGGATCAAATTATATTTCCACTAGATATTACGCTCTTGGTATAAAAGGAAGTATTACTGACACTTCAACATTGACTGTTGGTTTTGATCCTTCATTTGGTCATATAATTGAATCAGCTAACTCAGGAACTGGGTATTTATTTCCCCTCAAAATATTTATGGGTGCATATTTGCCTCTAACTTTTAATATTGACGGAACAATGACCGGTGGTGGCGTATTAGATATGGGCGCTAATAAGGTTACATCTACTTATGTACCGTTTAATGATGAAGATTTATGTAACAAATTATATGTAGATACGACTGACAATCGTATTAATAATTATTTGAGTTCGCCGTCATTAATATATCCAACTTCGCAAGATTTTAATGGAACAGAATATAATGTTAATGATGAGGCATCTTTAATTGCAGCAATAGCGGCTGCTTCTAATGGCGATATTATAAACTTAACAGCTGACATTACATTAACATCTACATTAATTGTCGATAAAACTCTCAAGATTGATGGAGCATTTATTTTACAATCTGCTGGAGGAGCTGGCGATCCTGTAAATTTAATCAATATAACTGCTAACAATGTCTATATTACAAGCAATATAACGATAAAGCATCGCAAGACAACCAACACCGGTGTTGAATCTGCTATAACTTTAAATAATGCAACAGGTTTAGTTTCTAACGCTTCTGTCGAATTTATGGAATTTGGTTACATTTGTCGTGGTTCATTTAGTATAGGTGGACATATAAGTTATACAGGTGTTGCTTCAAATAGCAATAGAGCAATAGCAATTTATAAATTGGCTGCTGATTCCCAAGTAAATACTGTTTTATGGGATTTTGTTGATAATGCTACGCCAGTTTCTAATTTTATTTTTATAAGTTATACTGGGGTTGGTGATAATGTTGACTATAATTTAAAAGTAACTAATTGCTTTCAAAACATTATTACTCAAAGATCACGTCAATTTATATTTTATGAAGTATTAAGCAAGACTCCTGGTGCAACACCATCCTTAATTGCTGAAAATAATAAATTCAACTGCTTGAATGGTGATATAGGATTTACATTTACAACCACTCAAGATATTAGTTATTTTGATTTTATAGCTTTATTTAATAACTGGGCTGGTAGTGCAGGATATGACACGGGAAGTTATAAAGGATTATGTTTTTGTGATGGATCAGGTACGTTACGTTCTTTAGGTACAACTAATTTATACGTAAGTGGAAATGTTAATTATCCTGTTATTAGATCATCAAATGATTATTCTATAGCAATAGGACAAAGTGTATTTAATTATAAAAACACATTATTTACAAATGATGTTCCATTAGAAAAACAGACCAATGTTTTTGTAAAAAATTCTCAATATAACTGGTTAAAAACCATTGATGACACCACAGATAGAATGTATATTATTGATGATAAATTCTATAATGGATTACAGTATCCAACTGGATTTCCAGCACTTACTGATAGTGAACTATTGTATAATGATGGAACGCAAACTATAACGCTTCAGCCTAAAGCTCCAGCGACTTCGTTTAGTTATTATTTGCGTGGAATTAAATACACCGTTTCTTCAGCACAAAATAAGACTCATGCCGCAACGACAGGTATTTATTATTTGTATTATGACTCAACAAATACGCTACAGTTTTCATTAACTCCGTGGAATTTATTAACTGATGTTCCTGTTTCTTATGTTATTTATAATGCTACATTAGCTGATGGGTTTCATAATGAAGACAGACACGGATCAAAAGGAAACCCGTCGGAACATTTAGAGTTACACGAACAGATTGGAACTTATATTATAGATGGTTTTGCTATAGCAGATTATGTTGTACAACCAGTATCGCCTGTTGATTCTGATAATCAATTTTCATTAACTTCAGGAAATATAGCTGATGAAGATTTAAGAACAGCATTAAGTGCA
>Ga0307377_10007560_pt1 | contig 11187 bp, 9 predicted proteins | sample TR3MG_FD_202535 | JGI IMG/M metagenome (GOLD analysis project Ga0307377, IMG submission 202535) | Soil microbial communities from Risofladan, Vaasa, Finland - TR-3 | ecosystem: Environmental > Terrestrial > Soil > Coastal area > Acid sulfate soil | place: Finland: Risofladan, Vaasa | collected... | reverse complement strand
ATCGTGTCGCCCGACGTCCGCACTTCCACGCCCGGCCCGAAGTCCGGCTTCGGCGCGCCCACAGCGGGCGGCAGTTCCGCCGCCACCGGCGCCGCCGGCGCGGGCGGCGATGCCCGCATCCGATCCAGGTCCGCCTGGAGTTGCGCGTTCTGCACCAGCGACTCCTCCAGTTGACGCTGAAGCGCCACATTCGCCTCCTCCAGTTGCTGCTCGCGGCACCCGGCGCCCATCGCCGCCAGCGCCCCGAGCGCGACGACGGCGACCATCGCCCTCGCCGACATCCACCTCCGCACACCCCGACCCGTCTCTCTGCCCCTTGCGCCTCGCATGACAGTCTCCTTTCCCTTTCTTTAGCCTCCGAGCCTCCTCACGCACCACTAAAGGCGACCCGCGCCGGCATCCGCCTGGTCGCGTTTCGCTTTCGCTTCGGCCGCCTCCTGCCGCGCAGCCCTCAGGCCGCGGATCGTCCGCACCAGCAGGCGCACCAGCGGCACGAGCGCCATCCCCATCCCCAGCACCACCGCGAGAACCCAGATCCCCAGCACCTTGCCTTCCTGCCAGGGATAGAGCATGAACTCCGTCTCGCGCGGCCCGTCGGCCACCAGAAGATACGCACCGTACCCGATGACCAGCACGCACACCCCCAGTATAAACCACAGGCCCACCCTTTTGTACATGGCCTTCTCCTACCGCGCGATGACATCCCGCACCAACCGCAGCGCGCCCTCCACGCCCGGCCGAAAATGCCCGACGATCGCGCCCTCAAAAAGCATCACGAGGCCCGCCGCAAGACCAAGGAACGGTCCGTACGGCACTTCCCGGCCGTTCGCGTCCTCCGGCTCCGGGGCGGATTCCTCCGTCTCAGCCGCAGACTGCTTTTCCTCGCGGCTCGTCAGCCAGAAACCGAGGCCCGCCAGCGCGAGCGACGCCGCCAGCAACACCCGCGCGCCGGCCAGCCATCCCGCCCCCGTCGCCACGCCGACCGCCGCGAGGCCCGCCAGCGCCGCGGCCGTCCCCGCCACCGGAAGCCACGCCACCGTCGGCCTTGCGGCCGGCGCCTCGTCGGCCTCCGCCTCGGCCTCCGCGGGCCCCTGCCGGCGCCACAGCCAGTAACTCGCCAGGAACAGCAGGAGCGACACGGCGAGGATCGGCATCGCGGGAATCGTCCAATGCCGATACGTCCCCACCGCCGCCGTCAGCAGCGCCGCGAATCCCAGAACCATCCCGACCACCGGGGCGATGGGCGTCTTTCGGCTCGCCACGGGCGAGTCGCCGTGGCGACCGGCGGCTGGGGCCGACTTCTTCCCCTCCGCCTTGCCGCACGCCGCTCGCCCCACCGCCGCCGCAAACACATACGCGAGCGCGACGAACGGCGCGATGAAAAACACCAGCACCGTCGCTTCCCAGCCGAGCGCCGCACCGACCGCCGCCATGAGGTACGCGTCGCCGATGCCCATGGCCTCGCGTCCGAAGGCCACCGTCCCGCCCGCACGCACCAGCAGGATCAGTCCCGACCCCACCGCCGCACCCACCAGGGCCAGGAGCGCCGCGTCCGCCCGGTCCCAGCCGACCCACGGCGAGAGCGCGTGATCGTAGGCCCCGGCCTTCTGGACCTCGGGCCAGAGGAAACTCCCCGCCACCGCCACCACCAGCGCGAAGTGCGTCACCGAGGTGTAAATCTCCTTCCGCTCCAGGTCGATCACACCCGACACCACCAGCGCCGCCGCCAGCACCATGTGCACGGCATACACGCCGCCGTGCGCCGCCTCCGGACGAAGACCCGTCTTGAAATACGCCGCCCAGTACCCCGCGAAAATGAGGCCCGTCGCCAGTTCCACGACCATGTACCGGGCGCTGAACGGCTCCCCGCACCGCCGACACCGGCCCCCCAGCACCAGGTAACTGGCCACCGGAATGTTGTCGTACCACGCGATCGGCGCCTGGCACGACGTACAGTGCGACGCCGGCCGCACGATGCTCAGGCCCGTCGGCAGCCGGTGGATGCACACGTTCAGAAAACTGCCGACGCACAGGCCCAGCAAGAAAAGAAATGCGCCGAACGGCCAGGATGTCACCCACTCGCCAAGGATCTCGGGCATTGGCCGTCAACCGTTCTCGATCCCGGCGCGCCGGGATGGCTCCAGCAGACACGCGCCTCGGCGGCCAATCTATCAGCCCCCCGGCCCCCTTGCAAGGCAAAACGGCAAGCGGCACGCGGGCGACTATCTGTCTGAAAAGTCGCGCGGCGGCCTTCCCAGGCCGCCGCGCGGTAAAAGGTTACAAAACCGCCTTTATCGCCCTAACGGGGCAACGCTTGCTTCGCCTCTTCCGGAGCATCGTCCCAGACGCACTCAACCCAGCCCTTGCCCTCCTCCCAACGAAGACACTTCGTGGAAGAAGTCAAAGGACCCACAACCTTGAAGTCGAATATGCCGTCCGCGTTTTTATCAAACAGCCAGTTCCCTGCATCCGGGCCCGTCTGAGGCGCAAGCGTGAAGGAGTTTGGAAAAGGCCCCTCGGCTTGCCCGCTCTTCGAGGCCGAGAGGATCTGGTCGATATCGCGGGTAATTGAAACAGAAGTCAGTTCGTGAGTCTGCACGTCTTCCTCCAGAATGACGTAGTACGTCGGCGGAACAAAAACAAGCACGCAGTCGGCCTCGCCGAACAGAGAGCCGCTCGTCCTGTAGCGCATCACCTGATAGCCCTCGCCGCCCTTCCAGAAGTCCACGAACTCGAACGGCCCCTTCATCCCTTCAAACCTCTCGTTCATCTTCTTTGACGCCGCAGCCAGGGCGTACTCGCGAAATCCCCAACGCACGCATAGGACCACGGCTACAACAGCCAACAGAACCCAGGGAAGGATGCGCCAGAATCTTGTGCCTTTGCGAGGCTTGTCTAACCGCTCACCGGGCGAGGCCGTCATGGTTCGCATTCCTTAAATGGCGGGCCGGCCGACAGGGCTGGCCGCGTTTCATCCGCCGACCATTGTCCCCAATACCCAAAGCATAGTCCATACCAAACCGGGGCCGACAACGCCGCCGCGCGGTTTTTCAAACAGAGCCCGGAACTGGTTTCATAACTAAAGGATGGCGGGTTTCCTGACCCGCCACCCTCCTAAGAGCCTTTGAAATCGCAGCGGTTCGGGAGAACCGCCGCGCAAACAGTCGTAAGTGCAGGGAGCGTGCGCAGCCGCCGGAATCCGCTGGCACGCGCCGCCCGGCCGCGCTAAGATGGGCCGATGATGAAAGCGAGCAAGAGCGCCACCGGCTGGCTCATCCTCCTCAACGCCTTTTATGCCCTCGCTGCGCTCGTCGGCTGGCCGGTGTATCTCGTGCTCCTGGCGCTGCGGCCGAAGTACCGCCGGCGTTGCTGGGAACGGTGGGGCTTCGTCCCGCGCCTCCCCCCCGCCGCCGAGCGATTCTGGGTCCACGCCATCAGCGTCGGCGAGGTCGAGGCCGCACGCACCTTCGTCCCCGCCCTGGCCGAGGCGTTCCCCGACGCCGACATCGTCCTCTCGACGACGACCCGCACCGGCCGCGAACGGGCCGAGCGGCTCTTCTCCGGCCGGCGCATCTTTCACTTTCCCCTGGACCTCGCACCGTGCGTGCTGCTCGCACTCCACCGAATCCGTCCGACAGCGATCCTCCAGGTCGAATCCGAGTGGTGGCCGAACTTCTTTCTCCTCGCCCGCCGGCGCGGCCTGCCGGTTTTCGTCGTCAACCTGCGGATGACCGAGCGGTCGCACCGGCGGTATCTCCGGATCCGCGGACTCATGCGGGCCGTCGTCTCGACCTGCGCCGCCGTCGCCACCCAGGCGCCCGTTTATACGGAGCGCCTGGTCGGCCTCGGCGCCGACCCGGAGCGCGTGCGCGTCACGGGCCAGATGAAACACGATGCCGTCGAATTCGCCGACGCGGTTCCGGGCGCGGAAGACCTTCGCCGCGAAAGTTCGCTCGAGCCGGGCGCGCCCGTTCTGGTGGCGGGGAGCACGGCCCCGGGCGAGGAGGCGATCCTCCTGGAGGCGTTTCGCGCGGTCCGCGAGCGCCGGCCGGCGGCGCGCCTCGTCATCGTCCCTCGCCGGCCGGAAAACTTCGACGCCGCCGCCGCAGTCATTCTCATCGCCGGGTTCAGCGTTCTCCGGCGGTCCACCGGCGAAACGACGGGACCCACGCCCCCCGCGCCTGTCATCCTCGGCGACACGATGGGCGATCTCATGAAATGGTACGCCTTGGCGGACGTAGTGATCGTCGGCCGGTCGTTTGCGCCCCTCGGCGGGTCGAACCCGATGGAACCCGGGTCCCTCGCCAAGCCCCTCGTTTGGGGGCCTCACATGTTCAACTTCGCCGTCGAGGCCCGCGAGATGCTCTCCGCCGGCGCCGCCCGCCAGGCCGCCGACCTGCCGGCGCTCGCCCAGGCGCTCGAGGAACTCTTGACTCACGCCGACCGCCGCCGTGAAATGGGCGAGGCCGCGAGGACCGTCATCCGCCGACTCCAGGGCGCGACCCGAAGGAACGTGGACCTGGTCCGCGAGACGCTGGCGGCCAAGGAACCGCAATGAGCGAACAGGCGCGCCAAGAGGCGATGAGCGGCGTCCGGAGCCTCGTCGTCAAACTCGGAACGAACGTCCTGGCGGACTCGCGGGGTCGGCTGGACCGCGCGTTCGTCGAACGCATCGCCGACGAGGTCCACGGCCTCAAGGGCCGCGGCCTGCGGGTCGCCGTCGTCTCCAGCGGCGCCATCGGCGCCGGCCTGGGCGACCTGGGGCTGGAGAAGCGTCCGGCCGCCCTGCCCGCCCTTCAGGCGTGCGCGGCCGTGGGACAGACGACGCTCATGCGGGCGTTCGACCAGGCCCTCCAGCGCCACGGACGCCACGCCGCCCAGGTGCTGCTCACTCGCGGCGACATCGAGGACCGAAGCCGCTATCTGAACGCCCGCCACTGCATCGGCGCCCTTCAGGCCTACGGGGCCGTCCCCATCATCAACGAGAACGACACGGTCAGCGTGGACGAGATTCGTTTCGGCGACAACGACGTCCTCGCCGCCATGGTCGCGAACCTCCTGCGGGCGGACCTCTTGGTCCTGCTGACGACGGTGGACGGCGTCTATCGCGACGCGTCGCGCCGGGACCGCTTCGACGTGGTCGAGGACCTCGCCGAGGTCCGCGGCGCGGTGGTCGAGAAGGATCGCTCGGCGCTCGGCGTGGGGGGGATGCGCACGAAACTCGAAGCTGTCGCGACGGTCCTCGCGGCGGGGGAGATGGCCGCAATCGCCGACGGCCGACGGGCCGCCGTCTTGGCGGACCTCCTCGCGGGGAAGAGCGTCGGCACGCTCTTCGTCCCCACCAAGGCCAAGATGCGCGCCAAGCAGCGGTGGATCGGCCTGGCGCGCCGGGCGCGAGGCAAAATCGTCGTCGATGCCGGCGCCGCCAAGGCCGTCCGCAACCGAAAGAGTCTCCTGGCGTCCGGCATCACGGCCGTCGAAGGCGCGTTCGAGGCCGGCGACGTCGTCGCCATCGTGTCAACCGGCGGCGGGGAAATCGCCCAGGGACTGACGAACTATTCCTCGGCCGACTTGGCGAAGATCAAGGGCCTCAAGTCCAGCCAGTTCGCCAAGGTCCTCGGCGACCGCCCCTACGACGAGGTCGTCCACGCCGACAACCTCGTCCTGGCCGATTAGCGCCGTCCCACCCATCCAAAAGGCGATTCAACCGCAAAGGACGCCCGCCTCGGCGGACTCGCCGCCGGGCGAGGCCGACGGGCAAAGCACGCAAAAAACAGCCGGAGTAGGGGAAACTGCAAAAAGAATACGCAGGCTCGCCTTATCCTGCCTTGCCGTTCCCCAAAATCATCCGTCCTTTGCGCTCTTTGCGTCCTTTGCGGTAGAACACCTCCGTCACCGACCGCCGGCGAAGGTTTCCACCGCCGGCCCGTTTGCTTCGAGCGTCACCGTAACCGCGCCGTCCCTGCCGGTCCACCGGCACCAGATGCCCTGCTCCGCGACCCAGGGCGGATTCTTTTCCTGGGCGCGCACAAGCCCGCACGACACGACGAGCGTTTTGGCCCCGGTGGCCTGCGCGAGGCGCCCGACGGCGTCGGGGTCGCCGCCGTGGTGCGGCCAGAGCATGGCGTCTGCCTGGATATGCGGCTCGGCGGCAAGCAGCGCGTCGATGCCCGCCGCCTCGATGTCGCCCGTCAGAAGGAGCCGCCGACCGCGCTCCGCGATGTCGAGGACCAGGGACCCGTCGTTGATTTCGTGGGTTTGCGACTCGGGGCCGCGAGGCCAGATCGCGCGCACGGCCGTGTCGCCCGTCCCGGCGAGCCGATCGCCCGCCGAGAAGAACTCGACCCGCACACCGCGGGCCCATAGGCCCTCGACAACCGCATCGTCCACCGTCAGCCTCTTCCGCATGAACGTCGGCGGGACGAACACGCGCCGGATGCCGAACCGGTCCACCAGAGGCAGGATGTCCTTGAAGTGGTCGAAGTGGGGATGGCTGATGAAGACGGCATCCACGCGTTCGATGCCGCGCGACCAGAGCGCCGGGGCCGTCGTCCCCTCGCCCGCCCGCATGTAGGAGAGCGACGAACCGACGTCGTAAAGCAGGTTCAGTCCGTTCGGCAACTCCACCAGATTCGTGTTGGCGGAGCCGACGGCGAGAAACGTTGCACGGACGTGGTCGGGCGCGCGGCGTCCGGTGGTCCACAAGAAAACTGCCGCGGCCGCGAGGGCCGCCATCGCCAACCGCTGGCGCGAAATCCCCAGCCGCTCCCGCCAGACCCACGCGGCCAGGAGGCCGTACACGATAAGGATCCACGCCCGGTCGAAGTCGGCCATGTAGAAGTGCCCGCCGGGAACGTGCGCCACGGCACCCACGATGCGCCCAATGAGCCACGCAAAGGCGGCCGGCACGTAGGCAACCCACGCCGCCAGTGGAGCCGAGACGCTGCCGACCAGCACCAACACCATGCCGCTCCCCAGGAGCGCCATGACCGGCAGCGTCAGCAGGACGCTTGTGACCGGCGAGAGCCACCCGACAAGATGGAATCGCCACGCGACGAGCGGCAGGCTGATTGCCGCCGCCGCGATCGAAATCGAGATCGTGGGGCGGACGAGGCGCCTCCAGAATCGCGTCAGGCCCGCGGAGGGTTCGCTGAGTGCCTCCGCCTCCGCGTCGCGGCGCAAGACCGCCGCTTCAATCCGCCGACAAAGGAACATCAGGCCCGACAAGATGCCGAAAGACAAGATGAAGCCGAACGAGAACAGGTCCCCCGGGCGCCAAGCGAGGACGATAATCGCTGCGGCAGCGAGGGAGTTCCAGAACAGGCGCTGCCGGCCCACGGCCCAGCCGAGGCAAAGGATCCAGACGAACACGGCCGCCCGAAGGACCGAGGGATGAAGTTCCGTCATCAAGGCATAGACGAGCACGACGAGCGCCACGAGAAGCGCGGTTGTCCGCCGACCCGCCCCCGCCGCCCGCAAGAGCAGGAGCACCATCCCACCCACCATGCCGACGTGGAGGCCGGAGACCGCGAGGAAATGGGCCGCCCCGCTCGCGATGAAATCCTCCTCCACCACGCCTTCCGCACCGGGCTCGTAATCGTCCAGCAAATCACGCCGGCCGAGCATGATGGCCGAGACGACGGCGCGCCCCTCGCGGGTCGGGATGTGCTCAAGCCGCTCCATCGCCGATTGCCGCAGCGCCCCCAGGCACCCGCGCACAGGGTCCGCCCACGGTTTGACGACGCGGATCGCCTCCTGGTGATCGGTGCTGAGGAAGGCGCGGACCCCCTGCCGCTGCATGTAGCGGCTGAAATCGAACGCGCCGGGGTTCACCGGCCCTCGTAGCGGCACAAGGAAGCCCAGCGCCTGGACGCGGTCGCCCAGCCGCGGACAGCCGGGCTGATTGAGGCCCGACACGCCGCGCGACGTGAGCCACACACGCCCGCGCACCGCAACCCATTCCTCGCCGACTTTGGCGCGCTCACTCTGGAGCGCGAGGCTCATCCGGCAGTAGTAGGGAGCGTAGGGCAGGAAAACGTCGCGCGGCGGAGGAACGATGCGCGGCGAGCGGACGACCAAGCCTTCGAGCGTGACGACGCGCGGTCCGCCCTTGCACAGGCGCGCCACGTCATTGGGCGCCGGCTCCACGGTCGCGCGGTATCGCGCCGCCCCCGCCGCCGCCACGAGCACCAGCACCGGCACGAGGAGCGCGCCCGCGCGGGCGCGTACGGCCAGGAGCGCCGCCCACACGATCACCTCCCCTAAGGCAACCGCGCACCACAGGAACATCCCGCCGCCAAGATAGTCGGCGAGGAGGATGCCGGCGAGAAACGCGACCGCCGCGGGAACGAGCGGGTTATAGCGACGTGTCATGCGCTCGCGGGTCTGGATGGCTCATCCCCCCGGCGTTCCGAGGCGTACGCCCTCGCCCATTCGCAGAGGGCCTTGAAGAGGGCCAGGTGTCGCGGTTCGGCGATGAGGTCCTCGGCGTGCCACTGGACGCCCAGGACGAATCGGCCCCGGTCTTCGCTCTCGATGGCTTCGATGAGGCCGTCGGCGCTCCGCGCGACAATGCGCATTCCGCGGCCCGGCTCGCGGACGGCCTGGTGGTGGCGGCTGTTGGTTTCGAGCGGTTCGGGGCCGACGATTCGCGCGAGCAGCGAGTCCGCTTCAATCGTCACGACGTGCGTGACGGGGCGCTGCGTTGTCCCGTCGTGCCTGGCCGCGTTCGGAACGTCGGGGACGTGCTGAATGAGCGTACCGCCGCGGTGGACTGCCAACTCCTGGATGCCGAGGCAGACGGCAAGGACCGGCAGGCCGCGCGCATCCGCTTCCTCCAGGAGCGCGAGGTCCGCCTCCTGCCGACGCGGGTCCACCAGAAGGGTCTTCGAATGTTTCGGTTCGCCCCAGAGGGCGGGGTCGAGGTCCCGCCCGCCCGCGAGAAGCAGCCCATCGGCGTCCTTCAGGCGATTCGCCGGCGGCGGCCCTGACTCCAGAGGCTGAAGGACGAGTGGATTTCCGCCGACCTTCTGAACGGCCCGAACATATGCGTCGGGCGTCTTACCGACGTCGGCCGTGACGGCGATGCGCGGGTTCACGTGCCCTCCCGCTTGAGGACGCGTCCGGGCGTCGCGCCGGTGTGCCGGCCGTCGGCGACGACCCGCTCGCCGTTGACGAAGACGTGGCGGATGCCGTCCGGCGCGGCCCAGGGATGGGCGTACGTCGCGCGGTCGGCGATGCGGTCGCGGTCGAAGATCACGAGGTCGGCCCAGGCGCCCTCGGCCAATCGCCCGCGGTCTTTGAGGCCGACGATGTCGGCCGGCAGGCTCGTGAGCCGGCGAATCCCCTCGCGCCAATCCACGAGGCCCAGGTCGCGGACGTACGTGCCGAGGAACCGCGCCGGCGTGCCATAGGCCCGCGGGTGCGGCAGTCCGGCGCGCTCGGCGGCGGCGTCGGGCCTGCCCGCCGTAGCCTCGGCGACTTGTCCGGCGAAGCCCGAAGGGCGAAGTCGGAAGACGGGCGGCAGGTGCCGCAGGCTCGAATCCGACCCGATGGCCACGTACGGTTCGGCGAGGATCGCCCGCAGGTTCTCCTCGCTCATCGACAGGTAGGTCGCGTTGACCTGGGTCTGGTGGTCTCGGAGAAGGTCGAAAGCGGCCTGGAGCGCGTCGCGGCCGGCGAGGTCAGCGAGTTCGCGCAAGGTTTTGCCGACGGCGTCCTGGGGCCGGTCGGGATGGACGGCCGCGACGGTGATCCGGTCGAAGTAGTCGGGCTCGGGATGGGCCTTGCGGATTTCATCGGCGATTCGGCGGCGCGTCGCGGGGTCGGCGAGGCGCGCGAGTTCCTCCTCGCGGCCGCCCTCGACGGCCCACTTCGGAAGCAGGAGCGAGTCCAGGTCCGTCATGCTCGCCAAGTAAGGATAGCGGTCGGCCGAAACGTCGAGGCCTTCGTCGCGTGCGCGGCGAAGGCGGTCGATGGCCTGGCCGGCCTTGGGCCAGTTCCTCGGTCCGGAGGCCTTGAGGTGGCTCACCTGGCCTCGGACGCCGCTGGAGCGGACGACTTCGAGAAATTCGTCCACCGCCTCGAGCAGGCGGTCGCCTTCGCTACGGATGTGGCTGGCGTAGTAGCCGCCCGCCTCGGCCACGGGCCGGGCCAGGTCGGCCAGTTCCTCGGCGTCGGCGTAGCAGCCGGGCGGATAGATGAGGCCGGACGAGAGGCCGAACGCCCCGGCCTGGAGCGCTTCGTCGAGGAGTCGCCGCATACGTCGGCGTTCGTCGGGCGTCGCGGGCCGGCCGGCGTAGCCGACCACCGCGGCGCGCAGCGCCCCGTGGCCGGCGAGAAGCGCGCGGTTGACGCTGGAGGGGGCCGACGCGGCGCGGGCGTAATAGCCGGCGGCGGAGTGCCAATCGATCGCCAGGCCGTGCGCGCGCCACTCGGCGCGGCGGCGCTCGAGGAACTCGCCGACGAGCGGAAACGGGCTCGCCCCGCAGTTGCCCGAGACGTCGGTCGTCACGCCCGCGAGGACCTTGCTTTCGGCCAGGGGATACACGAAGGCGGCAAACTCGCTGTGGCAGTGGATGTCGATGAATCCCGGGGCGACCGTGAGGCCCGTCGCATCAAGGTCGCGCGGGGCGGGGTCGAGGACGGGCGCGATTTCGTCGATGCGCCCGCCCGAGAGGCGGAGGTCGGCCCGCCGAAGGCCGAGGTCGGCATCGAGGAGCGTTCCGCTGCGGATGGTCCAGGTTTCGGACATGGGTTCTCGAAGGCCGGACCGCCGGCGTCAGCAAGGCCTGAGGATATCGACCGCCTCCCCAACCGTCGGGCACACGGGCAGAAGTTCCTCCAGCCGTGCCTGCTTGAAGACCCTTGCGACGTTGCCCGCCGCTCCGGCGAGCGCCAGCCGGCAGCCGCGATCCGCCAGGTGCGCGTGAATGTTGATGAACATTCCGAGGGCGGCGCTCGTGAGGAATCGGACGCCCGACAGGTCCAGGACGAAGGCGTCGGCGGCGCCGGCGTCGATGGCGCGGCGCAGGTCGACGCCGAGGCAACCGATCAGGTCGGCCTCGGTCACATCGTCGGCGTGGACGGTCAGGACCTCGACGGCGCCGCGTTCGCGGCGTGACGAGACGAGCGACGGGCGGCCGGCGGGCATCGCGAGGCTCCTCTCTACTGGTTGCTGCGGAAGGT
>Ga0307377_10007559_pt1 | contig 11187 bp, 13 predicted proteins | sample TR3MG_FD_202535 | JGI IMG/M metagenome (GOLD analysis project Ga0307377, IMG submission 202535) | Soil microbial communities from Risofladan, Vaasa, Finland - TR-3 | ecosystem: Environmental > Terrestrial > Soil > Coastal area > Acid sulfate soil | place: Finland: Risofladan, Vaasa | collected... | reverse complement strand
CAGGCTCATCGGTAGCTATGACAACTCGGTATCCTTCGGACAGAACAGGCTTCTTGTTGCCTGGAATAGACTCATCCGCCCTGACGGGGTGTCGATCGAACTGCGGGGGATGAGCGGAGCTGACACTTCAGGAAAGGCTGGATTCTCTGACCAGGTGGACTATCACCTAAAACAGCTTGTGGGCGGAATAACACTTGCCACGGTATTCAACATCGGTCAGGACATCGCCTTAAGCGCCTTGAGTACCGCAAGTTTCTTAGGCTCCATCGCGCAGGCGGTGATCGCAAACGGCAGCACCTCTCAGGCTGCAGGAAACGAGATCCAGCAGGTAGTCCAGCAGTACGCGACAAAACTCATCAACCAGCAGCCAACGATCACGATCCGCGCAGGATATGCGGCGACGGTGATCGTCGACAAAGACATTCTATTGCCCCGGTACAACGGAGTCTCTTTCCCGGGAGGCACGCCGTGAAACTTTTCCTCCGTGCAGCCTGTGCCATAGCATTCACGACAGCACTTTCCTTGACTCTTTTCTCCTGCGATCTGTCTGCAATATTCGGCAAGAACAGCCAGTACATCACCGGGTTTGTGTTGAAGGCAAAAGACAATCCGGGTCTTTCATCCGACATCGCAGCCGCCATAAACGGCACCGACATCAACCTGGTGCTTCCCTACCTGTACGCAGTCGACGGTGCTGCGATCACCCCGACAGTCTCCCTTTCGGCAAACGCTTCTGTGAGCCCTTCAGGATCCTATGTGGCAAAAGACGGGATGAACCTGGTCGTGACCAAAGGCGGCACCAACTACACCTACACCGTGAACACGGGAGTGGATCCGTCGACACTCACCGCAACCCCGCCGCTGCAAGCGTACTCTGTAGACCAGGCACAAAATGGATCACTTTCGAGAGACTACCATGCGGTGATCTACGGCAACGGAGTGTACCTTACGCTGCCGTATTCATTGATCACATCAGGGCTTGCGATCACCCCGACTGTCGGGCTGCAATCTGGATACACCATATCCCCATCTGGATCCTACACGCCGGCAGACCTGATGACGCTGAACGTCACCAACAGCGCGACATCGGCTCTCACGCAGTACACACTGCATGTTGCAGCAGATCCTGCAACATCCCCCGCGCTGCCTCCTCTACAGACTTTCACCTATACGGCAGCCCTGAACCCGACATTAAGTTCTGACATACAGGCTGCAGTAAGCGGTCTTGATGTGTACATCACCCTGCCGTATCAGACGCTTGAGACCCAGCAGCCTTTGACCCCGACAGTCACTCTTGAGTCCCACTACACGATCACCCCGTCGGGAAGCTATGTGCCCATAGACGGGATGACCCTCGCGCTGGTCAATTCACAGACTCTGACCACGACCTCCTACACGCTGCATGTGGCAGTGTCCACCTCGACCATTCCATGAAGGAGAGAAGAAGAGATTGAAGCGTTATCGAATGACCGCATATAGAATCACCGCGCGGATCGCCCTCACGCTTGCTGCCTCCCTTGCACTTGATCTTTCCTCCTGCAGCATCGGCAAACTTCTTGGGCTCTCACCGACTCCCGCGATACAGTCCTTTTCGATCACCGCGGCAAAGAACGCAAGCGTCGTAAATAGTGACACGAGCGCTACCATTTCAGGCACTGACATTTACCTGACGATTCCCTACAGCCTCTATCAGTCAGAAGCGCCTGTTACACCAACTGTCACGCTTGCCCCCGGATTCTCGCTGAAGCCATCGTCACCGTTCTCCCTGACCGATGGAATGACGATCAAGGCAGTCAAAAGTTCGAACAGCGAAGTTGACTCCTACACCCTTCATCTTGCCGTCACCCCGCAGACTGCGCCACATCCAACGGCGTTCAGCGCGATTTCCTCCTATGTAGAGAAGGCCTCGGTGAACGCGGGGTTAAGCTCAGATGCCGCTGCAGTCATCTCTGGCACCGATATCTACCTCACGCTTCCGTACGCAGTGGTTGCAGGAAAGACTTCACTCACGCCCACTGTCACCACAGTCTCTGGATACTCACTTGTCAGTCCGACCGGAAGCTATGTCCCCACTGACGGACTCATTCTTGCAGTGAAAAATGATTCTACCGGCCAGAACTACAACTATACGCTTCATGTAAACGCAACCCCGAACGAGCTTTTTGCCGGAAGCGCCTCACTGGTCAACAGTTTCGTCGTCACCTCAGCTTTGAATCCGTCACTATCGGCTGATGCCACAGCGCTTGTGAACGGATCAAACATTTACATCACCCTGCCCTCTTCGGTCGTACAGGCAGGAACCCTTCTCACCCCGACAGTGAGCCTCGCACCCGGATACACGATATCACCTGCTGCCTCATACGCATTCACTGACGGCATGCACCTCGTGCTCACCCAGACTGCGACCGCTGCAATCACCGACTATACCCTGCATGTGGGAAGCTCCGCAGCAAGCCTTGCGTTCCTGAAACTTGCCTCACCGTTTTACTATGACGCGGGCGGCACGAAGATCACCCTGTCGCCTTCAGAATATACCCTCGAGTTCAATGCCAGCACCAACACCTACACCCTGAGCTTGAATACCGATAACTTCGCTTCCTTTGCGCCCTACTACGCATCCCAGACTCAAGCAATCCTCTCCCGCAATATCGGTTTCTCCACCGTCGACACTCCCTACAACGCCACAGTGACCGGGTCCTCTTCTGCCATAGGAGGGGCGGCAGCGCCGTACACGATCACCGTCAGAAGCGCCGATGGGGCAACCACCGACACCTACACCGTCAAAGTCGTGCGAACAAAGTCATCCTGGATCGGTGTCTCATCTGCGACCGGAACCGCTCAGTATGCCTATGGCTACACTGACCTCACCTCAGGCCTCGATTCAGGGTGGTACAACAGCTGGATGAACTCTGGACCGATTGCCTTTACCAGTCCCGCAGGCGTGTATACGACATCCAATTCCACAACTCCAAGCACGGTGTTCTTCTGCGCTTCGTGCTATGGATATACAAACCAGGGCTACACCAATTATCAGAACTCGGGCAACTCCATTTCTGTCAGTAACACGAATGGACTCAATCTCGGATCTGGAACCACTGCTGCCACGCCTCACCTGCTCACCGTGCCCACGTCGCTTGTCATTCCACTCTCGGCAAGCTATGCGGCGCTTGGGAACGTAGGGCAGGGCACAGTAGGAGAGCCTTATACCATAAACGGCACCGCCTATGAATGGGGAGGCCAGCTCACGGTGGCTCATTACAGCCTCAGTGGCACAGCTCAGGTGGACGTTACTCGATATTACAATTCTCCAGGCTATCAGGTGCCTACTCAAATTACCATAAACATTCCACTGGCCGTCACAGTAGTTTCGGTGACAGGACTGCAGGATATTGCCTCATCTCCAGTGACCACAAATTCCACTGACAACGTCGTGACACTGAATTTCGGACCGACAACAGCTCATCTATCAGGAGCTCTTGCTGCAATCACTTGCCGGGCCGAAGACGGCACCACCCAGACCTTGTACGTCTCGGCGCAATGAGGAAGGTGTCTCATGATTTTGCGAGAGCCACTGACTGATGCGCTTCATCGTGTAGAGAAATTGATAACCCGGATCTATCAAGGCCTCCCACCACTGTTTGATCAGGACGAGGTCGTTGAAAAAGATTCCGCGGTGAGCCTTTTGATGATCGGGGAGCTACTGAAGATCAAGAACGATATCGGACTGTGTCTTTTCCCCATTTCACCGGTACAGAGCATCGAACAAGCAAGGAGCGAAAAATGAAACATAGCGCACGCGTTGCAGTTACGGCAATCGCGATTGTACTCACTCTTTCGTTATCAGGTTGCGCAACCTTTGTGCCGACCCCCACCAATGACCCGTTCACCCGGGCGCTTGACACCTACTACGGGAAGCGGAAAGCCGATCAGGCGTGGATGTTGGCATCAGTGTCCACAGCGGCAGCAGGTGCAATCGGGGCGACCACCTTCAACACCCTGAACTCACTGAACCTCATGGATCCGCATGCCGCGACCATCGGGACGGTGATCTCGGCAATCCTCGGCACTCTTGCCGCAGGCAGCACCATCTGGGCGTTTGTGGATTACAGCAGGGCAAACAACGACTACATGGAGACTCTCAAACTGCAGAGTCAGTACTACAACCTCCTGCAGCCTCCACGCCTGATGCGATAAAGGATCACCATGAGTAGAGTTATCTGGCACCTGAAAGTCATCCCCGTTGCTGCCTCGATTCTCCTCCTCTGGACCGCAGGATCGTTGTTCTCGCACCCGATCCTGTACACAAACTTCACTCACTCGATGCCGCTCGGGGTGTACCTCGCAATAGACCGGCAGGCGCGTCCGGGGGACGATGTGGTGTTCGCCTCCGATCTTGTTCCCTCGTGCGGGCTTCATTTGCCGCCCCTCCTTCTCAAGCACTTTGCCTATGGCGCCGGTGTCAGGGTGAGAATCGACCAGGCGGGGCTTCATGTTGCCGGAAACCTCGTTGCCCCGCGTGTCGTCCACTTTGGGACCGTCTACTCAGGAACCATTCCCAAAGGCGATAGTCTCCTGCTCGGAGAGGATCCGCGCAGCTTTGACAGCCGCTATTTCGGCCCGGTTCCCGTGGCTTCTCTTCAGCCTGTGGAACCGCTTCTGACCTGGAGCGCACGATGATCACCCCGAAACCGCATGTCCCCTGGTATGCGATAAGCGCCGGCGCAAAAGGACGCAGGTACCTGTTCGTCTACCAGAAAGACGCAAAATCATCGGCTCATATCTTCTCACTGAAAGCGGGAAAACTTGAGCGGCATGTGAAGCTTGCAGCAGGCCGCCAGACGAACCGGGTTCGCACGCTCCTGACTGCGATCAGGAACGAGCACCCGGATCTTATCCCCTTACTTGATGATGATTTTTTCCAGGCGCTCCTTGTCGCTGTCAGGGAGAAGAGTGTGAACGAACTTCTTGTGCGCCGGCACCTTATGAGGATCCGCAATGAACACCTTGATACTCACTGAAAAGCCTTCTGTTGCAGCTGACTTTGCCAAAGCATTCGGGGCGACCCGGGAGAAAGGGTACTACACCGTAGGTGACACCGTGATCACCTGGTGCATCGGGCACCTCCTTGAGCTGTATGAGCCTGAAGACTATGCACCCGAATACAAGAAGTGGTCACTCGCAGCACTTCCGATAATCCCCGACAAGTTCCGCTACAAGCCGAAGGACAAGACAAAAGCCCAGCTTGCAATCATCTCGCGACTGCTTGCCGAACATCCGGTACAAATCATCGTAGCAACCGATGCAGGACGAGAGGGAGAACTTATCGCGCGCACGGTCTTACGGCATGCAGGTCTTCATGACTTCCAGGGGGTGAAACGGTTCTGGTCATCCGAAGCTCTTACCCCTGAGGTGATACGGCGCAATGTCGGGGAGCTCAAACCCCTGTCAGACTTCGATCCCCTCTACCAGGCGGGAGTCGCCCGCCAGTTTGCCGACTGGATCTGCGGCTACAATTTCACCCGCCTTCTGTCACTCAAGATGGATGCCACCTTTCCCTTCGGTCGGGTGCAGACTGCAGTCTTAAGGTTCATCGAAGAGCGGGATGCGCAAATCACAGACTTCCGTCCGGTCGACCGATTTGAGCTGTCACTCACCGCGAGCAGTGCGGGGGGAAAATTCCGGGTCATCTTCACCGAGGGTAAGTTTTCACTGTTCACAGACCGGGGGAAGGTTGATGAGATCAGCAGAAGCTTTTCAGGTGATGGGCTGGGAGGAACAGTCATCTCCTGCGAGCGGCACGAAAAGAAAGAACCTGCACCGAAGCTGTACAACTTGAGTGCGCTGCAACAGGATGCAAACAAGCGCTCAGGACTCACCGCCTCACAAACACTTTCTGCAGCACAGAGTCTGTACGAAAAACACAAGTGTCTCTCCTATCCGCGCACCCCGTCACGGGTTCTTCCCCGATCGGCGCATGGGCTGTTCAGCCAGGCGGTGCATCTTCTTTCGACACAGTTTCCCGCTTACTTCCGAGCCGCCGCAGTCCCTGATGTGAAAGAGAAAAGTATATTCTGTGATGAGGAGCTTGTTGATCATCACGCGCTCATAGCACTCGCAATTCCCCCTTCGGATTTGTCCCCTGCAGAAGCTGCAGTCTATGACCTTGTGGTCCGCTCGATGGCCGCATCCATTTCCCCTGTACATAAAGTTGCTGTCACTACCGCTCTCATCGACTCCGGTGGTCATACCTTCCGTGCATCAGGGACTGTCGTGATTGATCCAGGATGGAAGGCAGTCTACCGCGGTACGGACCCCGCCGAAGATGATGAGGCCCCTGATGCGCTACAGGTGTCGCAGATTCTTCCCGAGTTGCACAAGGGCGATGAAGTATCACTGTGCCTGCCTGAAGTGAAAACAAAGCCGACAAAGCCTCCTCAGGCATTCACCGATGCTGCAATCCTTTCTGCGATGGAGCGCCACTTCCTCGGGACTGAGGCAACACGGGCCGGGATTCTTGAGAAGCTTCTTGACGGTGAATATGTCAAGCGGCAGAAGCGGCAGCTTCGGGTCACTGACAAGGGGATCCACCTCATCTCCGGTATCGATTCACTTTCAGATCCGCTCCTCGCGCGCTTCACGACCCCTGAGGAGACCTCCCGCTGGGAGGCCGAGCTGCAGGTGAATCCGGTTCAGTTCTTGCGAAACCTTACCCGGTTCATCAGAACCTCCTTCGGATCACTGAAGGAAGTGGATCTCGCGCGATACCACAAAAAAACAATCGGCAATTGTCTCATCTGCGCGTCCCCTCTTCTCGAATCCTCCAAATCCTATTACTGCACCCGTGCAAAAGAAGGCTGCTCGTTCATCATCTGGAAAGAGGTTGCCTCCCACACACTCACGGAAGCAGAAGTGCGCGCGCTTCTTGCCGGAAAAAGCACGCACCCAGTGACCCTGAAGGACCGGTCAGGCAAAAGCTTCCGGGCTCGCCTTGTGTATTCGGGTAGAGAAAATCGGGTTCTTTTCGAAAGCGTGCACAAGCGCGCAACATCCGCACATTCCAAGGAGTAACGATATGATTTTTTCAGTACACGAGCATTCGGCCGTTTCCGTACGCTCGTTCACCGTCCTGCTTGTCCTTCTTGCCGCAAGCTCCTACCTGTTATCCTCCTGCAGCACTGGATCCGTAACCGACCAGGATGTAAAGGCGGCATTCGCTGCGTGTACCGCGGGCATCCAGGCTGCAGCCTCCGGGAGCTCAGTCACCACATATCCTGTCTCAGGAGAAACTGATGTCACTCAAACCAGTGCAGACGGGAAAGTCGTTATCACCACAAAGGATTTCCCCGGTAGCGCTCAAACCTACTGGAGTGTCACCTTCTCGAACTCCGCGAACTCAGGCTACACGATCTCAGGCACCCTCTCAGGAAGTGTCTCCGGATACGGCACCTCCTCAGAGGTGATCAGTCAGGCTGGCACCTTGTCCATGCGCGGAGGACCGGTCACAAGCCTCGCATTCAGTACCCAAAGCACAGGCTCATCCCAGGGGCCTTTTACCTTCTCAGGAGATGTCGTGGCAAACGGCACAAAGACGGTTGTCCTTCCCTAAGCGTCTGTTGTCCCCATGAGGGATAAGAGGGCGTGCACCTACATGCCCGACACCCCGATTGTGGACAACAGGTTCCCAGAATCAGTTGAAAGGAGTACGAGAATGATCCAGACATTGAGCCAGATTGTGCAGCTACTTGCTTCAAACCCGACGGCCCAGGATTTCTATCAGGAGCTATCAAACGGAAGTTTTCTTGACGGACTCTTTCATTACCTTCTGGCGGATCTTGAGTCAGGGGAGATCTTTGTGCATGAGGCATCATCCGCGCTGCCTGAGTACCCGAACCTGGGGTTTCTGGCCGAGCTGAGTCCGGAGCTCCTTGCCGCAGGAAACCAACCCTGGATGCAAGCATCCGGTGCATTCCTCGAGCATTGTGCTTCAATGTTTGAGTCTTCACTCACCCGCTTCCAGAAACAGACGTCCCTCTCAAACGGGATCGCGCTTTAGCCGAATCCGGAGGCCCCGGCGACAGGAGATCTTGAAGTGCACCAACAGCTGAACAACGTGATTCTTGAGGGGACCGTCATTGAACTGGTCACGCGCATCACAGACTTCGCGGGCCGAAAACGGTCGGTACTTCTTCTTCGATATTCAAATGCGGACGCGCGGCAGATGGATGAGTTCTTTGTCGTTCTCTGCGATCACGAGGATGCTGAGCGCCTCCTCTCCACCCACGCCCAGGTGATGCTCATCGGCTCACTCTGTCAGATATCACTTGATGGTCGCTCAGTGGTGGCAATTGAAGCTGACTATATCGAAGGCAGGTTGCAGCCTTCTCTTATGTATGCATCTGAAAGGCTCCCCTGATACGGGGAGAACACCCAGGAAACCGCTTCGCACCCGAAGCAAAGGATGGTATTACCATGGACGATTTGAATGTTCTTCTTATCGAAGGACGGCTCACTCAGGCCCCCGAGGTGTCAGTGACTCCGGCAGGCGCCAATGTCACCTCGCTCAGTATCGCCTCCAATCGTTCGTATAAGGATGTTGCATCAGGACAGTGGATCCGCAAAGTCTCTTTCTTTGATGTGGAAGTCTGGGGGATGCTCGGTGAGCTTGCAGAGCATCGTCTTGCAAAGGGGAAGTTTGTGCGCGTGCATGGACTTCTCAAACAGGACAGGTGGTCCACCCCGGAAGGTCTTCCCCGAAGCCGGGTGAGTATCCTTGCCTCCCGGCTTGACTGGCGGCCTGAGTCGGCCCCTGGTGGAGAGGACGAAGAGTCCGAAGGCGAGGAGGAAATCGCGGGTCCTGCCTATTATGCGGGGGATCCTGAGTCAGAGTTCCCGACAGAGTTTGATGAGATTGAATATGAGGCAAACTCATGAATGCTACCCTTCGGCTCAGTCTCATCGGTATCACCCTGATCCTTGCTGCAGTCTCCTCCGCCCAGGCCCAGACTGCAGGCCCCATCGGGTTCTCACCGGGTGCAACAGCCGAAGTTGGCTTCTCACCCGGGGGAACCGCTGAGGCCCTGGTGGTAAAAGCGATCAATGCCGCGCGGACGTCAATCCTGTGCGCAGCCTACGAGTTTACTTCCCGCCCGATCACCCGCGCACTCATTGCAGCCTCCGGCCGAGGGGTGAAGGTGTACCTGGTAGCTGATGCCCGTGAGGCTCGAGGGCGATACTCGCAAGCGCACGCGCTCTCCCAGGCGGGAATCTCGGTACGTCTTGATTCCCGGTATGAGATTTTTCATCACAAGTTTCTGGTCGTTGATGGGCGGGATCTTGAAACAGGGAGCTTCAACTACACCGCTTCCGCCTACCGCCACAACGCGGAAAACGTCCTGGTGATCTGGAACGATCCTGGTCTTGCGACGGTCTACAAAGCTCAGTGGACCACGCTCTGGGACCAGTCGCGACCGCTTCAGTAATCAGGAGCCCATCACAATTCTGCAACAGGAGAAAGAAATGAAAACAGTTGCTCTCTCAAGCTTTAAAGGCGGCACCGGGAAATCCTCCCTCGCCGTGCTTCTGGGAAACACCTTTGCGGCATCCGGGAAAAAAGTCCTCGTGATCGATCTTGATCATCAGAAGAACACTACCCATTACCACGCTACTGATATTGAGGCGATCCTCGATCAGAATATCGCAGAGGCCTTCCACCGTGGCACCCTTGGGCCGAACATCCTCGCTTCTCACATTCCGAACATCGATTTTGTCGCTGGATCCTTCGGCATATTGAAGCTGCGTGCGGCAAGCATCAGGACACTCTCGAGATTGCTTGAGCCTGAACAGGAAAAATACGATGTGGCGCTCATCGATTGCCCGCCGACCCTTGATAACATCGTGCTGAACGCCTGGCAGGCTGCAGACTTCATCCTCACCCCCGCGCGCCTTGATGGATTTGACCTTGAAGGGGTGGGCGCGTTCGGCGCAGCTCTGACTCAGGAGATGCCGGAAAAACACGACTGCTGGCAGATAGTACTTAACTTCTACCGCTCGCCTCGAGGAGCCTCTCCTGATTCTGTGGCGATTCAACTTGAGAATACCTTCGCGGATCGCTACTGCAATCTGTCGAAGGTGAGGATCCCCGAAACGGTCGCGATCTGGAAGGCCGTACATGACGGGGAAACTATTACTGCCTCCCAGAGGACTGCGAAAGTGTATGAAGCATTTCTTGCACTTGCAGCCCAGGTCGCAGGCGCTCCTGTTGTGCCGCAGAAGGGGGTGATCTGATGGGAAAGCACGCACAGGCAGGACTGAACGCCCGCACCGGGCGCTCCTCGGCATCTGTCCGGGACCGTGAGATTGAAGATCATAAACAGATCATGGACTCAACAACCGAAGCAGACTCACTGGGCGAGCTGCGCTTCTCACCGATCGAATACCGGGACCCGCGGGGTCTCTCCCCCTCACCTTTCAATGCCGTATTTGACCGTCTGAAAGATGAGGCGTACTGGAACTCACTCAGGCGCGATATCGAAGAGGCAGGTGCGATCACGGATCCTCTCCTCATCCTTCCGGATGGTGAGATCATCTCAGGGCACAGCCGGCAGAAGGTTGCACTCAAGCTTCTTTCCGAGGGCCGGTTGGAGTTCCAGAAGGTACCGGTCCGAGTGCTCTTATCAGAGCTCTCAGAATCGGAAAAGCGAAAGCGGGTGTACCTCGGGAACCTTTCACGATTTGAACTTGACGCGAACACTCGCTTACGGCTGTACGCTGAGATCTATCCAGAGTACTTCGGGGAAGAACGGAAGGCGGGAGAGAAAACGGACACGGTGTCCGTTTCAGCGATCGCAGAAGACCTCGGCGTCACCGAGCGTCAGGTGCGACGCGAACGGGCGATCTTCCAGGCTGCAACAAAGCAGGCAGTCGAGCAAGGACGAAATGCACCGGCAGTTGAAGACCTCGCGGACGCTCGCGCGCAGGAAAACAAGAAGCGCAAAGCGAAGCAAACGGACACGGTGTCCGTTTCGCCACCTTCCGGACAAGTGGCAGATACGGCTCCCGCGGGAGCTTCTTCGTACAGATCCGAAACCACAGTCAAACAGTCCAGAGGCGAAGAAGAGACGATGACCTCGCAATCATCGCCCGCGCGTACTCAAGGTCTTTCTGGCCCTGACATATTCGACGACAGGC
>Ga0307377_10007556_pt1 | contig 11188 bp, 7 predicted proteins | sample TR3MG_FD_202535 | JGI IMG/M metagenome (GOLD analysis project Ga0307377, IMG submission 202535) | Soil microbial communities from Risofladan, Vaasa, Finland - TR-3 | ecosystem: Environmental > Terrestrial > Soil > Coastal area > Acid sulfate soil | place: Finland: Risofladan, Vaasa | collected... | reverse complement strand
TGCGGCCGGAGAGTCCCATAAAAAACTCCCCTACAGCCAGTGGCTCTACGAGCGCTGGCGAGCAGCCCTCTCCGGACGAGGCGTAAAGGGCGCGGTCGGGAAGTACGACCTGTATATCGCCCTGGCCGAGCGGTATGGCTGGACGAAGGAGCAGGTGGACGCCACCGACTCGGATTACCTGGACGAGGTGATCATTCGGCTGGTCGCGGAGGTGGACCACGAGGCGGCGGAGCGCGTGGAGCGCGAGCGCCAGGAGCGGGCCGAGGCGCGGCGGCGGGAGCAGCGCCAGCGGGCGCAGCGGTCGATGGGCGGCGGCTGGGCGGTGGAGGAGGCGGAAATAGAGTAGGGGCCGGGCCGGCACGGGGACCGGCCCGTACGGGAGGCGATGGATGGCGTCGAGGGCGGCGCTGGAGCTGCTGCTACAATTGAAGGGGGACGCGCAGGCGGCGCGGGGGGCCAAGTCGGTGCAGCAGGAGCTGCATGGATTGGCCGGCGCGGCGCGGTCGGTGCAGGGGACCCTGAAGACGATGTTCGCGGCCGTGGGCGGCTATGCCGTCATGCGGGCGGGGCTGCGGCTGGTGACGGGCGCGGCGCGGGAGGTGCGCGGCGCCGTTTTCGATATGAACTCGGTGTTGGAGACCTCGGGGCTGCAATTCGAGACGCTGATGGGCGACGCCGACCTGGCGCGCAAGCACATCGAGATGCTGTTCGACTTTGCCAAGCTCACGCCGTTCGAGACGGAGCCGATCATCGAGGCATCGCGGATGTTGCAGGCGTTCGGGCGCGAGGCGCTGAACACGCGCGAGAACTTGACGATGATCGGCGATGCATCGGCGGCCACCTCGGCGCCCATCGAGGAGCTGGGGCGATGGGTGGGGCGCCTGTACAGCCAACTGCAGGCGGGGCGGCCGTTCGGGGAGGCGGCGCAGCGCCTCCAGGAACTGGCGGTGCTATCGCCGGAGGCGCGCAACGAGATGGAGCGCCTGCAGAAGGCGGGCGCCGACGCGGGCGAGATCTGGGCGGTGTTCGCGCAGGACATGGGGCGGTTTACGGGCGCCATGGCGAAGCAAGCGAACACCTGGGTGGGCCTCAAGAGCACGATCAGCGACACGGTCAAGCTGCTGTCGGCGACGGCGTTCAAGCCGTTGTTCGATGAGGCGCGGCGGGTGGCCAAGACGGTCGCCGAGATGCTGAACGCCGAGGCGGCGGAAGCGGGGGCGGCGCGGATCGGCACGGCGGTGCAGACGTTGATCGACCGGGCCAAGAGGCTGGTGCGGGAGTGGATCGGGCGGTTCGGCGACATGGAGATGGGGACGGCGCGGTCGATTGGACGCATCGCGGGGTTCATGGTGGGGCTGGCGCGGCAGGCGGTGGCCTGGGGCCAGAACGTGGTGGGCAGCCTGGCGGTGGGGATATCCTCCGCCGTAGGGCTGGTGACTCAGGCGATCAATTTCCTGGGGCGCGTGATCGGCGGCCTGCTCAAGCCAGGGAGCGCGCCGCGACTGCTGCCGGACCTCGACGCATGGGGCCGGGGGGCCGCCGAGGCGTGGCTGGCGGGGTGGACGCAGGCGGATTTCAGCGCGCTGGGCGCGTTCGCCGGCGAGGTGCAGGGGGCGCTGCGGGCGCTGGCGGGCACTGGCGGGATGGCCGAGCGGGACGTGGTGCCGCGGCTGCTGGGGTCGCGGGAGGCGTTCGCGCGGCTCTTGCAGGACATCCGCCAGACGGGCTGGGCCTCGGCGGAGGCGTTCGCGGCCATCCGGCGGGCGGCGGGGCCGGTGGGGGAACAGGCGGAGGAACTGGCGCGGCGGTACGCGCGGGTGGCCGAGGCGACGGGCCGGCTGGCGGAAATCCAGAAGCGGCTGACGGGGATCGAGGGCGCGCAGCGGGAACGGCTCGACCGGGGACGGCTGGCGGAACTTGAGGCGATCCTGGCGGACCCCCGGGCGAGCGCGGGGCAGCGGGAGCGGGCGCGGCTGGAACAGGAGCAGATCGGGCTATTGATCGAGCAACGCGATCTGCAAGCCGATCTGGACGCGGCACAGGAGGATCTGGACGCCTATCGCTCGCGGCTGGACATCGAGACCGAGACTTTGACCCTGCTGGGGCAGCAGCGAACGCTGCTGCAGTCGCTGGTACAGGCGATCAAGGACGCGCTCGATCCGCTGGCGCAGCAGCTCAAGGGCTGGCAGCTTCAACAGGCGGAGCTGAAGGGTCTGATTCGGCTGGCGGAGATCGATTACAGCCTGCAGAACGACAAGCTCACCGCGGCGGAGCGGGTGGCGCTGGAACTCGAGCGCCAGGAGCTGACGATCGGGCGGATGATCCGCGCGCAGGAGGCGGCGGAGCTGGGGATCGACCTGTCGGGGTTGGCCAATGTTGAGATCGTGCTGGCGGACTTTCGCAAGGCTGCGGGGGGCGCGCTAGGGGATGGGGAGGATGGGCTGGCCGGCCTGATCAAGGGGGCACAAGACGAACTCGACGAGCTGCAGGGGTATGATCTGAGCGAGCTGCTGAAGCCGCTGCAGACGATCATGGATGAGATGAAGCTGGGGTTCGAGGAGGGGGAGCTGGCGGCGACGAACCTGCGGGACAGGCTGGCCGAGATCACGCTGCCCGACTGGTGGACGGAGCTGTACGGCGGCGCGGGGAAGCGCCCCAAGACCACCGCGGTGGGCGATCTGGCGCGGGACGTGGGCACGCTCAGCAGCAACGTCGGCGACCTGATCGGGCTGGTGGCGACGGTGCGAGAGCAGACGTCGGGGTGGGGCACGGCGTTGCAGACGCTGAGCGACGTGTTGGGGCCCATGCTGCCGCAAATCAGCGGGTTGACGTACATGACGCTGCCGAGCCTCCGAGCGCACATCGCGGGGCTCAACGCGCTGCTCGACCTGGGCAAGTTGGCGGTGATGGGGATGGCGGCGCCCCTCTTCGCCGCGGCGGGGTTGATCGCCGGGCTGACCGGGGTGGACAGCGCGGTGCTGGACGTGCTGCGCGATTTGGGCACCTTTGTGTCCGATGCGTTCGTGCAGGGCGTGGTGGACGCATGGACGCTGATCACCAACCCCGTGAAGTACCTCTACGACCGAATCCGGGAGGCCATCGACGCGTTCAGGACGCTGCGGGACCTGATCCGCAACGATCCCGGCTCGGCCGAGCTGCCCGGGCAGCGCACCAGCGGGCCGGCGAGGTTTGCCACTGGCACGGGGTATTTCGGCGGCGGGCTGGCCTGGGTGGGCGAGCGGGGGCCGGAGCTGCTGGCGCTGCCGCGCGGGAGCCGCATCTGGCCGGCGGGGCAGTCGGCGGCCATGGCGGGGGCCATGGGGGGCGGCGGGCTGACGGTGAACATGGGGCCGGTGTACCTGCGCAACGAGGAGGACATGAACGCGCTGGTGTGGAAGATCATCCGCGAAGTGAAGCGGCGGGAGCGGTAGATGGAGTTGCGATTCACGGACGGGGTGACGACGATCCGCATCCTGCCCACGGGCGGGGAGGCGGTGCTGAAACGATACACGCCGCAGGCGCCAGAGATCGACCCGGTGGACACGGGCGGGGCGACGATGGACGGCGGCGAGCGCCCGCTGGCGCCGTACCGCAACGTGAGCGAGCAGATCGACCTGGTGTGGGAGGGGACGCCGGCGGCGCAGCGGGCCAGCATCAAGGCGCTGAACCTGCTGCTGCAGACGGCGCGGCGGTACCAACGGACGGGGATGGGGCCGCGGGTGTACGTCGAGTTCCGCCCGGACGACGCCGAGGATTGGTGGCGCAGCGAGGTGCTCTCGGGGCGGGCGCTGGTGGACGACGCGGACCTGGATTTCGACCTGCAGTTGGTGACCGAGGGCCTCGAGGGGTTGGTGGTGTACACCCGCCGGTTCTACTGGGAGGGGCCCGAGGCGCAGATTCCGCTGACGAACGGCAACGGGACGGATGATATCGCCGGGCTGACGGTCTATAACCACGATGACGGCGACGCGGGGGATGACAATTACGTGGCCATCGCCGCGGCAGCGGTCGCGGGGGACCTGCCCGCGCCCCCGCGGCTGGAGATGACCAACACGTACAACAGTGCCACGCGCGCCGACCGCGTGTTCGTGGGGCACAACGCCTATAGCGCCCCAGCGACCCTGACACACATCCTCGAGGCGGAGGACGCCAGCGGCGGCACGCCCACGGCGCACGCCACGGCGAGCGCGGGAGAGTACAACGCGCTGTCGTGGGCCGTCACCACGGAGACGCAACTGCTGGACTGGACGCTCTCGACGGCGATGCTCAACGCCCTGGCCGGCAACTATGCTCACCTGCTCCTGCGGCTGTACAACACGACGATCTATACCGACCTGTGGCTGCGCGTGCGCATCAAGTTCGAGGTGTCGACCATCTGGGAGGGGCCGGCGCTGCTGGCGCGGGCGAACAGGATCCTCCAGGACCTGGGGACGGTGCAATTGCCGCCGTACCTCCTGGGGGCCGGGGACCTCTACCCGCTGCATCTCGTGCTCTACGGCACGCGCGCCCAGGCGGGGACGCACACTCTGAACGTCGACTTTCTGCAGGTGGCGCCGGCGGACGGATGGCGCAAGCTCCAGCCCAAGGGCTACGGCCTGGGTTACGAGGCGCGGCTGATGGACGACATGATCGGCGGGGCACTCTACACGGACAGCTGGGCCACGGCGGGCAAGGTGGGCAACTATATTGGCTACGGCGGGGCGATCATGCTGGCGCCGGGGCGAGCGCAGCGGCTCTATTTCCTCTGGGATACCACCGTGGGCGGGGCGGGGATCGATCGCACGCTCTCGGTTAAGGCCTACTACCGGCCCCGGCGGTTGACGCTGTGACGCTCCAGGTATGCCTCTACCAGCGCAGCTTTGCCGCTGAGCTGGCGACGCCGCGCATCGCGTTCGCCGTGGAGCGGCACTCGCGGCGGGCCATTGGCGGGCCGCACCAGGCGACGATCACGGCGACAGGGGATGTGGCGGCGCTGTGGGAGCTGATCGAGGCGCTGCGCTGCCCGGTGGAGATCCTAGACGAGCGGGGAGAGGCGCGCTGGTGGGGGTACGTGGCGGAGGTGGAGGCGCGGCTGGAGGGGATCGCGGTGAGCGTGAACCTCGACAGGATGGCGAACCGCGTGGCGGTGGCCTACGCCTACACGACGCCCGACAATACCATCGGCACGCGCGCGACGACGGCCTACGCCCAGGACGACGATTCGGTGGCGGAGTACGGCACCATCGAGCGGCTGGAGAGTTCCTCGAGCGATGACACGGCGACGGCTGCGGCGCTGCGCGACAGTGTGCTGGAGGCACTGCGCTGGCCGCAGCCGCAGGTGCGGATCGAGCCCGGGGGCGGCGGGCTGACGGTCACGCTGCAATGCCGTGGGTGGTGGGATACGCTGCGCTGGCGGATGTACGACAACGCGGGCATCGACGTGGTAGAGACGACGACGCAGGTGGCGGAGATCGTTACCAGCCTCGGGGAGTTCATCGAGGGGATGCTGATCGAGGATGCCAGCGGGGTGAGCGCCATCGAGTACCGGGACGGGGATACGAACGCGCAGGCCGAGATCGTGGCGCTGCTGGAGCGGGGCACGAGCAACGGGCGGCGCGTGCTGGCCGAGGTGACGCGGGAGCGGTATCTGCGGCTGTACGAGGAGCCAGCCAGCGGGAGCAGCGACTATCTCCTGCTGGCGGACGGGTCACTGCACGACGCCTACGATAACCCCCTGCCGCCAGGCGCGTGCGTGGCGGGAGTGTGGGCGCGGCTGAAAGACATCCTGCCAGCGAGCATCGACACGACGCGGCTGGCGGACCCGGCGTTGGTGTTCATCGAGGAGAGCGAGTGGGATGAGGGGGCCTATCGGCTGGGGCGCATCGAGCCGCGGGGGCCGAGTGCGATGAGCCTGGGGGAGATCGAGCCGGTATGATGGAGCGCAGCAAGCTGCTGATGGAGCTGAAACCATTCTTCCTGCGGTGGGTGCAGCAGGGGGTCGACGCCGGGCTGATGGGCCCGGCGTTGCACAAAATCTTGGTGTTCCATGCCGACGGCAGCGCGGTGGAGGCGTTCGAGGCCACCTCCGCCGGCCTCGACGCGGCGCTGGCGGCGGCGGTGAGCGGCGACGTGATCCAGGCGGTGGTGGGGACGATTGCGGGGGATCACACGGTCGGCGCTGGCGTCGAGGTGGTGGGGCGAGGACGGGAGAACTCGATCTTCAGCGGGCAGATCACGCTCTCGGACGGGGCGGTGCTGCGCGAGCTGAGCGTGGTGCGAAGCGCGGCGCAGGCAGGGGACTTGATCGGCGTGGTGGCGCCGGCGTCGGGCATGGCATACGTGGTCGGGTGTGACCTGATGGTGAACAACGCGACCGGGGATGGGTTCGCGTGCTACGGCGACCTGACGCACCTGACGCTGCGGTGGTGCAGCGTGAGTGCGCAGTCGGCGGGGGCGGATAGCAACCCGTTTGCCGATGGCGGTTATATACTCGGCGCCCAGGTCGACACGTTTGCCGTGGACTCGGCAAACGAGGGTTACACACCAGGCACCTATGCCACGCAAATCGGCATGAGTTACCTGGTGTGCGTCGAGGGCACATGGTTCTATTCGGCGAGTTACCAACGGGATGCGATGTACTATACGCAGAACAATTGGGCCACACACCTCTCCGATGTGTATGGCTACGTGCAATTCGAGGGCGAGGGTCTGTCCGACGCGGATGACACGACGTACAGCGCGACGCACAGCTACGACTATACGCGGGCCGGGGATGGCGCGGTGGTCAGTCTGCGGCTGTGGGATTCGCTGTACACGGACAACACGGGCTCCGCGACGATCACGGTGTATGCCCTAATCCCAATCGGGGGCACACCTAACGTCCACGGCTGCGTCATCCCCAACGCCGACGGCCGGGCGGCGGCGATCCCCGAGTGGGGCGACAGGTCAGCCTGGGATGTGGCGGACTATGGCGACCGGCACGCGGGCGATTGGGCCGCCGGGGACTCGCACCATGCGGCAGCGACGCTGGCAGTGAGCGCCGACGTGCTGCTGGGGCTATCTGGCCAGGAACTGAGCCTCGATACGCAGGCGGCCAACACAGTGCTGGCAGGGCCGGTTAGTGGGGCAGCGGTGGCGCCGACGTTTCGGGCGCTGGGCAACGCCGACCTGCCCGATCCGCTGGCGTTCAAGACGGCGGCGAGCGCGCTGGGGATCGTGAGCGGCGCGGTGACGGCAACGCAGAACTTGCACACGATCACGTCCGAGACGGGCACGACGGACGATCTGGCCACGATCACGGCGGCGGCGGATCGGACGCTGCTGCTGCTCCAGGCGACGGCGACGCACACGATCACGGTGAAACACGGCGCCGGCAATATCAGCCTCAACGGTGCGGCGGATTTCGCGCTGAGCGGCGACAAGGCGCTGCTGCTGTTCTGGACGGGCGCGGCATGGGCGGACCTTGGCGCGGGGGGTGGCGGCGGCGCACTGGCCGATCACGACCACACTGTGGGCGCAGGGGATGGCGGCGTGCTCTCTGCCGATGAGCACGATTCCTATAGTGAGTACGCGGAAATTGCCGACCCAGATACCCCAGCGGGTAACAAGGTTCGGCTCTACGTCAAGGACAAGGGCGGCGTCGCCACACTCTACTATCGAAAGGATGATGGCAATATCGTTGAGGTTGGCGGTTCAACCAGCGCGGGGGGCTACACTGAGGGCGCGCGGGTGCGCCATAGCGCGAATCAGAGCATAGCTAACAATACGCCGACCGTGTTGACGTTCGACACGGAGGGTTATGACACTGATGGTATCTACGATGCGGGGAGTCCAACGCGATTAACCTGCCAGACGGCGGGCAAATATCTGATCTTTGCCCTGGCCACGTTCGCCTACAACGCTGCCACTGGCAAACGGCATATTATCCGTTTAAAACTTAACAACACGACGGAGATCGGTAGCGCGGAAGGGGTGTCTGGAGGAGGCAACCCTGGTTTGACTGCTGTCACCACTTACAACCTGAGCGTAGGTGACTACGTGGAAGTTACAGCCTACCAGGACACTGGCGGGGCGCTGAACATTGTGAGTGAGGGGCTCTACTCGCCAGCGTTTATGATGCAGCGCATTGGATAAGGAGAGGCATGGATAAGGCACTAGTCTTCGCGGGCATTTACAAACTGCCACTCCTGATGGACGAACTCCTGGCGGTGTTCCCTGAGTGGCTGATGAAAGAGGATGACGAGTGGCATTGCCTTCTGCGCGTGGAGGGAAATGACAAGGGCGTGCGCCTGACGGTGCCCGATGGCGCTGATGAGAGTGCTATCGCGGCAGTGGTGGCAGCGCACGATCCCGATGCGCTGAGCGTTGCGGAGCAGGTAGCGGCGGCACAAGCGAACATTGAGGCCAAGGCCACGGAGGCGCGTTCTCTGTGGGACGGCTACGAGGCGCTGCGGGACAAAACGCCAGCGGACATCGAGGCGCTGGTCAGGGCACGAATCGGTGGCTGGCCTACGCTGGCGGCGGCGAAGGCGGACTTGGCGGAGTGGTTGCCGCGCATGGCGGGGCTGCTGGCGTGGGCGGTGCGGAAGAGCTAGGTATCTACCTGACGACTATGCCAGCGGCGCCAGGCTCGCGGGGCCTGGGCAGTGATGAGCAGGCAGAGTCCCAGCACGAACGGCCAAGTGTAGCGCGTCGGCCAGAAGATGCCGTGCTCGTTGGGGTACTTCGCGGTCTGCTCAACGTACGAGATGATGCGGTGCGCGAGCATCGGCACGAGGTAGAAGGGGCCACCACCAAACCATGACTGAGGCGTGAACAGCGACCAGGTGATGACGGTGACGGCAATGGCCATGAGGCGGGAATACTTGTGGCCGATAGGGTGCCACCACGAGAGCGCCCATAATGGCAGCGCAGTGAGCTTGAAGGTCGCGGTGATGCCGGCGGTGATGGGGAACCAGCGCGTACGGTAAGTGATGGCGCACAGGCCGAATCCCAGCAGAAGCGGCCCCTCGGCCCAGGCGCTGGCCAGGGATGGCCGCATGCCGGGCACAAGCAGAAAGAGAACCGCGGCGGCGGCACCCGGCCACCCGAGCCGTGCGGCAAAGAGCGCCAGACCCAGCGCCGCGCAAAGTACGGCAGTCAGGCGGCAGGCACGCAGCGCATCGCCGGACAGGTAGGTATCGGCGCCCTGCGGCTCGGCCCTGCCGTACAAGTAGGGGCGTGGTGGGCCGCTTGTGCCGGTGATGGACATGGCCATGCCATAGAGGAAACGGGCCCCCATGGGCTGGGTGACAGTCCAGTATGTCAGGGGAGCCCATTCCGGGTCGAGGGACGCATCGGGGCCGCTGGTGGCCATGAATGATAGCCGCCGGAGTCGCCGCCAGTAGTAAGCCGCGCTCCACCCATATTGCGCCTCGTCGCCATTTTGGGGCAGGACATCGATGAGGGGCAACAGGGCCGCGAGGCTTATCAGCAGGATTGCAGCGGCTGGGGGTAGGCGATGGCGGGCTTTTCTGTCCTGAGGCATTGTGACTCCGTTCCGGGCGGCGATGGCAACATGACTATATCACAGCAATCGTCGCCGTGGCGTAAAAATCGGGTGAGGGGGGGGCGATGGACCGGATTTGGGCGCATATCATCGGCGGGTGGGCGGGGGACCTGGGGCAGGCGCAGGGGTGCAAGTTGGTGGACGTCAGTGTCGAGTACGTCCGCGAGGTGCGGGCGCTGCTGGGGCCCGCAGCGCTGATCATCGTGCGGTGGGTGGAGGATGACCAGGGCCGCCTGGTGTGCCAGGGGGCCGCGGGGGCGCGGGAGTGGTACGCCAGGCGGCGGCCGGCGATGCTGGCCATGGCGGCAGGAGACCCCAACGTCGCGTTCGAGGGGCTCAACGAGATACCCGATGATCTGGCGGACGTCTATTGTGAGTTCGAGGTCGAGCGGCTGCGGCTCATGCACCAGGATGGGCTGCCGGCGGTGGTGGGCAATTTCAGCGTGGGGGTGCCCGACCCGCCAGTGTGGGCGGTGTATGAGCCGATGTTACGAGCGATGGGCCCGCGTGACCTCCTGGGGCTGCACGAGTATTGGGTCGACGCCGACGACCTGGGGAACCCCTGGCACGTGGGGCGGTGGCGCATCGTGCCGCGGCTGCAGAGCGTGCCGACGGTGGTCACGGAGTGCAGCCGGGATACCGTCGAGGGGCGGGGCCGGCCCGGTTGGCAGCGGACGTGCAGCGCGGAACAGATCCTGGCCGAGTTGCGGCGCTTCGGGGAGATCGTTGAGGCGGCGCCGCAGGTGGTGGGCGCGTGCGGTTTCCAGATCGGCAGCACCGACGACAAATTCAGGCCATTCGACCTGGCGCCCGTCTGGCCGCGGGTGGTGGCGGGGTATAGCGGCACGGCGCCGGCGTGGGGGACAGCCGTCACGCCGCAGCCGGTGGAGGAGGTGAAGCCGGTGGGGACGCGACTGGAGATCGACGGGCGGTACCTGAGCGTGACCGAGTTCGCCGGCTACGTGGCCGGCCTCGACCTGAGCGGCGTGACGACGGTGGTGATGCACAACACCGTCTCGCCGGACGTGGCCACCTGGGAAAAGTGGGGCGGTTGGCCGTACTGGCATCACGGGTTGCGTGATTATTATGAGTCGCGGGGGTGGACGGCGACGCCGCACCTGTTCGTAGATAGCGGCGGGATCGGGGTGCTGTGGCCGCTGGATAAGGCGGGCCGGGGGATCGGCGGGGGGGCGCGCGAGGCGACGGTGCGGCATATCGAGCTGGTGGGCAACTATGCCACGACGCTGCCGGTGGGCAACCTGCTGCTGAACGGCGTGGCCGCGGCGGCGGCGGTGCTGCAGCGGGCCGGCCTGGGGATCGCGGGGCTGGACTATCACTACCGCGTGGTGAACGGCCGCTGGGACTGCCCGGGGAAGAGGCTCAGGGACAACTGGGGCTGGTTCGCCGGGCTGGTGGCGGGGCGGCTGCAGCAGATTCAGCCGGTGATCGAGGAGCCCTATCTGCCGGAGTACGTCGAGGCGCAGGTGTGGGACGTGTTTGGGATCATCGACAAGGATCTCTGGTGGACGGAGGAAGCCCGGCGCGCGCGGGAGAGGGGCGACGCGGTGCGGGCGGGCGCCATCGAGCTGAGCCGGATCCGGTGGTTGGAGAGCCGGCGGGAGAGGTTGCGAGCTGACTAGGACCTCTATCGTCCCTGCGGAC
>Ga0307377_10007555_pt1 | contig 11191 bp, 10 predicted proteins | sample TR3MG_FD_202535 | JGI IMG/M metagenome (GOLD analysis project Ga0307377, IMG submission 202535) | Soil microbial communities from Risofladan, Vaasa, Finland - TR-3 | ecosystem: Environmental > Terrestrial > Soil > Coastal area > Acid sulfate soil | place: Finland: Risofladan, Vaasa | collected... | reverse complement strand
CTCGTCGACCACGGTTTCGCCGGCACGACGATGCAGCGAGTCCAGACGTCGGCGGGCGTGTCACGCGGCGCCCTGGTGCACCACTTCCCCACCATGGAGGACCTGCTCGTCGGCGCGATCGGACACGTGGCGCGTCGCCAGTTAGATGAACTGCGCGTGGCGCTCACCCCGCTCGTGGGCGGTGAGGACGAGCGCGATCGGACCGTGCGCCTCCTGCACTCGTACATGTCGGGTCCGCTCTTCCTGGCCGGCCTCGAGTTGTGGCTGGCGGCGCGTACCAACCCATCGCTTCGCCACGCACTCATCCCCATCGAACGCGACCTCGGCCACGAACTTCGCGAGGCGTTCGCCGCCGATGGTTCGCACCAACTCGTCACACCGGCCGACCTCGACCAGCTGCTGGTCGTGCTGCGCGGCCTCGCGATCACGAGCGTGCTGCGGCCGGACACCACGGCGGAAAATCAAGTGATCGAACGATGGCTCGCTCGGGTCTCCTGAGTGCGGGGCGCCGACATTGTTCACCGCTGGGCCGTCGTCTTCCGGACCTCGTCGGGGCGACTCGACGATCACTGATGCCCGGACCGTCCGCGTCATGGGGCGGCTCGCCGATCGAGGACGTCATCTAGATTGGCGGAGAGCGCATGGCGAAGAGAACGGCCTGATCAGATGACCTCCTACCAAGTCAGTGAATTCGACACCGAACTGACGTCGCGCCTTCGACACATCCTCGACGTCCGAGTCGCCGAGCGCCACTGCCCCTCGGTCGTCGCGACCGTCTTCCAGGGTGGGCGCGTGCTCTTCGAGGCCGGCGTCGGCGAGCGCAGGCTCGGGGCCGAACGACCGGACGCACAGACCGCCTTTCGCATCGCGTCGTGCTCCAAGAGCTTCACTATCGTGGCGCTGCTGATCCTGCGCGACCGGGGACTGGTCGACCTCGGTGCGCCGATCACCGACCACGTCGCGGAGTTCACCCAGGGATCCCTCGGGCGCGCCTACGAGCCACCCACGATTCGTATGCTCATGTCCATGTCGGCGGGCCTACCCACCGACGACCCCTGGGCCGACCGACAGGAGTCCATCTCGAACGAGACCTTCGGTGCCATCGTCAAGGGCGGGTCCCTGCTCACGACTCCACCGGGAACCCGGTACCAGTACTCGAATCTCGGCTACGCCCTGTTGGGCCAGGTCGTCGAGCGCGTGTCGGGTCGCCCGTTCTGCGACTTCGTCAACGAGGAGGTCCTGCTGCCGCTCAACCTCCACGAGACGGGTTACGAGACGAACGTCGTCGCCCCCGAGCAGCTCGCCTACGGGTACCGCCCGGGCCTCGACGGCTGGGTGGAGCTGCCGTTCGCCACTCCGGGCGCGTTCTCGAGCATCGGCGGACTGTTCTCCAGCGCTCGCGACCTGCGCACGTGGGCGACGTGGCTCGCCTCGGCGCTGGGCGATGAACCCGACGAGTCGGGACCCCTGTCGGTCGCCTCACGACGTGAGATGCAACAGATCGCGACCGCGATCCCCAATGGGGCCAGCGTGGCGACGCTGCCGCGCACCGCCGACCGTATCTTCGGCTACGGGTTCGGCCTCTTCGTGGAGCACGATCGCCGCTACGGCCAGTTCGTCTCGCACTCGGGCGGCTACCCCGGATTCAGCTCGCACATGCGCTGGCACGCCCCCACGGGACTCGGGGTGGTGGCGCTCGAGAACGCCCGGTACTCGGGCGCGGCCCAGACCGCCACCGAACTCATCGGCGAGGTGCTGTCGAGCCTCGCCTACGAGCTGCCCGGTGTCGAGGTGTGGCCGGTGACGAGGGAGTTGGCGCTGGCCGCGAACTCGCTCCTCACCGACTGGGACGAGGGGGTGGCGGCACGGATCTTCGAGGAGAACGTGGCACTCGACGTCCCCTACGCCGAGCGACGGGTGCTCATCGAGCGGATCGTCGACGGGATCGGCGGGCTCACCGGGGCGTCGAGTCCCCGATTCCACGAGGACCGGTCAGACTCGCCGCTGCATCTGATCTGGAGTGTCCCGGGCGCACGCGGCGAATTGACCTGCGAGGTCCGATTGAGTCCGACGACGCCGCCGCTGATCCAGACCTTCAAGGTCTCGAAGGGCTGAGCGCAGTCCCGAACGCGGTGGCGCGTGTTCGTCACGGCCGCCGCCAGGCATCACCTGCTCGAGGGATGTCGTCGCGCCGTTGCCGACGGCGTCGGCCGAAGCAGTCGGCGAAAGGGCCAACGACGAAGGACGCCGCCGCGCTGGCCGCAATGAGCACCGTCAACAAGATGCCGGCCCGCACGGTGCCAACACCGCACCGCGCCAGCGTCGCTCCCAGGACCGTCGAGGTGAAGCCGTAGCCGAGGCCCCGAACCGCCTGACCGCCAATCGGAAGTCGGGTGTCGTGACTGAGTCGTTGGGCCATGCCATCAATCTGCAGTATCCGACGAAGTGGTCACGAGGCGCGAGGTCGCCTCTCGCCACGTTCGGGTGGAACCGCCCGCCTGGGCGAATGTCGCGAACTTACGTTCTCGCCGACGTGGCGGCGAGCTTCGCCGTGAAGTCGCCCAGACGAGCCAAGCCCTCGCGCAACTCCTCGCGGGAAGCGGCGTAGGAGAGACGGACGTGGGTCTCGGCGGTGCGAGTGGCGAAGTCCTTGCCGGGCGTGAGAGCGACGTGGGCTTCTTCCAGTGCCCGTTCACAGAACTCCCAGGCGTCGAGTCCGGTGCTGCTCACGTCGAAATACGCGTAGAACGCGCCATCGGGTGTGACCGGGACGGGCAACCCGATGCGGGCGAGACCATCGAGCACGATGTCACGACGTGCGAGGAATTCGACGCGGCGATCCTCGCAGAGGTCCAGCGTCTCGGGAGTGAAACACGCGAGCGCGGCCTGCTGGGCGGGCGACGACGCGCAGAGGAAATAGTTGGTCGCCAGTCGCTCCATCGCCGAGACGAGACCTTCGGGGACGATGCACCAGCCGAGTCGCCAACCGGTCATTGCAAAGTACTTGGAAAAGCTATTGATGACGATCGCCTCGGGGTCAACCGAGAGGACGCTCCGCGGCGGATTGCCGTGCTCGTCGTGGTCGGCGAGGTTCAGATAGATCTCGTCCACGATCCTCCACGCTCCGCGGGCGCGGGCCAGCTCGCAGATCGCGGTCAATTCGTCGTACGGGATCGAGGCCCCGGTCGGGTTCGCCGGCGTGGCGATCATGACCGCCCGAGTGTCGCCGGTCCACGCCCGATCGACGAGGTGGCGGTCCAGCTGGAAGCGGGTCGCGACGGTGGTCTCCACGGTGACGACGCGCCCGCCGAAGGACTCCACGAGTTGGCGATTGCACGGGTACGAAGGGTCGGCCATGATGACCTCGCTGCCGACGTCGACGATGGCGGCAATACTCAGCAGCAGGGCACTCGAGGCACCCGACGTCACCACGATCCGGGCCGGGTCGACCTGCACCTGGTGGCGCTGTCGGTAGAACCCGGCGATCGCCTCACGCAGCACGGGCAGGCCGAGTGCCGGCGTGTACGGGAGTGGTCGACCATCCATCACCTGGCGCATCGCGTCGCGCACGGCGGGGGGTGCTCCGAAATCTGGTTCCCCGAGGTTCAGTCGCACCACGTGACTACTGCGCGCCTCGATTGCCGCCGCCCGCTGTCCGAAGGCCATCGCGTGGAACGGTTCGACCTTCATCGCTCGTTGAGACATCTGCATACAGTTTCCTCCGTACGAATCGCGGTGACGAGCGCGAAGGATAGCCCCGTGGGGGAAGAGCCACACCGTGGCATCGACGGCGACCTACATGACGACGACGCCGCGACCAGTCAGGGTCCCGTGGTGCAACCTCTCGTACGCCTCGGGCGCCTGATCGATCGAGAACCGCTCGACGTGGACGGTGAGACGACCGGCCTGCGCCATCTCGATCACCTCGATGAGCTCCTGACGGTAGCCCCAGTAGGTGGTCGCGATACTCGCCTCGTAGGGAGTCACGAAGAAGCCCACCGGTATCGTGGCGCCACCCATGCCGAGCCCGACGATCTTGAAGTCACCGCCGACGCCGACGAGTAGTCGGGCCACGTCAAGGCTCTCCTGGAACCCGGCGAAGTCGAACACGCCCTCGGCCATGCGACCGTGGGTCAACTCGCGCACCTTCTCCACGACGTCGGGATCGGTGGACCGCAGGGTGACGTCGGCGCCGGACTCCTTGGCGAGCTGCAACTTGGCCTCGTCGACGTCGAGTGCGATGATCCGGCTCCCGCTCAGTTCGCGCAGTATCTGGATGCCCAGGTGTCCGAGCCCACCCGCGCCGACGACCACCGACGTCGTGCCGGCGCCGAGCTTGGCCAGACTGGCCTTGATCGCGTGATACGGCGTCAGTGCCGCGTCGGTCAGCGGAGCCGCGACCGCCGGGTCGAGACCGCCGATGTCGACGAGATGACGAGCGCTGTCGACGATCATGTACTCCGCCATCGCCCCCGGTGCCCCGAGCCCCGGGGCGAGGATGTTCAGTTCGGCCGCTCGCTGGCAGTAGTTCTCGTGACCCTGCGCGCACTGGTGGCAGGTCCCACAGCCCCACGGGCCGTAGACCGCGACGGACTGACCCACCGAGACTCCGGTCACGCCGGCACCGAGTTCCGCCACCGTCCCGACTCCCTCGTGGCCGAGGGTCAGTGGCAGTTCGCCGAGAAAGTACTGGTCTTCAGGGATGCTCATGACGAAGACATCCGAGTGGCAGAGGCCCGCCGCGGTCATCTTCAACAACACCTGGCCCGGACCCGGGACCGGCGTGTCGACCTCCACGACCTCGGGTGATCCGCCGAACGTTCGGTACTGGACTGCCTTCATCACTGTCTCCCTTCGAGATCGCTCAGGGCTTCTCGGACCGTGCACTCGCCCACCGTCCGAAGGACACCCAACCCCTTCCTACGACGGCGGCCGTGGCGGGACCAGAGGACTAGGTCACTTGGCCGATCCGCTCGAGCGGCGGGACCTGACGTTCGCGATGGGCCGTCGAAGACCGAGCGGTCAGCGCCACGGCCCGCGAGAACGATGGTCCGCGTGGCGACTCTCCTCATGGTCCGGGCCACGGATCTCGGGCTGCCCTCACCCACGGCCGCAAGACGCTGGTTGTCTCGGCTCCCCCATCCACACACGGTGCCACGGGGGAACGGCTCAGGATCCGAAGCCCACTGGGACGAGGTTCACGAACGCTGAGCCGGTGGCGCGTTCGATCTGTTCGGCGGCATCGAGCAGGCGGGCTTCGTGATGCCACGGTGCGAGGAGTTGCAGACCCATCGGCAGCCCGGTGGGGTGTATCCCCACGGGGACCGAGATACCCGGTACGCCCGTGAGATTGGCGAGTCCGGTCTGGCGCACGTTGGCCATGTCGGCGGTCGCGGGTCCCGACGGCAGGTTCACCCAGGGAGCGGCCAGCGGGGGCGCGGGGGCGGGTGAGCTGGGCCACGCGATGAGGTCCACGTCGTGAAAGGCGCGCGCCACCGAGTCGCGAACGGCGCCGCGCACCCGGTCGCCCCGGGGGACGGAGGTCGCCGACATCAGCGATCCCGCGACGAAGAGGGCCTTCGACGTCACGCTGAGCCGGTCGAAGACGGGCGTCGGCGGCCGCCCGACCTCGGCGACCAATCGGGAGAGGAGGGCCGCCCCGGCCAGTTCCACGTGTTCGATCGCGAGGTCGACGAGCTCCCACCCGGTGGCGCGCAGGGCGGCTTCGCAGGCGGCGGCGACGTCGGGGTCGCAGTCCTCGACGTAGGGGTCGCGCACCACGCCGACCCGCAGGGCACCGCGAGGTCCGGCCGGTAGCGCCCGGTCGAGCAGCGCCTCGGCGAGGAGTCGAGCGTCACCGGCGTTGCGGGTGAGGACCCCGGGCGCGCTGAGCGACGTGGTGACGCCGAAGTAGCCGTCGTAGGGCAGCGACCCGAAAGTGACCTTCATGCCGACGACGCCGCAGTAGGCGGCCGGGATCCTCGTCGAGCCGCCACTGTCACTGCCCACGCTGCCGGCCACCAGGCGCGCCGCCACGGCAGCCGCCGATCCCCCCGACGACCCCCCGGCGCAGTACTCGAGGTTCCAGGGATTGTGTTGCGCGCCGTACACCGACTCCGCACCGGTCGTGCCCATGCCCATCTCGTGCTGGTTGGCGATGCCGACGATCACGGCCCCCGCATCGCGCAGACGGCGATATGGTCCCGACGCCCCCGCGGGGAAGAGTTCGGCGGTGGTGGCGCTGCGCGGCCCGCGCCACGGTAACGCGAACATGTCCTTGATGGTGATCGGCACACCGTAGAGAGGGCCCCGCGGCGCGCTCGCCAACATCGCTCGGCTCTCCCTCTCGAAGACCACCGGGGTGGAATTGAGGACTGGATCACGTTGCGCGATGCGCTCGAGGGTGGCGGTGAGGAGTTCGTCGGCGTCGAGATCGCCCGATCCGATCGCCGTGGCCTGCTGGACGAGGGTGAGATCCTGGGCGTGGCTCATCGGGTGGTCGGTTCGTGACGCGGATCGATGGGCAGCACGGGAAATCGCTCCAGGTCGATTCGGTCGAGCGCCGCGAGTTGCTGGCTGACCCCCGAATAGATCAGTTCGGCCAGGGCGACGACGTCGCCGTCCACCTCGAGGCCGGCGTACCTACTGGCGGCGAGCGCCCAGTCTGCGAAGTCAGTCATCCCGTTGTCACCCGTCCTGATCGTCGGCCGACCGAACAGCGACGTCGCCTCGATGCTAGCGATGGGAATAGGGCCAACGCGGTGATTCGCGCTCGGTTCGCTGCGTACCGGGCGGTACGTTGGAGACGATCGTGACCCACACCCAGGAGGTCCCCACGTGAGCGCAGAGACCCGACTGATCGAACTCGGCATCACCCTTGCCCCGCCCGCTTCCCCCCTCGCCAACTACGTCGGTGCCGTGCGCAGTGGGCCCCTCGTCTTTCTCTCCGGCCACGGCCCCGTCGACGGCGCCGGGGACTTGCGCCGAGGCAAGGTCGGTCGAGACCTCGACCTCGCGGCCGCGCGCGACGCCGCGCGAGTGACCGCGCTCGGCCTCCTCTCGACCTTGCGCGACCACGTGGGCTCGCTCGATCGGGTCACCCGGATCGTCAAGGTCTTCGGCATGGTCAACTGCGCCCCGGGCTTCACTCAGATGCCCGAGGTGATCAACGGTTGTTCGGATCTCCTGATCGAGGTCTTCGGCGACGAGATTGGTCGCCACGCCCGGTCGGCGGTCGGGATGGCCGAACTGCCCATGGATATCGCCGTGGAGATCGAGATGATCTGCCAGGTCGAGTGACGAGCGAACCTCCGACTCGCCGGGCCGGTGCGGACCCGTTCGCCTCGTCGCGCGCGGCGTACTCCGCCTACGCCGCCCTCACCCGCGCGCGGGCGGATGCTTGGCGAGGAACCGACGGAGTTTCGCGAGCGGCCAGGTGTTGATGACGTCGGCGGATCCCGCCCAGCCCCGCTGGGCGGTGGCGACGCCGAAGCGCATGTAGTCCAGGTGCCCCACGGCGTGGGCGTCGGTGGAGATGGCCAGGCGCACGCCGGCCCCCCGGGCCCGGCGTACCAGTTCGCCATCGAGATCGAGTCGGTCGGGAAACGAGTTGACCTCGAGTGCGGTGCCCGTCCGGGCCGCGACCTCAAAGATCTCGTCCCAGTCGGCGTCGATGGGATCACGACGACCGATACTGCGCCCGGTGGGATGACCGATCACGTTCACGCTGGGATGTTCAACGGCGCGAAGGATCCGGGCGGTCATGGTCGCGCGCGACTGGCGGAACGCGGAGTGCACGCAAGCGACCACGATGTCGAAACCGGCGAGGAACTCCTCGTCCCAGTCGAGGGAGCCATCGGGTTGAATGTTGAGTTCCGTGCCGTGCAGCAGCGCCAGGCCCGCCGTCTGTTCGAGTTCGCGGATCCGCGCGCGCTGTTCGAGCGCCTTGGCGGCGGTCATGCGTTGCATGTAGAGCAGGGGCGCATGGTCGGTGATCGCGAAGTAGCGATAGCCGAGGGCCTTGGCCGCGTCGACCATGTCCTCCAAGGTGGCGACTCCGTCGGTGAGGTCCGTGTGCGTGTGCAGATCGCCGCGGATGTCGGCCACTTCGACGAGGTCAGGCAGTCGTCGCGCGAGTGCGGCTTCGATCTCCCCGGTGTCCTCGCGGATGGTCGGGGGGATCCACGCCATTCCCAACTCGGCGTAGACCTGCTCCTCGCTCTGCGCGGCGATCAGCCGACCGGTCGCGGCGTCGAACAGCCCGTACTCCGAGAGCTTCTGGCCGGCCCGCTCGGCCATCTCGCGCAGATGGATGTTGTGGGCCTTGGAGCCCGTGAAGTACAGCTGGGCCGAGCCCCAGACCGACGGCGTGATGACCCGAAGGTCCACCTGGACGCCCTTGGTGGTGACGATGGAGGACTTGGTGCCGCCCCGGGCCAGCACGTGGTCGACGAGCGGCATCGTGCAGAAGAGTTCCATCACCGGTTCCGGCTCGTCAGCGGCGACCAGCAGGTCGACGTCACCGATCGTCTCGCACATGCGTCGCAGCGATCCGGCGTAGGTGGCGCTGCGGACTTCGGGGAGCGCCGTCAGCGGGGCGAGGATCTCCTCGGCGAGGCCGAGGGCCACGCCGAACTGGAAGCGGACGCCCGCTACGTGAGCTTGCGCGAGCGCTCGAGTCAGGTTCTCCTCGCTGCGCTCACCCCAGCCGTGGAGGTGTCGCAGACGATGCTCGTGCAGGGCGTTCAGTAGTTCGCTGTACGAGGTGACGCCCAGTTCCGTGTACACCTGATGGGCCCGCTTCGGTCCCAGGCCCGGCACGTCGAGCAGGCCGCGCAGTCCGGCCGGGACGTGCGAGCGGAGTTCCTCCAACTCCTCCACGTGTCCGGTGCGCAGCAACTCGACGATCTTGCGCGCGAGGTGCGCTCCGACGCCCGGGATCGCGTCCAGTCCCTTCTCGTCCAACTCGGCGACCTCGCCGGGATAGCCGGCCACGGTCCGCGCGGCCTTCTCGTAGGCCCGCACCTTGAACGGGTCGCCGCCCGAGATGGCGAGCAGGTCGGCGAACTCGGCGAGCATTTGCGCGGCGGCGTCATTCGATCGTGGCATCTGACCTCCTCACCCGTTCACCGGATCACCGTGGTTCGCCGCACTCACCCCGACGCCCCGGCGTACCACTGCGACTGCGCCGAACGAGACCGGTGTACGAGACACGCTTCGGTCCCGGGCCCGGCCGGCGAGCCAGTCACGGCGCATCATCGGGCCTCCTCACGCCCTCGACATCAGCGGTCACCTGGTGCGCTGAGCCAGCGGAGTGGCTCCACTGCGCCCGACAACGCCAATCGGCGACGCAGGACTGGATTGGACGCCGATTGACTCACGTGACAGGCGACGGCTTCGCGCTGGACGACTCGGTCGGTCGTGATCAGGAAGTCCACTTGGTCCTTGGGCCGGCCCACAAACCCCGCGCCGAACTCGTCATTCAGGGTTGTGGCGACCCCCTCGTCGATGACCCAGGCGAGTACCGGAATCCCCATCGTCGCCGCCGCGCTCACCGCGACACCGGTCGCCCGTTCGTGGTCGGGGTGTCCAGTGATGCCACCTTCGTCGAAAACGAGCAGGAGGTCCGCCCCCACCTCGCGCGCCAACCGAGTGACGTGCGCGGCGAGTTCCGCGAGCGGCTGGTCCGCGAGGTGACCATCGGGGTAATCCAGCAACTCGGACCGCGACACTCCGAGTACTTGAGCGGCCCGCCCGAACTCCCGCGTTCGCACCGTGGCGAGGTCACCTTCGGTCGCGTGCAACGTCGAGGCTTCACCGCGCGTGAAGCACAGGACCGACGTGCGCGCGCCCTGGTCCACGAATGCGCTGAGAACTGCGCCCAAGCCGAACGACTCGTCGTCCGGGTGGGCGCACACCACCAACACTGACGAACAGGAGGGCAGTTGCGAAGAGATCACGACTCACTCGTTTCTATGGTGACAACCTGGAACGCGCCCAAGGCCGGCACGGGACGGCCCAGTCGCTCCAGGATCGGACCCAGCCTCCGCAGTCCGACGAACGCGCCCGGCGCGTAGAGCGCCGCGTCGATCGTGACGCGACCGAACGGGTGGGCCAGCGCCAGGAGTTGCGAGCGGGAGAGAAAATGCGCACCCGTCCACGGGGGGCGGCGCAACTGACGCCTGTGGCGCAGCCCCCAGGGACTTCGAGGGTTGAGGGCGCCGATTACGATGCGCCCACCGGGACGGGTCACCCGGGCGAGTTCGGCGAACACCGTGCCCAGGTCACCGGTGAACTCGCACAGCGTCACCGCCACGACCAGGTCGAAGGTCGCGTCAGCGACGGGAATGCGGTGAGCGTCGCCGAGGATCAGACGCCCGCCGGTGCGCGTAGCGGCCACGGCGAGCATCGCGGGGTCGACGTCGAGACCCACCACCGTGGCGCCCGACGCCTCCAGTAGCGCCGTCAGTCGCCCGGTTCCGCAACCCACGTCGAGGACGCTCACGTCACTCGACAAGGGACCGGCCGCTTCGAGCACGACACTCGACTCGATGCTGAACGCGTAGCGTCCCCACGGGCGCTCGAACCACCGGTCGTACGCCGCCGTCTCCAGACGGCGCCCGTCCAATACGCGGGTCGGGGACTTCGAATCGCTCATGACCGAAACCTCCGCGCGCATCGCATCAAGACCAGGTCCGTGGACGCTCCGTCGTGCATCAGCATCTCCATTCCACGAGGTTGATCGAAACCACGTCTCCCCGCCCCCGGCATCGAGAGCCGATTAGCGGGATCGGGCGCAGACTTCTGCTACCTCCAAGTTCTAACCGACTCAGCCATCTCCTTTGCCCTGACCAACGCCGTGGGCACCCCGGGGCCGTTCCTCCATCGAGGTGTCGCTCGACGTGAGGTTGGTCGAAGGCTCTCCGTTCACCTCCGGCGCGCCGATCGGGCCTCGGACTGCAGCATGGACACCTGCAGGTAGCGGGCGATGTCGCTAGGCGAGACGATTCCCACGAGGTGGCCGACCTGGTCGACGACGAGCACTCGACCGTCCGGCGAACCCTCCATGCGCGCCAAGAGTTCCGTGATCGGCTCGTCGGGAGTGCTCAACGGAACCTCGGCGGCCGGACAGGCGATGTCGATCAACCGGGTCGACGGACGAAGGTCGACGGCCAGCCGACGGATCCGACCG
>Ga0307377_10007553_pt1 | contig 11191 bp, 10 predicted proteins | sample TR3MG_FD_202535 | JGI IMG/M metagenome (GOLD analysis project Ga0307377, IMG submission 202535) | Soil microbial communities from Risofladan, Vaasa, Finland - TR-3 | ecosystem: Environmental > Terrestrial > Soil > Coastal area > Acid sulfate soil | place: Finland: Risofladan, Vaasa | collected... | reverse complement strand
TCCAGAAACGTGTCGCAACAAGGTTTTAGTCAAACTTATCCATGTTACCTCTTGTTTAAAGCAAGCTATGCATAAATGTTATGTTAATTAAAGTGGTGCCAAAAAGAACGAATCGTTGCCGTACCCCCTATACCAGCTCGCCCAAATTTTGTTGCCAAAATTAGGTGTTTCCAACGAAAGTGTCAAATACTATGCCTCATTGGTAGGCTATTATTCCGTTTTTAGGCTCAAACGGCTCAATGAATGGATAGTTTACGTCTATCTATTATGCTTTGTTTATCATCGCTATCAGAAAGTGCATGACAATCTCATCAATACGCTCATTTATAACGTCAAGCGCTATAGCGAGGAAGCTAAAGGTGCAGCCAAAGAACGGGTGTATGAGTGCCACATTGAAATCAACCAAAACCTGAACAAGGCTGGTCAGGTGCTAAAGCTATTTACCGACGACAGCATTGCGACTAACACACCCTTCCAGAACGTGCAAACTAAGGCGTTTGCTATTTTGGAGCGCCAGAAGCTGGTAGATATAGCGGATCAGATCGCCACAAAAACTAAATTCGATGAAACCGCCTTCCAATGGGAGCATATCGAAAAGCTATCCCGCCAGTTTAAGCGACATTTGCGTCCTATTCTGTTAACAGTTGATTTTGCAGCACCTCTGGCAAATGATCCACTGATTGAAGCAATCAATTTTCTGAAAATGGCCTTTCTTAAGGGTAGACCGCTTGGACAATATTCCTCTGATTCAGTGCCAAAGGGGTTTGTACCGAATGGTAGTAAACGTTACGTTTACGAACAAAATAACCCTTTGGTGGATCGCTATGAGTTTTTAGTCTACCGCCTCTTGCGTAACGGGTTGGAAGCGGGTAATATCTTTTGTCGGGATAGTGTACGCTTCCGCAGTTTCGAGGATGACCTGATAGATGATCAGCAATGGCAACACAAAGAAAAGCTGATTGCCGACACTGGCCTGAGTATCCTAAACCGGCCGATCCAGGAGCAGTTAGCAGATCTTGAGCAGCGGCTCGAAGATCGTATTACAGAGGTTAACCGACGGATTATCTCTGGTGATAATAAACATTTCAAAATTACAAAGCGCGGCGGACACAACCGTTGGACACTCCAGTATCCTCGCGATTCTGATCCAGTGAACCATTCTTTTTTCGATGCATTGAAACAGATTGAAATAGGCAACATCTTGCATTTCGTCAATCAGCAATCGGAAGCCACCGAATATAGACTATAATCTATCATTCGTTATGGCATAAATAAGCAATTTGCTGGAGTGTTAATACTGACAACATCTTGTAATTGGTAATAACTGTCTTATGGCTGTTTTTTACACGAATCGTTGCCGTACCCCATTAAGGTCTATAATATCAACACTGAAGCCAATTTATAAACCGCCATTTTGTTTATAAATTGGGCGTTATTGGGACACTTCAGCCAGAGTATCCGGATGCTTATCGAAATACTCGGCAAGTGCTTCAGCATCAAAAGTACTAGTGATCGGCAAATGCTTCTCTACGATCTCGCCGATCTGAAAATGGAAACGAGTTCTCTTTTTCCTTTCCGCATTAGCCATCTTATTTAAAAGGAGTTTTTCTCGTTCGATTAATTGTTGTTTCCTCTTTTTGATTTCCTCAAGTGTTTCCTCCATACTTTTCCGCATAGCCGAATCCTCCTTCAAAATAACGACACCCTTAGAAAGTGCCATTCAAAGATTAATATCTAAGTAAACATTATCTAATTCGTCGCTTGTAATCCCTATATAGGCCAACGTTACGCTCGGAGCTGAGTGATTAAATAATTGTTGGATTCTTGTTATATCAACGCCCTTGGTAAATGCAAAATATCCAAACGTTTTACGTAGCGTGTGAGTCCCGATCCGTTCTTTAATCCCAATCATTCTAGCTGCACTATTAATAATCCGGTACGCTTGCTGCCGTGAAATGGAACCAGTGCCTTTACGAGACGGAAAGAGGGGATCTTTGGTGGGTAGTTGATGATTGAGATATTCCCATGTTAATAGGCACGCAGATTCTACTTCTTTTTCCTTCCCACAGTTGACACTTTCGCGCTCCCCGTGTATATTGTATATACACGGGGAGCGCGTGTCTCGCTGTGCCGATTTATTCTGATTACTAGGTTAATTCAGTTCTAACTTCATAGGTCAGCTAGCAATTATACAATCGTCAAAAGGAACAACCTACCTTGTTAGCCTAACTCAGTTAGTTAAAGAAAGGAGAAGGCAATCTTGCTATGAACATTATTATTGCCAATTCTTCACCTGATCCTATCTATCAACAGATCGTCGCCCAAATAAAAAATCTCATCTTGAAGGGTGATCTGACGGAAGCAGAGGTCTTGCCCTCAATTCGCATTCTTGCTAAGGAATTACAGATTAGTGTCATAACTACAAAGAGAGCCTATGAGGAGCTGGAGCGCGATGGCTACATCGAGACCGTAGGTGGCAAAGGTTCCTTTGTGTCTGCTCAAAATAAAGAATTATTACGAGAGAAACGATTGCGAGTGGTAGAAGAAAAAGTAGCTGCTGCCATCTTAGCTGCCAGAACCGTGGGCTTAGAGCGGGAGGAGCTTCTGGAAATGTTCAAACTACTTTATGAAGAGAGCTAGCAATTTACCTGATTAATATTTATGGCGGCGAAATAATGGAGAGAGGGAATAAGAATGTTCAATCAACCTTTAGCACCAAATGAACAGAAATCCCCTGGGTCCCCCAATGTAGCGGATAGCATCCTCGCTGTTGACAATTTGACCAAACATTTTAAGGGTTTCTCCTTAAAAAATATCAATTTTCTTTTGCCACACGGCTATGTTATGGGGTTTATCGGACCCAACGGATCGGGAAAAAGCACCACGATTAAACTGATTATGAATTTACTTCATAAAGATGGCGGACAGATTAAGGTATTTGGCCTCGATAACCTACAACACGAACTCACGATTAAGGATCGCATTGCGTTTGTCTTTGACGAAAACTACTATTATGAGGAACTGTCTATTCGAGATATGGCCCGAATCGTGGCTTCCTTTTATAAACATTGGGAAAACCAGACCTTTAGCAAGCGCTTGATAGACTTTGATCTCAACCCTAAACAAAAGATTAAACAACTCTCTAACGGAATGAAAATGAAGTTTTCATTGGCAGTTGCCCTCTCCCATAGGGCCGAGCTCTTAATCATGGATGTGCCATGATTACAGTCTTGAAAGCGTGATTGAGTATCTCGAAAATTAGTTTGCCCAATGGGTTGAGGATAATTGTGATATGAAGGATTTAGCCGAGGAAGATATTGAAAATCGAGAAGGAATTGACGGATCGTACCCCGCAGAGAGAATATTATCTGAAATAGGCTTGAGACAGTTCGAGGAAAAGCAATTGGAATACCAAACCAAGATCGAAGTAACGGGATTTACTTATGAGTTTAAAGGTGGGCTCATTTGGGACTAGCTTCAACTGGAAATCAATTTACTGATTTCCACTACATAATCCGAATCGCCAAAATAAATAATCACAAAGATGATACCACTTTTGAGTTGAGAAGCTTTACTGCTCATCACCCTTATATCACGAATAGGAATCCCAAATGGTTCGAAGAAAGGAGATCGTACGATAGTGCTATCGGAATTTGTTCATCTCCATAATCACACATCAAGCGGCAGCCTCCTCGATTCACCAGCTAACATTAAAAAACTGGTAAAACGAGCAAAAGAACTAAAGATGCCCGCACTGGCCATTACCGACCATGGCACAATGTACGGAGTCATCGATTTCTATAAAGAGTGTAAAAAGGCTGGAATTAAGCCCATCCTTGGATGTGAAATTTATGTTGCTCCACGCAGGCAGGCGGATCGTGTTCCACATAAGGACGATGCCAATTATCATCTCGTTCTGTTGGCCGAAACCAATGAAGGGTATCAAAACTTGATAGCGCTTGTTTCTGCCGCTCACCTCAATGGTTTCTATTATAAACCACGTGTCGATAAAGACCTGCTTCATAAACACGCGAAGGGGCTTATCGCCTTATCCGCTTGTTTAGGCGGTGAGGTTGCTCAGTATATATTAGACGACAAATTAGAACAGGCTTGCGAGGCAGCGAAAGAATACAAGGACATCTTTGGACAGGATAACTTCTACTTGGAATTGCAAGATCACGGTCTTGAAGGACAACGTAAGGTGAATGCTAAACTATGGGAAATCCATCAGGAAACAGGTTTACCTCTTGTCGCCACCAACGATACACATTATATCAACAGCGATGAAGCCTTCATCCAAGATATTCTCCTATGTATTTCGACAGGGAAAACGCTTAGCGATTCGTCCCGCATGAAATTTGAAAGCCAAGAATGTTATCTAAAGTCAGCCAATGAGATGGCCTTACTTTTTGGAGAACATCCCGAAGTATTAGAAAACACGGTCCATATAGCTGATCGGTGTAATGTTGAGCTTAAGTTTGGAGAAACCCACCTGCCGGTCTTTGAAATTCCGGAAGGATATACGACTGATAGCTATTTACGAGAACTCTGTGAAGAGGCATTTCCTCGTTTTTACCCCAACCAAACACAAGAAGAGCGTGAACGTCTGAATTATGAACTTGAAATCATCACGAAGACAGGCTTTGCAGGGTACTTTTTGATCGTATCAGACGTTTGCAGATGGTCAAAGAAAAATGGCGTGCTGATTGGCCCAGGTCGCGGCTCAGCTGTGGCATCGATGATAGCCTATCTGTTAGATATAACCGGCGTTGAGCCGATGCGGTATAATCTGCTTTTTGAGCGGTTTCTAAATCCAGAGCGAATTTCAATGCCAGATATTGACATTGATTTCGATCCTGAGGGACGATTACGAGCAATCCAGTATGTGACTCAGAAGTATGGATCGGATAAAGTATGTCAGATCATCACATTTGGTACCATGGGTGCGAAAAGTGCCATTAAGGACGTTGGCAGAGTCTTAGACATCCCTTTGTGGAGAATTACGAAGATTACTAAAGCGATCCCTAATGTGCCTGGTATCACGCTAGAAAAGGCTTTAGAAACTTCACCAGAATTCAAAAAACTAGCGGAGGAAGATGAAGAAACAAAGAATCTAATAAAAATAGCAATGGCACTCGAAGGGACTCCTCGGCACGCCTCGACACATGCGGCAGGAGTGGTTATAGCCAAAAAAGCACTAACAACTTATATCCCTCTTCAGAGGACCAGTGACGAAGGAGTCATGACTCAGTGGCCAAAGAAGTTGGTCGAAGAGATAGGACTTCTGAAAATGGACTTCCTTGGATTGCGGAATCTTACTATTTTGCAGGGAGCCGTTGATCTCATAGAGCGGAATCATGGGATAAAAATCGATTTGCGATATATTCCGTTCGATGATCCCAAAACGTACGCCCTTTTAGCTGCGGGTAATACGAAGGGTGTTTTCCAACTAGAGAGTGGCGGCATGCGGGCTGTTATCACAAAGCTAAAGCCCACCGTATTTGAAGATATAATTGCTCTTGACGCCTTGTACCGGCCCGGGCCAATGGACCAGATACCGGAGTTCATTCGTCGGAAACACGGGGCCGAGATCTCGTATCTGCATCCGAAATTAGAGCTTATTCTCAATTCCACTTATGGAATTATCGTTTATCAGGAACAGGTTATGCAGATCGCCCGTGATTTAGCAGGGTATTCGCTTGGAAGAGCGGACTTGCTGCGTCGTGCTATGGGGCAAAAGAAGAAAGAGATTATGGATGAGGAGCGGATAAACTTCGTCCATGGTTTGCAGGACGATCATGGGAATTGGGTTATCCCTGGGGCCGTGCGCTTAGGTGTGAACTGGGAGACAGCGAGCGAGATATTCGATTTAATGGCTAAGTTCGCGGAGTACGGATTTAACAAAGGGCATGCCACGGCGTATGCGATGATAGCCTATCAGACGGCGTATCTCAAAGCCAATTACCCACTGGAGTTTACCACTGCCATTCTAAGCACGGTCATGTCTTCGGCGGATAAGATTGCCTTCTATATAAATGAAGCGAGATCGAGCGGAATTAGCGTGCTCCCACCTGATGTCCAGCATAGTAACATTGACTTTACGATTGAAGGGGGAGCCATACGCTTTGGTATGGCTGCTATGCGCAATGTAGGAAAAGCTGTCCTTGAGAAGATTGTTAAGGAAAGAGAGTCTGGAGGACCGTTTAAATCGCTTTATGATTTTTGTATTCGTGTTGATTGTTTAAATATGCGTGTTATGGAGGCACTAATAAAATCCGGGGCCACTGCGTCCCTTTGTAAACGATCGCAGGGAATGCAGACAATTGATCTTATTTTGAGCGCAGCTTCAAATAGACAGAAAGATAAAAGTTCCGGTCAAATCTCCCTATTTGATTTGGGTGGAGAACAAGCAATCTGCGAAGATATTGAGATAAAGATGCCTGACGTTGACGAGTTCCCCGAAAATGAACTCCTTGTCTTTGAAAAAGAGTACCTTGGCCTTTATCTTACTGGTCATCCTCTTTCGGAAGCGATGCCTGTACTGAAAGACTTCGTATCAACAGATATCTACACACTTATGGAAGACGGCGATGATGAACAGAAGGTTTCCCTAGGTGGGATTATTGTTGACTTCAAGGCTAGACTTACTAAAAAAGGGGATATGATGGCTATATTTACACTTGAAGATCTGAGTGGTCAGATTGAGGTTCTAATATTTCCACGCGCTTATGCGCAGATCGGTGATCTTTCGAATGACCAGATAATCATGGTGGAAGGAAAATATAACGTTCAAGACGAAGAGAAGAAGATATTTGCTGAAAAAATTGTGCCGGTCGAAAAGTTAGAGAAATCCAAAGCTAAAGAGATTAGGAAGAAAGCAAGTCCGCTGATATTTAAGCTCTATTTAAGGGTAAATACGGCTGATCTGGGAACGAAAAGAAGCCAGGTTAATTCAATACTCAATGACTACCCAGGCATTTATCCTTATTGCTTTATACTAAGCGAGAATAGGCAACGGGTTATAGGGGATGAGGAGTATTGGACGAATGGGAACCCCGACTTGATCGTGAGGTTGGATGCACTTTTGGGAAAAGAGAATGTAGTGTGGAAAGATTAAGGAATGGTAATTATCATTTTCCACATTTCAACGAAGATCACAACAACCAGATGATAAATTAATTTTGATTGCCTTGGGGGTATGTGTTAATGACAACCATATGTTTATTTACTCTAGAATTTTCGCATCCTTGGGATGATATACCAGTATTTAATGGTAGTAAATTAGAAAGTGACATAAAATCAGCCGAACAAATGTTCAATAATAAGTTTGATCATAAATCAATAGAAATACTTCAAATCTCAGCTTATTCGATAAGATCCATGCTAACAGTAAACAGTGAAAACGAAATCAGAAGCGCCATCAAAAGCCGATCCCTCGCTACTCCACCCCAGCAAGATTGGCCATCAATTAGTTCAAGTTTATTTTCGCCAGGCGTATGATCTAGCCAAACAGATGCAGTCAGTTTTTGAGCTTCTATACGAGTAATGAGATTCATTTTAGTTCCTCCTTTTCAGTTAAAGAGTACTTTCGAAAACTCTCGATGCCCGGAATCACTGGATTCCAGGACTCGGGGGTTTTTCGTTTCCTCCAAAATTAGCTCCAAATTCCTTAAACTTTTTCCATTACAATTTACTTATTATCCCATATATGGTTTGAATAAACCTCGACTTTTGCCAACTCGCCCCAAAATCAAAACGGATGGTTTTTTTTACCATATTACTTTCTTTTTGGGGTGAATCCTTTGATCGGTTTATGGCGTTCTCATTCGGATTATCAAAACTTTCTGGTCGAAAATATTCTTCCTGTTTACTTGTTGGATAAAAAACGAGTGTCACAGTATGCCAGCGTCCTCACCAAACTCTATTTGCTGGATTTAGATCGGATTAAGCCTTTGTTGAGTGAAGTTTATTCACCTACCGAAGCTCCTTCCAAAATTCAACCAGAGATCATTCGCGCCTTTATTCTGATGTCCCATTTAAATGAACCGAGCATCTCCAAATGGGTTGCCAAGCTTAAGGCCGATTCCCTGCTGGCTCTGATGATTGGCGTTGCTCATGATGAAGTACCCGAAGTTGGTAATCATTACGGTTTGATGAACCGATTGTGGTTGGCGAATCCTGACAGTTCTGGACAGGATTCGCTCCACACTTTTCGTCGCAAGCCTCGCAAAAAGCTTGCCAAAAACCAGAAGGTACCACCACCAGGGGCAAAGTAGATGGATAATATTACTTAATTTCCAGGTCAAAGTTCCTAATACAGAGTAGAACAATAACTCCAAAAGGCCAAAGAATTTTTGGATAGCGGAGGAAGATAGAATGTTCTTAAGTTCTGAGAAATTGGAAAGAGTAAAAGTCTTAATAGTTGATGATTATACGCTTTTTGCGGCAGGCACTGTCGCCTTGTTATCTGCTGAACCTCGTATTTTGGCAGTAGGAATTGCTAAGAACGGAATAGAATGTATGGACTTAATTAGTAAAACTGTTTTTGACGTAGTGTTGTTAGATATCAATCTCCCAGATATCTGCGGGATTGATTTAATAGACACAATAAAAAAGGTTCAACCCGAAGTAAATATTCTTATGCTGACGGGGCAAGATCCAAAAATTTACGTTACTATATCTATAAATAAAGGAGCCCATGGTTTCCTGCATAAAAACTGTTCAGTAAAGGAGATGATTCAGGGAATATTAAGAGTTTATAAGGGTGGTGTCTATTTTCCGCAAGGCTTAGAGGCTTTCCTCCAACCCGTTCCAGTTAAGTCTAAAACGCCAAGTGGTCTACTGACCACTAAAGAAATAAAAATAATCAAATTAGTATCAAAAGGTTTACACAACAAAGAGATTGCATCATCTATGGGCATTAATATTCGAACTGTTGAATCTCACGTTAGTAATATTCTTTTCAAATTAGAGGTAGGCACACGTTTTGAAGCTCTCTTAAAGTGGGCACATGTTGGTGAAGAAGAGATTGTAACGATATGCTAAGCAACAGATGAATCCTTGTGGAAGAAAATATGGTTTTGGCATCTTTTTCCGAATATATAGGATGATTCCAGTGCTAAAATGCTAAGAAATAGCAAGTATCATTATCATCTGACTGCATATTCAATTGAGTTTTCCCAACTTATGGATACTATGTCTCTTAATATCAAGAGTGTCCATAGGAAATGGCGATACTAACGTTATGCGAGGGGTTCTTTTCTTCTATCCAACCCGTTATTTCACCTAAATGGTCGCAAGTATCCTTTGGCGTATGTTTACAATTTCTTTGTATTTTTGTCGGGTATCTCCCTGGAAGAAATGAACGATCTGGTGGAAGTTGTGCGCGATTGTTTTCAAGCCTATGACCAGATTACAACGAACTAAACCGCGACTGTTTTTTACACGAATCGTTGCCTTACCCCAGCATCAGATGCAGAAGGCTGCATATAGCGGGACTATTTTCTTGCCATCTTCAAAACCGAAGTTCTTTGTCGATAGCTTAATTGCGTATTCTGGTTGATGTGTCTTAATATAAATACCCAGGCTTTTTGCCTTCGTGTTGTCTGCAGATTTAACTTCTATCGGGATAATTTTACCATCCCGCTGAATGAGGAAATCGACCTCCGCCCCTCGTTCTGAAGTCCAATAATAACTTTTGTGTTCGTTTGCTATTAGTTGGCTGCAGACGTAATTCTCAACCATGCCACCTTTGAAGTCGTTTAGCTCAGACGAGAGAAACAACACGTCTTCTACAACAATATCTTTCTTCGCGCAGAGCAGTCCGACATCGGATACATAGGTTTTAAATGAATCAATGTCACGATAGTTTTCAAGAGGCTTTTTTGGATGATCAACACGGTAGATGCGAGTGACGATCCCGGATAACACGAGCCATTCAATGGCATTTTCAAACTCTGCGGCTCTAGCACCTGTCTTAATCATCTTATATTGAAACCGTGTGTTCTTCTTTGAAAGTTGAACCGTGATGTTATCGTAAACTAACCGTGTCTTCTTGATTTCGTTTGACGAATTATATTTACTCATATCGTTGAGATAACTTACTAAAATCATATCTTGCGTATGGCGTACTAAAATATAATCTTTGGTTTCTAGAAAATTTTTCACACAGTCCGGCATCCCGCCAACAACAAGGTACTGACGATAATACTCCAGGGCAGCTTGATGTAGTGCAGCTGGCATGGCAGAATTATTTGTAAAACAAATTTTAATTTGCCCCACCAATTCAGTTTCACCACAAGCAAGCAAGAATTCTTGCATATCCATGGGTCGGAGAGTTTTTATGTCTACCTTACCAACAGGGAATGAAAATTTCTCTCTATTTACTGCAACGCCCAACAGACTGCCCGCCACTGCAATATGATATTCTGGGGCATTTTCAAAAAAATATTTCAGCGATGTCAGCGCACGTTCGCAAAGCTGAATTTCATCCAATATAATCAATGTTTTTTCTTTAATAATTGTTTGTCCCGAAAGACGAGACAGAACAGGGATTAGATAATGAGGGTCAATATTCTCGTCAAAGGTCTTAATGAGGACCGGATGCGTTTCAAAGTTTAAGTAAGCAACGTTTTCGTATTGTTCACGGCCAAACTCAAGAAGTGAATAGGTCTTGCCAACCTGTCTTGCACCCTGCAAAATCAGGGGTTTACGGTGAGGGCTACTTTTCCAATCGGTTAGATATTCCGTAATTTTTCTAAACATATCTTCACCCCCAAGTCAATGTAGAGTAATTTTATCATTTATTCGTGTAAATAACAACGAATATATTAGCTTATTTTACAATAAAATACACGAATACTACCGTGAAAGGGGACTTATATTCAATGAATATAGCATATATCCGCGTCTCGTCGGTTGTCCAGAACGAGAATCGGCAGATTAAGGCGATGGAACGGGAAGATATTAAAAAATACTTCAAAGAGAAAGTTAGTACTAAAGCACACTAACAGGCCGAAGTTAAATGAAATGATAGATTTCGCCCGAGAGGACGATGTGATCTACATTAAGGATTTTCCACGGATTGCCCTCTGTGTCAGAATAGTTGTCATAGGACTCCGAGAAAAGTATAGTGAGTAATAGAGCTCAGAGGAGGAGAAATATGGCAAAGTATAGTGAGGAATTTAAGTAC
>Ga0307377_10007552_pt1 | contig 11192 bp, 8 predicted proteins | sample TR3MG_FD_202535 | JGI IMG/M metagenome (GOLD analysis project Ga0307377, IMG submission 202535) | Soil microbial communities from Risofladan, Vaasa, Finland - TR-3 | ecosystem: Environmental > Terrestrial > Soil > Coastal area > Acid sulfate soil | place: Finland: Risofladan, Vaasa | collected... | reverse complement strand
GCGCGCGCGAGCGCGCACGTAAATCATTTCCCCTCGGCACAGGGCCGCAGGCCCTATGCCGCTGGTTGGGATCGCGGAAGTTGCTCGCAACTTCCGCGCCGCCAAGGCGCGAAGCGACTTGGCGATGGTATGGGCGGGATGGACTACTGATCGCCTAGCCGCATGAATGCTGCGTGAAGGGCGCCCCGAAAGGGGCGTCTTTCATTGTCGGCCACCCATGCCGCTGGTTGGGATCGCGGAAGTTGCTCGCAACTTCCGCGCCGCCAAGGCGCGAAGCGACTTGGCGATGGTATGGGCGGGATGGATTACTAAGTTCTTCCAGCTGATCCATTCAACTAGAGGGACCGCTCTAAGGGGGGGTCCTTTTTTGTCTAAAGGGGGAGCGTTAGCACTCCGTGGAAATGGCGCTTCGCGCGCTCGCTTCACGCGGCTAACGCTCGCTGCGCTCGCTAGACTTCGTTCCCCCTGCCTCCGAAGTCCTAACGCAAGCTAGGCCTTCGGCTCGCCCAGTTGCGCGGCATGGATGCCGCGCCAAAGATTGTCGCGGAAGAACTTGTTCTTCCGCGGGCACATCCTGTGCCCGGGCTCCGGGCTTCTAGCGCTCCGCTAAACTTCGTTCCGGCACCCCCACTTTCTCGCCTTCAGGGCCACGGCGATCCGTATGCAAGCCCTTGGGGTCTGACCCACGGGCTGACCCTGGAAAATCTATCCGAGCCGGCCGCCCAAAAGGGGGCCACTTCGAACTCCTCATGGGTGAAGGCCGCGTCTTCCATGGGAGGGTCGAATGAGTCCTCTCGCAAGGCTTGGGCCATCGATTTGGCTCGCGGAATAATTAGGAAACAACTTATAGGAGAAGCCACCTCCGTCGCGCCACCCCGACCTTCCGTCGCGCCACCCCGACCTTCTGTCGCGCCACCCCGACCTTCCGTCGCGCCACCCCGACCTTCTGTCACGCCACCCCCGCCTTCTGTCACGCCACCCCGGCCTTCTGCCGCCCCACCCCGGCCTTCTGTCGCGCCACCCCGGCCTTCCGTCGCGCCACCCCGGCCTTCTTGCGTTCCTCGAAGCATGGACGGCTGCGGGCATCTCGAACTCGTGGGGTCTGACCCCGCGAACTGCAGCGCGATACCCCCTCACACTGCTCTTGCCGTTGACCGCCCTACCCTGCGACGCTACTCTGTCCCAACAAGATGCCCCGAGTCGACGTCTTCGCCTAACGCGGGTGTCCGAATGGCCGGCTGACGGGCAGAAAAAACAGCATCAATAAGGCAGCGCCATGACCACGGAAGCCCAGATCGAAAAGGATTTCATCGCGAAGCTTCGCGACCTCAAGTACGACTATCGCGAGGACATCCGCGACCGGGCTGCACTCGAGCGCAACTTCCGGGAGAAATTCGAGGAGCTCAATCGGGTCAGGCTCTCAGAGGGCGAGTTCGAGCGTCTCCTCGCGGACATCGTCAGCCCCGACGTCTTTACCGCGGCCCAGACCCTGCGGAACCGCAATGCCTTCACGCGCGACGACGGGACGCCTCTCAATTACACGCTGGTCAATATCGACGATTGGTGCAAGAACAGCTTCGAGGTCGTGAGCCAGCTCAGGATCAACACCGACTACAGCCACCACCGCTACGATGTCATCCTCCTCGTCAACGGCGTACCGACGGTTCAGATCGAGCTCAAGACCCTGGGCATCAATCCCCGTCGAGCCATCGAGCAGATCGTCGAATACAAGAAGGATCCGGGCAACGGCTACCTGGGGACCCTCCTCTGCTTCGTGCAGCTCTTCATCGTCTCCAACCGAGATTCCACCTACTACTTCGCCAACAACAACGCGCGGCACTTCAGCTTCAACGCCGACGAGCGCTTCCTCCCGATCTACGAGTACGCCGCTCCGGACAACTCGAAGATCACGGGCCTCGACCGCTTCGCGGAGGCCTTCCTTCCCAAGTGCGGCCTTGCCCAGATGATCAGCCGCTACATGGTCCTCGTCCAGAGCGAGCAGAAGCTCCTCATGATGCGGCCCTACCAGATCTATGCGGTCAAGAACATTGTCGAGTGCATCGACAAGAACCTCGGGAACGGCTACGTCTGGCACACGACCGGCAGCGGCAAGACCCTTACCAGCTTCAAGGCCTCCACCCTCCTCAAGGCAAACCCGGCCGTCGAGAAGTGCCTCTTCGTGGTGGATCGCAAGGACCTCGACCGCCAGACCCGCGAGGAGTTCAACCGCTTTCAGGAGGGCTGCGTCGAGGAGAACACCAACACCGGCGCCCTCGTGCGCCGCCTCCTCTCCGACGCCACGGCCGACAAGGTCATCGTCTGCACCATCCAGAAACTCGGCCTGGCCCTCGATGAAAACTCGAGACGCAACAAGGGGCGCGAGAATAGGGGCGAGTCGAGCTTTGCCGACCTCCTCGAACCCCTCCGCGACAAGCGCATCGTCTTCATCTTCGACGAATGCCACCGCTCCCAGTTCGGCGAGACCCACAGGACTATCAAGGAATTCTTCCCGAAGGCCCAGCTCTTCGGCTTCACCGGCACGCCGATCTTTCCGGAGAACGCGAGCTACAAACGCATCGAGGGGGAGGTACAGACCCTCACCACGACGGAGGATCTTTTTCAGAAGTCCCTCCACGAATACACGATCACCCACGCGATAGAGGACCGGAACGTCCTCCGCTTCCACGTCGACTACTACAGGGCGGACGGGGCGAATCCTCCAATGCCCGGCGAGACCATCGCCAAGCGGGCTATCGTCGAGGCCATCCTCGCAAAGCACGAGGCCGCGACCGGGGGCCGCAGATTCAACGCCCTCTTCGCCACCGCCTCCATCAACGACGCCATCGAGTACTACGAGCTCTTCAAGGAGGTCCAGGCGGAGCGGAGGGCCGGAGCCGCGCCCTTCATACCCTTGAGCGTCGCGGCCGTCTTCTCCCCACCAGCCGATGTCAGCCCCGACGTGCGGCAGCTCCAGGAGGACCTCCCCCAGGAGGAGGAGGACAACAGACACGAGCCCGACCTCAAGAAAAAGGCCCTGGAGCGCATCATCGCCGACTACAACGAGGGCTTCGGCACCAACCACCGCGTCGCGGACTTCGACCTCTACTACCAGGACATCCAGAAGCGCATCAAGGACCAGCAGTACCCCGACGCCGACCTGCCGCGAGGGGGGATGGAGAAGATCGACATCGCCATCGTCGTCGACATGCTCCTCACCGGCTTCGACTCCAAGTATCTCAACACCCTCTACGTGGACAAGAACCTCAAGCACCACGGCCTGATCCAGGCCTTCAGCCGCACCAACCGCGTGCTCAACGACACCAAGCCCTACGGCAACATCCTGGACTTCCGCGGTCAAGAGGAGGCGGTGGATGCGGCCATCACCCTCTTTTCCGGCGTGCGGGCCGAGCAGGCTCGCGAGATCTGGCTCGTCGACCGGGCCCCCGTGGTCATCGACAGGCTCCGGACCGCCAAGACCGAGCTCGAGGACTTCATGCAGTCCCAAGGCCTGGCTGCAAAACCTGAGGAGGTCCACAACCTCCGCGGGGACGAGGCGAAGACGGCCTTTATCAAGCGCTTCAAGGAAGTGCAGCGGCTCCAGACCCAGCTCGACCAGTACACCGATCTCAGCGCGGAAGAAAAGGCCGTGATCGAGACCATCCTGCCCAAGGACGAGCTCTACGCCTTCCGCGGGGTCTACCTCGAGACGGCCCAGCGCCTCAAGGCCCTCCAGGACAAGCCTTGGGAAGAGAATAGCGAGGAGCTCGACCAGCTCGACTTCGAGTTCGTCCTCTTCGCCTCGGCCACCATCGATTACGACTACATCATGAGGCTCATCGCCGATTTCTCCACAAAAAAGCCGGGCAAGGCGACGATGGACCGGGAACAGCTCATCGGCCTCATCGCCTCGGACGCCAAATTCCTCGACGAGCGCGAGGATATCACCGAGTATGTCCGAGGCCTCAAGGCTGGTGAGGGCCTCGACGAGGCCGCCATCCGCTCGGGCTACCAGGCCTTCAAGGAAAAGAAGGCTGCCCTCGAGCTCGAGAAAGTCGCCGAGAGACAGGGCCTCTCCCCCGCCTCCCTCCGGGCCTTCGTGGAGGAGATCCTCAGCCGAAAGATCTTCGACGCCGAGGCTCTCACCGAGCTCCTTTCCCCCCTCGAGCTTGGCTGGAAGGAGCGGGCGCGGAAGGAAGAAGCCCTCATGCGCGAGCTTGTTCCCCTACTGAAAAAGCGCTCGGGCGGCCGAGATATCTCCGGGCTCAGGTCCTACGAGGAATAGGCGATGGCGAAGAAGGACGGATCGAAGATGAGGCCGAGGCTGAGGTTTCCGGAGTTTCGGGGAAAGGCCGAGTGGAAATATTCCCCGCTACACCTTTTTACGGCCCCCGTGACCGAAAGGGCTAAAGCAGCAGATGAAAGTCAGGTTCTGACTTTGTCCGGAGAGTACGGAATAGTTCTCCAGAGTGAGTATTTTGGAAAAAAGGTCGCTGGCACAAACTCGGAAAGATATCTCAAGATTGCCCGCAATGACTTTGTTTACAACGATAGAACGACCAAGCAGGCAGTTTATGGCACGATAAAGAGACTATCGAAACATGACGGCGGAATCGTGTCTCCGATCTATAAATGCTTTCGTTTTGACGTCAGAGAGAGCCCTGAATTCTGGGAGTTCTACTTTGACTCTGGCGTTCACGATCTGGAACTGAAAGGATTGATAAATGAAGGCGCCCGTACTGGTCGCTTTAATATTTCCATCAATCAGTTTCTATCAACTTCTGCATGTAGACCAGAAAGGGCAGAGCAAGAGAAAATCGCCGACTGCCTCAGCTCCCTGGACGAGCTGATTACCGCCCAGGGGCGGAAGGTGGAGACCTTGAAGGCCCACAAGCGGGGGCTGATGCAGGAGCTCTTCCCCCGCGAAGGGGAGACGATGCCCCGGCTTCGCTTTCCGGAGTTCCGGGATGGGCTGGAGTGGGAGAACAAACCGCTTGCTGTCGTCGCTGAGAACCTAGACAACAAGAGAGTTCCAGTAACAGAACAAGCTCGAGATAAGGGCCAGATCCCTTACTACGGCGCTTCTGGCATCGTGGATTATGTCAAGGATTATCTTTTTGACGAAGACTTGCTTTGCGTTTCTGAGGACGGAGCTAATCTCGTAGCTCGAACATACCCGATAGCCTTCGCAATCTCTGGCAAGACGTGGGTCAACAACCATGCGCATGTCCTTCGGTTCTCAGAACCATCAACACAGAAGTTTGTGGAGCTGTATTTGAACTCCATCGATCTTCAGGATTTCATCACAGGGATGGCTCAACCGAAGCTGAATCGCGCAATGCTGGACAGTATTCCAATTCCGCACCCCGAGCATGCAGAACAAGCTAAGATCGCCTCCTGCCTCTCCTCCCTGGACACCCTCATAGCCGCCGAAGCCGAAAAACTCGAGGCACTGAAGACCCACAAGAAAGGGCTCATGCAGGGCCTATTTCCCGCTGTGGAGAAGGAATCGTGACTCCCGACGAACTCACCCTCATCCTCTCCGAAGGAGAGGGCTATCGCAGCGAGTTCAAGGAACGACTGTCCGATCTCGACCGCGAGATGGTCGCCTTCGCGAACGCCTCGGGAGGTTTCATTTACCTCGGAATCTCCGACGATCGACGGGTCCTGGGCTTCCGCGCGGACAACAAGACGCGGTCGCAGATCTACGACATCGCGCGCAACTGCGATCCACCCCTGCACATCCTCTTGGAGGAATCTCATGGAATTCTGATCATCGAGGTTCGGGAAGGCACCGACAAGCCCTACCGTTGTTCCTCCGGTTTCTACAACCGGGTCGGGCCCAACGCGCAAAAGATGAACCGCGACGAGATAGTCGAGTTCGTCAAATCCGAGGGCAAGATCCGCTTCGACGAGCTCATCCACCGTGACTTTTCCGAGGTCGATTTCGATATCGAGAAGTTTCGTCGCTTTCTCGCGATGTCCGGAATCTCGCCTGTGCTCCCTCCCGAACGCATCTTGAAGAATCTCCAGGTCGTAGACATCCAGGGTGGCAAAAGCTTGTTTTCCAACACCGCGGTGCTTTTCTTTGCCCACAATCTCGCTGACCATTATTTCCATACCTGCGTGACCTGCGCCATCTACAAGGGCCGGGACCGGGTACGGGTGCTCGATCGCAAAGATTTCAATTACGACATAGTCGATAGCATTGACGAGGTCATGCTCTACCTGAAGCAACATCTGCTCGTCCGTTACGAATTCGATGGTTCACCCGCTCGCAAGGAGATCCCGGAAATCCCCTTCGAGGCCCTCCGTGAGGCCGTGATCAACGCGGTCATTCATCGGGACTACTTCGAGAAGGGCGCCAACGTGATGATCGAGATCTTCGACGACCGCGTCGAGATCACCAGCCCCGGAGGTCTGCCCAAGGGGCTCAGACCGGAGGACTTTGGCAGCCTGAGTCTCCTTCGCAATCCCAACATCGCCAATCTGATGCAGCGGATCGACTACATCGAGAAGATGGGCACAGGAATCAAAAGGATGCAGAGTCTCCTGGAGGAGGCCGGACTGCCGCCCCTCCGCTACGAATTTTCCGGCTTTGTCCGCGCTCTCTTCATGAGGACGAGCGAGGAGACCACCGCGCAAGCCACCCCGCAAGCCACCCCGCAAGCCACCCCGCAAGCCACCCCGCAAGTTGATGATTTCAAAGCAGAACAGATACGGACCTATTGCGCGGAGCCCAAGACGCGAGACGAGATAATGCGACATATCGGCCTGAAGGATCGTGAGCATTTCCGCCTTGATATCCTTCTGCCCCTCATCGAGGGCGGCCTCCTCGACCTCACGATTCCCGACAAGCCCAAGAGTCCTAAACAGAAATACGTGACGCGGCGAAAGGACTATCCGAAGCCATGACCGACCACAACCAAAGACAACTCGGCAAGACCCTCTGGAACATCGCCGACCAGCTTCGCGGGGCGATGAACGCCGACGACTTCCGCGACTACATGCTCTCCTTCCTCTTCCTCCGCTACCTCTCGAGCAACTACGAGGCGGCGGCAAAGAAGGAGCTGGGCAAGGACTACCCGAAGCCGGAGGACGGGGACGAGAAGCCGCCGCTCGCTCGATGGTACAAGGCGAACAAGGGCGACGTGGCTGACTTCGAAAAACTCATGCGCCGCAAGATCCATTACGTGATCGAGCCCACCTATCTCTGGGGCTCCATCGTCCACCTGGCTAAGACCCAGGACGGCAAGCTCCTTGATACCCTCCAAAAGGGCTTCAAGCACATCGAGGAGGACTCCTTCCAGAGCAACTTCCAAGGCCTCTTCTCGGAGATCAACCTCGCCTCCGACAAGCTCGGGCGGAAGTACGAGGAGCGCAACGCCAAGCTCTGCTCCATCATCTCGGAGATCGCCCGGGGCATGGCCCTCTTCTCCGCCGACACCGACACCCTAGGCGACGCCTACGAATACCTCATCGGCCAGTTTGCCGCGGGCTCGGGCAAGAAGGCCGGCGAGTTCTACACGCCTCAAGCGATCTCCTCCATCCTCTCGGCCATCGTCACCCTGGACGGTCAGGAGCCAAAGACGGGTAAGCGGAGCAAATTGGAAAATGTTTTCGACTTCGCCTGCGGCTCGGGCTCCCTCCTCCTCAACGTGCGCCATCGGATGAAGGAGGCGGGGGGGACCATCGGAAAGATCTATGGGATGGAGAAAAACATAACCACCTATAACTTGGCGCGGATGAATATGCTGCTCCACGGGGTGAAGGACAGCGAGTTCGAGATCTACCATGGCGACACCCTGGCCAACGACTGGGACTTCCTCCGCGAGACGAACCCCGCGAAAATGCCTCGCTTCGACGCGGTAGTGGCCAATCCGCCCTTCAGCTATCGCTGGGAGCCCGGCGACGCGGAGAGCGAAGACATGCGCTTCAAGAACCACGGCGTGGCCCCCAAGAGCGCCGCCGACTTCGCCTTCCTCCTCCACGGGCTCCACTACCTCAAGGAGGACGGGGTGATGGCGATCATCCTGCCCCATGGCGTCCTCTTCCGCGGCGGCGTCGAGGAGCGGATCCGCCGCAAGCTCCTCGAGGACGGCCACATCGACACGGTGATAGGCCTGCCGGCTAACCTGTTCTATTCGACGGGCATCCCCGTCTGCATCCTCGTGCTCAAGAAGTGCAAGAAGCCGGACGACGTCCTCTTTATCAACGCCGCCGAACACTTTGATAAGGGCAAGAGGCAGAACCAGCTGAGCGACAAGCACATCGAGGACATCGTCACGACCTACCAGCAGAGGAAGAAGCGGGACCGCTACTCCCGGCGCGTGCCGATGAAGGAGATCGTGGAGAACGACTACAACCTCAACATAAGCCGCTACGTCAGCACTGCGGTCGAGGCGGAGGAGATCGATCTCGCGGCGGTACACCGCGACCTTGTGGACATCGAAACGAAAATCGTTCAAGCCACGAGCGCTCACAATGAGTTTCTCGCGGAGCTCGGCTTACCTTTGCTGGCGGGGAGTGGGCAAAGCTCGGAAGGCACCGGCCGCAAGGGGAAAAAGGGCCGCTAGAAGGGCACGATCCCGATGCATAGCGCGACGCGATAGGCTATTTCGTCGAGTTCCTCGGCCTTGAGAGTCCCGATCTTCTTGATGAAGCGCTCGCGCGCCACCGAGCGGATCTGCTGCGCATCGGCGCCGGATTCCTTGCCCAAGCCGTTCTTCTTGGATGGAATGAGCTTGAGAAACCAGACTAGGGCGGCGAAGCCGGGCTGCCATCCGGTGATCGGCACGATGATGTGAAGCGGAAGCTAGGCGAGCCCGTCGCAGCTCAAGACAACGGCGGTTCGTTGCTTCTTGATCTCCGCACCTCGCGTGGGTTCGAGGTCCACAATCCAGACCTCTCCGCGCCTAGGGATACTCGATGATGTCATCAGCCAGCCCCGATATGTTTACTTCTGCGTCACTATACATTTCTTGCGCCGCGTCAGCCGAGGCGGCTAGAATCCGCTCGCGTTCTTCGGCTGGCAGGGAGAGTATCTTCTTGATTTCGGACATCGAAAGGCGGCCTGGGGCCTCGAGGGTAGCTCGAAAGCCGGGCATGAGCCTCGCGGCATCATTCTCCGAGATTAGGCCTTCGGCGAAGGCCCGGTGTAGTTTGGACGCGAAGGCCACCGGCTCCTCCTGAAATCCGAGCTCCTTGGATCCTGGCTCTTCCTTCCGGAAATCCATCTGGTTGAAATACCTGAAAAACATAGTGAAGAGCGATTCGCTAATTACCCCGAGGTCCCTGAGTCTGAAAGCAATGGCTTGCATGCTGAGCCCGTACTTTTTCTTCGCCATGAGGAGCTCTTCCATATCTATGGAGCTGCGCTTACGCCCTAGCTCGTCATATACGCGCTCCTTCGGAAAGAGAAGAGCCGTGGCGAAACGAAAGGTGGCTTTTTCGCTGGCCTTTTCATCAAGGCCCGCAACATAGGCGTGCCCGGCCTCATGCAGGAGGTTGAGTCTTGTTCGGTCGACCGAAATTCCCTTGCGGCTGACGGCGAAAGGCCGTCTTGTGTCCTCCACATAACCCGCAAGGCCATCGAAGTCCGGATCGTTCGGAACCTCGACTATGTACCACCCTTGAGACTCGAGCAAGGAAGCGACGCTGGCGATTGGCTGATTGCCAAGTCCCCACTGCTTCCGCACACTATGCGCTATCGACTCGGCTTCCTCTGGAGCGTTGATGAGGCTCGGCGTGGGAACTTCTTCCGGGCCGGAATCTCCCAAGAGCGCATCGAGCTCTGCCCGTTTCTCGATCTCCTCCGTAACGAAGGCTGTGAGGCGGTCGACAGTTGACTGTGGAGTTCTTGCCTTCTTTCGAAAACCTTGAAGCACCACCCTAGTGCTTGTCTCGAAGAGGAAATACTCCATGCTCGCTTCGAGAATAGATGCCAAGGCCCAGAGCGTCTTGGCGCTCGGCATCGCTTTATTGGTTTCGTAATTTGAGAGAGCCGCGCGACTTAGCTTGACGCCGATGCCTTCCAGGCGGTCGGCAAGGTCCTGGAGGGAAAAGCCTAAAGCTTGCCGTCGACGGCGCAGGCGGTCACCAATCATGGCCGGTCTCTGATCATAGTTACATAATACCTATATTTCTGCAATTTGTCAATTTTCATAGACGCTTTGCTTGACTTTGGCAGCCGATGCAAGTAGTTTGGGGACGCCAAAGAAGGCAAAAAAGAAACGGCCCCCGGGGTTGCAGCCCCGAAGCCCGTTCGATGATCGCCACATCACACTGGCATAAGGCCCAGAGGTTGGCCCCTATTTTTGGGCAGGAACCGGCAAACTCTCGTCGGCTAATTCCGGCAATTTACCATCGGCGCTGACACGCCCGCTGGCCCGAAGTGGTCCCCTTCCTGAAGTACCCCGAGGTCATCAGGAAAGCGGTCTATACGACGAACGCTATCGAGTCCCTGAACTACAGCATCAGAAAGGTCACGCGGGACCGGCAATCATTCCCGACCACAGACGCGGCTACGAAGCTTGTTTTCATGGCATTGCAGAACATCTCGAAAAGGTGGACGATGCCCATGCGGGACCGGGGTGCGGCCCTCAATCAGTTCGCGATTATCTACGGCAATCGGGTTCCGCTGTGAATCTGGCTGTTTACACAAAAAAAGTTACAGGCCCCCGCCATGGCGCGAAGCGACTTGGCGATGGTATGGGCGGAATGGATTACTGATCGCCTAGCCGCTTGAATGCTGCATGAAGAGGCGCCGACAAGGGGAATCCGGACTATGTGGCGCTGCGACATCGCGCTCGCGGCCCTCCTGCTGGTTTACGGCCAGGACAAGGCCCGTGCTTCTCATTGGGCGACTTCCGGGCTACGACGACTCGCAGTTACAGCGGTGGCTCAAACGCCACTCGTCTTCTTCCGGTTCATCACCTTAAACAAAGCCGGCCGGCTTTCGCCGACCGGCCGCAGTCCGAAGGACCATCGGGCTCGGTCAGAGACCGAAGGCCCTCCTTTGTGCATCGAACATCTACTGTGCCTCCTTTCCCGTCCCGGCCTGGAACGGACAGTGATCTAGCCGGCAAATCCTGTATGGCATAGGAAGGCTGCCGAGGAAAGGCGAAAAATCAGATCAAGCGGTATTTTCTCCGCCTCGGGCAGAGGCTTCGGCGAATAGGGGACAATATTTCTCA